>Ga0316222_1001017_pt1 | contig 36908 bp, 30 predicted proteins | sample TBH18011metaG_FD_206008 | JGI IMG/M metagenome (GOLD analysis project Ga0316222, IMG submission 206008) | Freshwater microbial communities from Trout Bog Lake, Wisconsin, USA - TBH18011 | ecosystem: Environmental > Aquatic > Freshwater > Lake > Hypolimnion/Profundal zone | place: USA: Wisconsin... | reverse complement strand
GCGCCTCGCCGCTGGCACGCCGGAGCCGGATCAGTCCGCTCCGTCCGCGCCCGCTGCGCCGGTCGCAGTTGCATCCCCTACCCCGACCGCACAGCAGCAGGTTCAGCCGGCCGCTCGTCCGGCAGCACCGCAACAGGGCCAGCGCCCGGCTGGTGGTCAGCCGCAACAGGGTGCCCCACGTCCAGGTGCTCCGCGCCCGGCTGGCACCGCCGCTGCTGCCGACACGCTGCGTCTGCGCCCTGCCGGTGCAGAAGAAGATGACAGCCGTCGCCGTCCAGGCACGCCCGGCCCCGCCGCGCGCAAGCCGGTGGCACCGCCTGCCAAGAAGGCCGCGACCGATGACCGTCGTCGTCCGGGTCGCATTGACGTGCGCGCCGCGATTGAAGGCGAAGATGACCGCGTTCGCAGCCTCGCCTCCGTGCGTCGCCAACGTGAGCGTGAGCGCCGTCAGGCCGATCTCGACCGTCTGCGCGCCGATCAGGTGAAGGTGGTGCGTGAAGTTGTGCTGCCGGATGCGATCACCGTGCAGGAACTGGCCAACCGTATGGCCGCCCGTGCATCGGACGTGATCAAAGCGCTGATGAAGATGGGCGTGATGTCCACCATCACCCAGTCGCTCGATGCCGATACCGCCGAGTTGGTGGTGCAGGAATTCGGCCACAAGGTGAAGCGCGTCTCGGAAGATGACGTGGAAGTGGGCCTGGAGGGTGTCGTCGATATCGACACCGACATGATCGCACGTCCGCCGGTTGTCACCATCATGGGCCATGTCGATCACGGCAAAACCTCGTTGCTTGACGCTCTGCGCAAAGCCGACGTGGCGGCAGGCGAAGCCGGTGGCATCACCCAGCATATCGGTGCCTATCAGGTGACGATGCCGGGTGGCGAGAAGATCACCTTCATTGACACGCCGGGCCATGAAGCCTTCACCGCGATGCGCTCGCGCGGCGCGTCCGTCACTGATATCGTCATCCTTGTGGTGGCGGCCGATGACGGCGTGATGCCGCAGACGATTGAAGCGATCAAACACGCCAAAGCGGCGGACGTGCCGATCATTGTTGCGATCAACAAGATCGATAAGCCCGGTGCCAACGTGCAGAAGGTTCGCGAAGAACTGCTCAGCTACGAAATCGTGGTCGAAGATCTCGGCGGCGAGACGATGGACGTGCAGGTCTCGGCCAAGCAGAAGCTCGGCCTGGACAAGCTGGCCGAAGCCATCGCGCTGCAAGCTGAAATCCTCGATCTGCGCGCCAATCCGAACCGGCTTGCTGAAGGCACGGTTGTGGAAAGCCGCCTCGACCGTGGCCGTGGCCCGGTGGCGACGGTGCTGGTGCAGAAAGGCACGCTCAAGCAGGGCGATATCGTGGTGGCGGGTGCCGAATTCGGCCGCGTCCGTGCGATGCTCGACGATAAGGGCCGTCAGATGAAAGAGGCTGGTCCGTCCACGCCTCTGGAAATCCTCGGTCTGGCCGGTGTGCCGGTGGCAGGTGAGCCCTTCGTGGTGGTGGAGAACGAAAGCCGCGCCCGCGAGATCAGCGAGCTGCGTCAACGTCGTATCCGCGACAAGAACGCCGGTGTTCTCACCGCCGCCCGTGGCACGCTCGACGAAATGCTCGCCCGCATTCAAGCAGGCGTGCAGAAAGAAGTCGCCGTGCTGATCAAGGCCGATGTGCAGGGCAGCGCCGAGGCGCTTCAGGCCACCGTGCTCAAGCTGGCGCATGAAGAAGTGCGCGTTCGGGTGATCAACTCCACCGTGGGTCAGATCACCGAGAGCGACATTCAGCTCGCCAAAGCCTCCAACGCTGTCATCATCGCCTTTAACGTGCGTGCGACGACGCAGGCACGTGACATGGCGACCCGTGATGGTGTGGACATCCGCTACTACTCGATCATCTACGATGTGGCTGATGACGTCGAACAACTGGTTCGCGGCAAGGTTGCGCCGAAGGCACGCGAGAAGTTCCTCGGTTACGCCGAAATCCGTCAGGTGTTCGACATCACCAAGACCGGCAAGGTTGCGGGTTGTATGATCACCGAAGGCGTGGTCAAGCGCGGCTGTGGCGTGCGACTGCTGCGCGACGGCGTGGTGATCCACAACGGCGAACTGACGCAGCTCAAGCGCTTCAAGGACGATGTGAAGGAAGTGGCTCGTGGTTACGAGTGCGGCCTGTCGTTTGCGCATTATCAGGATCTGCGTATCGGCGACGTGGTTGAGTGCTTCGAAGTCGAGATGGTGCCAGGTTGACCAAGGCGACTGCCGCCAATCAGGCCAAGGCACCCTCGCAGCGGCAATTGCGCGTGGCGGAAGAAATCCGCCACGTGCTGTCCGCCGTCTTCAAGCGCGGCGAAATTCGCGATCCGCAACTGGCCGGTGTGCTGGTGACGGTGACGGAAGTGCGCATCGGCCCGGATCTCAAGCGCGCGACGGCCTTCGTCACGCGGTTGGGACGGTCTGACATCGCCGAAAAGCTTCCGGCTCTGCGCCGCGCGGCACCTTATCTGCGCACCTGCGTGGCGAAGGAACTGCGGCTACGTGTTGCCCCTGATCTGTCATTTCAGGCTGATACCAGCATCGACTACGCGATGCATGTTGATCAGATGCTGCGCCAGCCAGAAGTGGCGCGCGATCTTGAGCCCCCCAAGGCTTCCAGCCAGGACTAATTTTCCCATGCGTCACCGCAAACCCAAAGGCCGGCCGCTCGACGGCTGGCTGATCGTCGATAAGCCACAAGGCTTGACCTCGACTGATGTCGTCAATCGCGTGCGTCGTTATTTCGATGCGCAGAAGGCGGGACATGGCGGCACGCTGGACCCCTTGGCCACCGGCGTGCTGCCGATTGCCTTCGGGGCGGCGACCAAAACCGTGCCCTATGTGATGGACGGCACGAAAATCTACCATTTCACCCTGAAATTCGGCGAGCAACGCGACACGGACGATGCCGAGGGTCAGGTGATTGCAACGTCGGATGTCCGTCCGACGGATGAGCAGATCCGCGCCGCCCTGCCCGCCTTTATCGGCGACATCATGCAGGTGCCGCCGATTTACTCAGCGATCAAGATTGCCGGTGAGCGCGCCTATGACATGGCACGCGAAGGCCGCGCCCCCGAGATGCAGCCGCGTCCGGCCCGGGTGGATCGCTTCGAACTGATCGGTCGCCCCGATGCGGACAGCGCGGAATTCGAAGTGCAATCGGGCAAGGGTGTGTATATGCGCAGCCTCGCCCGTGACATTGCCGCAGCGTGTGGCAGCGTGGGGCATATCGCGGTGCTACGTCGCCTGCGCGTGGGGCCATTCCTGGAACAGGGGGCGATTCCTCTGGACAAATTGGCCCCTGGGGAGGATATGCAGTCGGCTTCCCCGGATTATCTGCTTCCGGTCGTGACCGCGCTGGCCGACATCCCGGCTCTGGCCATGACAGCTGCAGAGATCTTAGCCCTCCAGCACGGCCAAGCGATTAGCTTGGTTGATCTGATGGGGCGCATTCCACCGGCAGCCAATCCCGATGGCGGATTGGCCCGCGCGATGGCGGGGAGCCGCGTGATTGGGCTGTGCAGGTTCGAAGACGGCCTGCTGAAACCCGAACGGCTGCTGTAGCCCATGCGCTCACCTTTCACGAACAGGAGTTAAACGATGTCGATCCCCGCCGAGCGCAAATCTGCGCTGATGACTGACTACGCCACCACCCCGTCGGATACCGGCAGCCCGGAAGTTCAGGTGGCTCTGCTCACCGAACGCATCAATACGCTCACCGAGCATCTGAAGACCCACGCGAAGGATTTCCATTCGCGTCGCGGTCTGCTGATGATGGTGGGTAGCCGTCGCCGTCTGCTCGACTATCTGAAGCGTAAGGACGAAGCCCGCTATCGCTCGCTGATCGAGCGTCTGTCGCTGCGTCGCTGACCGATCGCCCCGGAGGCATGGTGTCTCCGGGGCAATGCCGCGCAAGCGGTTGCTAAACTCTGTCGCGAGCGCGGCGGAAAAACGCCAGACGCTGTGGCCCCAAGCGGAGCCAAGACGGCGCCTCCGGCAACGTGGCTGTGGCCGCTGGAGCGGTCGCCCACCCGCGTGGCCCGAGTCGCCGCCCGATCTTCCCGCAAGGTCATGCGATTCTGACGTGTTCCGTCCCGCATCGCTCATGATGTGTAAGGACAAAATATGTTCAATTATTTCCGCAAGGAACTTGACTGGGGCGGCCGCAAGCTCGTCCTCGAAACCGGCAAGATCGCCCGTCAGGCCGATGGCGCTGTGCTCGTCACCTATGGTGAGACCGTGGTGCTCTGCACCGCCGTGGGCGTGCGCACCCCGAAGCCGGGCCAGGACTTCTTCCCGCTGACGGTGAACTACCAGGAAAAGACCTTCGCTGCCGGCAAGATCCCCGGCGGCTTCTTCAAGCGTGAAGGTCGCCCGACCGAGAAGGAAGTGCTGACCAGCCGCCTGATCGACCGTCCGATCCGCCCGCTGTTCCCGCATGGCTTCCGCAATGAAGTCCAGGTGGTTGCCACCGTGCTGAGCCACGACCTTGAGAACGATCCTGACATTGTGGCGATGATCGGCTGCTCGGCCGCGCTCACGCTGTCCGGTATTCCGTTCTTCGGCCCGGTTGCCGCCGCCCGCGTCGGCTTCATCGATGGCGCTTATGTGCTCAACCCGATCCCGGAACAGCTGAAGCTGAGCAAGCTCGACCTCGTGGTCGCTGGCACGTCTGAAGGCGTGCTGATGATCGAGTCTGAGGCGCAAGAGCTGACCGAAGACGAAATGCTGGGTGCCGTTACCTTCGGCCACACCGCCTTCCAGCCGGTGATCGATCTGATCATCAGCCTGGCCGAACTGGCCGCCAAAGACCCGTGGCCGCTGCCGGAGACGTCGGACGCCGAGAAGACCCTCGCCGCCCGCGTTGATGCGCTCGCCCGCGCCGATCTGGCCGCTGCCTACACCGAGACCAAGAAGCAGCTCCGTCAGGAAAAGGTGGGCGCCGCCAAGAAGGCCGCCGCCGTTGCTCTGACCGCTGAAGGCCTGGACGCCGATAAGGCGAAGGGTCTGTTCAAAGAACTCGAAGCCGACATCGTTCGCAACTCGATCCTGGACACCGGCCTGCGCATTGACGGTCGCGACACCAAGACCGTGCGTCAGATCATCGCCGAAGTGGGCGTGCTGCCGCGTGCGCATGGTTCCGCGCTGTTCACCCGTGGCGAGACCCAGGCGCTTTGCGTTGCCACGCTCGGCACCGCGCAGGACGAGCAGGTTATCGACGCGCTCGAAGGCGAATACCGCGAGCATTTCATGCTGCATTACAACTTCCCTCCGTACTCGGTGGGCGAAGCTGGCCGCATGGGCTCGCCGGGTCGTCGTGAAATCGGTCACGGCAAGCTGGCATGGCGCGCCATCCACCCGCTGCTGCCGGGTAAGGACAAGTTCCCATACACCCTGCGCGTGGTGTCTGAGATCACCGAGTCCAACGGCTCGTCCTCGATGGCAACCGTCTGCGGCACCTCGCTGTCGCTGATGGACGCTGGCGTGCCGTTGATCCGTCCGGTGGCCGGTATCGCCATGGGCCTGATCAAGGAAGATCGCGGCTTTGCGGTGCTGTCCGACATCCTGGGTGACGAAGATCACCTGGGTGACATGGACTTCAAGGTGGCCGGCACCGAGCTGGGCATCACCTCTCTGCAGATGGACATCAAGATCACGTCCATCACGCCGGAGATCATGAAGGTGGCCTTGGGTCAGGCGAAGGATGGCCGCTTGCACATCCTCGGCGAAATGGCCCGTGCACTGACCTCCGGCCGCGAGGGCGTGGCCGCCACCGCGCCGAAGATCACCGTGATCAACGTGCCGAAGGAAAAGATCCGCGACATCATCGGCACCGGCGGCAAGGTCATCCGTGAGATCGTCGAGAACACCGGCGCGAAGATTGACATCGAAGACGACGGCACGGTGAAGATCGCCGCTGCCGACGATGCCAAGGCGCAGGCTGCGATCAACTGGATCCGTGGCATCATCGCCGAGCCGGAAATCGGCGTGATCTACACCGGTAAGGTCGTCAAGACCGCCGATTTCGGCGCGTTCGTGAACTTCCTTGGCGCGAAGGATGGCCTCGTTCACATCAGCGAGCTCACCCAGGGCCGCGTGAACAAGACCACCGACGTCGTCAATCAGGGCGATGCCGTGAAGGTTAAGGTCATCGGCTTCGACGACCGCGGCAAGGTGAAGCTGTCGATGCGCGTTGTGGACCAGGAAACCGGGGCGGATATTTCCGACCAGGTTGGCCCCAAGGGCGGTTCACGCGACCGCAACGAAGGCTAAAGACACCATCTCGGCGCTCCTTCCGCATGGGGGGAGCGCCGAATGCTGTGTTGGCGCGGCTTGTAAATCGCGTTAGAGCGACAAGACTCTGTTACAGAATGCGTCTGGATCGTGCCTCCGGATGCATCACACCCAATACCGAGGCACGCGGGACAAGGAAGCCTGGGATGAAGCCGATCAACGCGATCCGCATGGGGGGTGTGGACGTTTTGCCACTGGTTGAGGGCGGCAAGGGCGTCTCGGTCTCCACGGGTGCCACGGCTGGCCATTGGGCCGCCTCAGGCGGTGCTGGCACGGTGAGCGCGGTCAACGCGGATTACTACGATGAGAACGGCGAGATTGTGCGCCAGGTCTATCGTGGCAAGACCCGGCGCGAACGCCATGAGGAACTCGTCGATTTCGGCATTCGCGGCGGCATTGCGCAAGCACGTCGCGCGTATGACATCTCCGGCGGCAAAGGTCGCATCCACGTCAATATCCTGTGGGAGATGGGCGGGGCGGAGCGGGTGATCAACGGCATTCTTGAAGAAGCCAAGGGTTTGATCCACGGCATCACCTGCGGTGCCGGCATGCCCTATCGCCTGTCTGACATCGCGCTGAAATTCAACGTCCATTACTACCCGATCATCTCCTCCGCCCGCGCCTTCGGGGCGCTGTGGAAGCGTGCCTATAGCAAGGCGGGCGATCTGCTTGGTGGCGTGGTCTATGAAGATCCGTGGTTGGCCGGTGGCCATAACGGTCTGTCGAACAGCGAAGACCCGCAGAAGCCGGAAGACCCATATCCGCGCGTGCTGGCGCTGCGCCAGTTGATGCGCAGCTTCGGCCTGGGCGAGACTCCGATCATCATGGCCGGTGGCGTGTGGTGGCTGGAGGAATGGGAGAACTGGATCGACAATCCAGAACTTGGCCCGATTGCCTTCCAGTTCGGCACCCGTCCGCTGCTGACCCAGGAAAGCCCGATCAGCACGGCCTGGAAGCAGCGCCTGTTGCAACTGAAGCCGGGGGACGTGTTCCTCAATCGCTTCAGCCCGACCGGCTTCTACTCCTCGGCGGTGAACAACGACTTCATCAAAGATCTGCGCGCCCGCTCAGAGCGTCAGGTGGCGTTCTCGGCCGAGCCGGTGGGTGAGCACACCGCCGAATACGGCGTGGGCCCACGTCGCCGTCTGGTGTGGCTGGTGCCGTCTGATCTGGAGCATGTGCGTGGCTGGGAAGCCCAGGGCTTCACCGACGCGCTGCGCACGCCGGACAACACGCTGATCTTCGTCACCCCAGACAATGCCCGCGAGATCCTGAAGGATCAGGTGGATTGCATGGGCTGCCTGAGCACCTGCCGCTTTTCCAACTGGTCGCAGCACGAGCCGGAATTCACCAACGGCAAGAAGGCCGATCCGCGCAGCTTCTGCATCCAGAAGACTCTGCAAGACATCAGCCACGCGGGCGATACCGATCTGGACGCGCTGGAAACCAATCTGCTGTTCAGCGGCCACAACGCCTATCGCTTCGGCTCTGACCCGTTCTATTCGAACAGCTTCGTGCCCACGGTGAAGCAATTGGTTGAGCGGATTTTGACCGGGCGGTAATCGCCACGTAGAGCATCAAAAAAGCCGACGGAGGGGAAACCTTCTGTCGGCTTTTTTTGTATGTGCAACGTCGGGCGGGTCATGGACCCGCCCTGCGGATTACAACTTAATCCCGCTCAACGTCTCTTCCAACGACGACGCCAAGGCCGCCACACGGGCGACAACGGTCTCATGCATCGGATCACGCTGGATGGCGGCCGCCATGCTGGCCAGACCGCTCAGGCCGAGTGTGCCGGCAGCATCGTGCAGCGCCTGGGCCTCGTCGGCGAGCGAAGCACTTTCCTGCGCGACAGCCAGGATACGCATGTGCCGCAGTCGCTCACGCGATTCCTCGGTGAAGGCGCGCAACACATCGACGGCATCCTCGGCCCCGATCTCACCGGCCAGACGCGCAAAGGCGGCGCGATCCTCATCCACGCGCGGCTCACCCGGCTCTCCGCCCTGACGCAGCGTGCCGGACAAAGCGCGGTCGATCACCCGGATCAATTGCGATGGCGTGAACGGCTTGCCCAGGAAATCATCCATGCCCGCGGCACGGCAGGCCTCGCGGTGATGGCTGAACACATTCGCCGTCATCGCCACGATGGGAATATTGCGTTCCGGCCCTGGCAACAACCGAATCCGGCGGGCGCATTCAAGCCCATCCATTTCCGGCATCATCACATCAAGCAGCAGCAAGTCGTAGGGAGCCGTCTGCACCATTTGCAGCGCCTCGATGCCACTGGCGACCTGATCAACGCGATGGCCATACATTTCGAGCCGCGTGACCGCCACCATCCGGTTGGTGATGTTGTCCTCAGCCAACAGAATGCGCAGCCGCCGCTTCGGGCGGTTGCTCGGCACGTGGCTGATGTCTTCGTCATCCTGCGGCAACGGGGCCGAAGCGTCTGGGTCGATGCCGAGCGGCACTTCCAAAATGAAGGCCGAGCCTATGCCGGGCGAGGAATCGACGGAAATTCGCCCACCCATCCGATCCGCCAGCCGCTGACAGATCGCAAGCCCAAGCCCGGTGCCACCGAAGCCGCGCGAGGAGGAGGCATCAACCTGGAAGAACTGCTCGAACAGATGCGCCTGCGCCTCTTTGGGAATGCCGATGCCGGTGTCGCGCACGATCAGACGGATCAGCGCGGTGCCATCGCCGCTGTCCTGGCCGTCCACTTCAATCGTCACACCGCCCTCGACGGTGAATTTCAGCGCGTTGCCGACCAGATTGAGCAGCACCTGACGCAGACGCCCCGGATCGCCGATCAGCCGCTGTGGCGTGCCGGCGGAGATCTGGGTGCGCATCCAGAGTTGCTTTTCCTGCGCGCGCACATTCATCAGATCGACGACGCTGCCGATCACTGCTGCCAGATCCAGCGGCACACTCTCAAATTCCATCCGGCTCGCTTCGAGCTTCGAGAAATCGAGAATGTCGTTGATGATCTGCATCAGGCTGCCCGCCGCCTCACGCAATGTGGAGGCGAAGCGGCGCTGGGTGGGGGAGAGGTCGGAGTCGAGCAACAGCCCGGCCATGCCGATCACCCCGTTCATCGGCGTACGGATCTCGTGGCTCATCACCGCGAGGAAATCAGACTGCGCCCGGCGCGCCGCCTCGGCCGCATCACGGGCGGCAGCGAGTGCCTTCTCATTGCGTTTGCGATGGGTGATGTCGGCATAGGTGCGCACGGCGCTGCCATCGTCGAGCATCTGGGTGCGCACATCGAGCACCATGCCGTTGCGTCGCGCGCGTTCGTAATGCGACGGACCAAACCCGCCGCGCCGCGCCAGTTCGGCAATGTCCTGCCCACCATCGGCAAGCTCGACGAACTCGCCCTGGGCGAGTTGGTATTTCAGCACATCGCTGAACGCCACGCCCTCGCGTAGGAAATCCGACGGCATGCTGAGCAACTCACCCGCACGGCGATTCGTCACCCGCACAACACCATCAGCATCAACCATCACCACACCCTGGCCGATATTGGACAAGGTGGCCGACAGATAACGCTGCGACTTGGCCAGCCTGCGCCCCTGCCCGACCAGCAGAGCGCCCACAATGAGCACCATCAAGGTCAGCACGGCGCCCACGACGTCGTAGCGCTGCACGTCTTTGTCATAGGCCCGATAGACTTCCGACACCGCAATACCGGCCACCGCCACCAGCGGGAACGGGCTGAGCCTGCGATAGGAGAAGAAGCGCTCCTCGTTATCCACCCCACTTGTGGAAATGAACGTCTCGCCGGGCAGACCGCTGCGCCAATGTTCGAGCAAATTCTCTGGTGCCACCAACCCGATTGCGTTCGGGCGATACGGTGCGCGCACCCGGATCACACCGTCGGTCGTGCCGGTCAGGGTGAGATTGCCGTTCTTGAGGTTCAGATTGTCGTAGAAATGCGCGAGATATTCCGGGTTGAGCGAAATGACCAGCACGCCATCAAATTCACCCTTCTTGTTGAAGAGCTTGCGGGTGAACTGGATGGAGATTTTTTTCGAAACCCGGCCCACCACCGGCTTGCTGATGAACAGGAAATCACCCGGATCGACCATGTGCACATGGATGTGCTCACGATCAGACAGATCCACCCGGTCCTGCGGCAACAGATTGCTGCCAACCAAACGCCCGGTGCGGTCGGTGATTGAAATCTGCAAGGCGAATTCATTGACCACCTGATCGCCCGGCACCAGACGCGCGATATCGAAATGCTCCGGATCGTTGCGATACAGCGCGCGGATCATGATTTCGAACTGATCGATGGCTTCAATGGTGCGGGTGATGCTCTCGCCAAAGCCGCGCGAGATGTTGTCCACCTGGGCGAAGGCAGCGTCTTGGTATTGCTGATGTTCCTGCCGCAAATGGGCGTAAATGCTTCCCCAGATCAGGACGATAACGCCGGTGATCAACCCGGCATGCAGATACACCGAGCGCGGCAGCTCTCGTGAAGCGTGGAACAGACGCGAAAATCTGCCAATCTGCATTCAATTTCGCCTGAGTCTATGGGCGAACGCAAACCACACTTGCGCGCAGTCTGACCGTTCTACACCCTAGATGTCGCGCATCGTTGATCGGGGCGTCAACCCCCGTCGCGCAGCTTCCGGCTCTCTGTGCGAAGTTGTCCACAGGCTGCCAGGATGTCTCGCCCGCGCGGCGTGCGGACTGGGCTCGAAAAACCGGCCTCCATCACAATTTTCGCGAAGCGATCAATTGCGCTGTTACTCGACGTCTCATAGGGGCTGCCCGGCCAGGGATTAAACGGGATTAAGTTCACCTTTGCGGGAATACCGGCAATCAGGCGAATCAGTTCCCTCGCATCTGCGGGCGTATCATTGATACCTTTGAGCATAATGTATTCGAAGGTGATCCGACGCGCGTTCGAAGCCGCCGGGTAACGACGACAGGCGGCGATCACCTCTTCGATGGGGTATTTGCGGTTGAGCGGCACGATCTCGTCGCGCAGATCATTGCGCACCGCATGCAGCGACACCGCCAGATTGACCGCCAGCTCCTCACCGCAGCGATCCATCATCGGCACCACACCGGAGGTGGACAGCGTGATGCGGCGGCGCGATAGGCCGATGCCTTCGCCATCCATGACGATCTTCATCGCGCGGGCGATGTTTTCGTAATTATACAGCGGCTCGCCCATGCCCATCAGCACGATGGTGGACAGCAGGCGCGGCGTCTCGCCATGCGGGCTCGGCCATTCGCCATAGGAGTCGCGCGCGGCCATGAACTGGCCGACGATCTCGGCCACGCCCAGATTGCGCACCAAAGTCTGCGTGCCGGTGTGGCAGAAGCGGCAGGACAGCGTGCAGCCGACCTGCGAGGAAATGCACACAGCGCCGCGATCCTCCTCCGGATCGGGAATATAGACCGTCTCGGCCTCCTGCCCGTCTCGGAAGCGGAAGAGCCATTTGCGGGTGAGATCGGTGCTGGTCTGCTCGGTGGCGACGCCCGGGCGACCGACGATGAAATTCTCGGCGAGCTTTTGCTGCAACGGACGCGCGATGGAGGACATCACCGAGAAATCGGTGGCACCTTGATGGTAGATCCAATGCCATAATTGCTTGGCGCGGAACGGCTTTTCGCCAATGCGCGCCATCTCGGCGATCAGTTGCTCACGGTCCATCCCCACCAGATCGCGCCGACCATCGGCGGTGGTTGGTTCTGGCGGATTGAACTTCGCCGTCTTGGCCAGAATGCGGTTGCGTTCAGCTTCGGTCAGATCGGCGACGGAGGCGATGGGCGGCAATGCGTTCACGAGGTGTGCGCTCACTTCTGGGGACACGCCTTGTTGATGGCGGCATAGGCTGCCGCGAAACCCTTCAGGCTGAAGCTATCGGAAATCACGCTGGATTTCGCATTCGGCGAGTGCACCAGCACCGTGTTGCCTTTCAGGAAGCTTTGCACAGCGGCCTTGCCGTCACGCGCGAAGGCGGAGCGCTGGGCGGCGTAGAAATCTTGCGCCGCGCCATCGACCGTGACTGCCACCGTTGCATTGACCTGATAGGCAAAGCCGGGCGAGACCGCCACGGCGTCACGCGGGCCGACCGGACGCTGGGTGACGGTGAGCGTCACCGCACCGCGACCGGGCAGAGCGGGGTTGGATTTCGTCGCCTGGGTATAGGCATAACAGACCAACTGGCCTGCCTCCTGATGTGTGGCGGCACGCCAATCGCCAAACCGACCAAATACCTGTGGCGCAGCCGCGTTGGCGGCCGTCTGGGCGACGGCGGTGGAAGTCTTCGTCTGGCTCCAGGCCGACGAAGACGTCAGGCCTGTGAGGACAATCAGGGCGATGAGGGAGCGCATGGCTGTCACATACGAACGATGCCGTGCAACAGCAAGGCTCGGCGCGTCAGGTCTCACTCTCATCTGGCGCATTCGAGCGTGCCATCCAGGTGGGAACTGTTCGGCGGAAGAACGGATCGCCATGCCCCACCCGCTCCGGTGCCACGCCACCGCCACCGGCCATCACCGGACGGTCGGCGAAGCGGCCATGCTGGATCAGCCGGTCATACAGCACCAAGGCACCGGCGACGGAGAGGTTGAGCGAGAAGCGCGTGGGAATTTTGACCACGTGTTTGCAGCGCGCCAGCAATTCCGGCGACAGGCTGGAGCGTTCCGGCCCGAGGACGTAGGCGGCGTTCAGCGGATGACGGAACGAGGGCAGTTCGGCGGCATCCTCGGTGATCTCGATGCCCACCAGCACGCAACCCAGCGGCAATTGCATCTCACCCAATGACGGGTAGCGCCAAAGTGGGACGTGGCTTGCGGTGTCGGACGTATCGGCGGCCCGTGCGGCCCGTGCATCGAAGCCGGCGCCCACGGTGAAGCAGAACGCGGCCCCGAAGGCATGGGCGGTGCGCAGCAGCGCGCCGACATTTGCGGATTTGGAAACCCCCTCAACGCCAATGCCAAAATAGCCACGTGTGCGAGGCGAACTCATCGCAAGCTCCAAAACGCTCGGGCGGAAGAGCGCAGCGCCATCTGCCACCTGTGCACACGGCACAAAGTGGCGGATGACGCTACGCGCTTCCGCCCTACGACAGTCACGTCAGACGAAGATCAGCGCTCTTCGTCGTTCGATTCGACCACGACTTCGACATCAGAGATGCCGTCATCACCGTCTTCGAGATCGGAGGTGTCTTCGAGCACGTCCTCCTCTGCCTCGTCGGCATCGGCGACGACATCGACATCCTCGATGCCCGGCACCGGCAGGACTTTCGCCCGCCGCTTGTCGTCCATCACATTGCCGCCAGCGCGGCGCATGCGGGGCTGTTCTGCCGGTTGCTCGGTCGAGCATTTCGGGCAGACCGCCGGGGTTTTGCACAGGTCGTAGAATTTTGTATTGCACGCCACGCAGATGCGCTTGGTGCCAAGTTCTGGCTTCGCCATCAGGGCCTCAACTGGAGATGGGCCGGGCTGTTCGCCCCGCCGCAAGGTTGCGCCGCATGCCATTGATACGCCCACCTGTCAAACAAGAGTTGTGCATGCTAGTCAGCCGACATGCATGACACGACCTCCCGGCCGATGCGTTCGGCCCGCCCCACAGCCCCTTTGGCCACTGCAATTGATTCGTCGCTCGCCATTCCGGGCGACAAATCCATCAGCCATCGCGCCCTGATGTTCGGTGCCCTCGCCGTGGGCGAGACGACAATCACCGGCCTGTTGCAGGGCGAAGACGTGCTGCGCACCGCCGCCGCCATGCGGGCGCTGGGCGCGGATATCCGGCAGGATGGTGTGGTGTGGAAAGTCGCCGGTCGCGGCATTGGCGGGCTGATTGAGCCGCAAGATGTGCTCGATATGGGCAATTCCGGCACGGCGGCGCGTCTGCTGTCCGGCATTCTGGCCTCGCATCCATTCTTTTCCGTGATCACCGGCGACGCCTCACTGCGCTCACGTCCGATGCGCCGGGTGTCGCTGCCGCTGGCGGCCTGTGGCGCACGAATCACCACGCGGGCCAATGGCAGCCTGCCGATGGCCATCGAAGGGGCGCGCGAGGCTTTGCCGCTGGACTATGACGTGCCGGTGCCCTCCGCTCAGGTGAAATCCGCTGTGCTGCTCTGCGGCCTCAACGCGGCAGGCATTACCCGTGTGTTTGAGCGCGAAGCCACCCGTGACCACTCCGAAAACATGCTGCGGCATTTCGGTGCCGAGGTGACGGTCAACGAAATCGGTCATGGCCGTGAAATTCTGCTGCGCGGACAACCCGAATTGCGCGCAGCCGACGTGATCGTGCCGGGCGACCCGTCCTCGGCCGCCTTCCCGATGGTCGCCGCCCTGCTGGTGCCCGGCTCGCGCGTGCTGCTGCGCGGTGTGGGGCTGAACCCGTTGCGCACGGGGCTGTTCACCACGCTGCGCGAGATGGGCGCGGCGCTGACCATTCTCAACGGTCGCACCGAAGGCGGTGAGTTGGTGGGGGATATTCTCGTTCAATCCACCGCCCTGCGCGCGGTGGATGTGCCGCCAGAGCGCGCGCCGAGCATGATCGACGAATACCCGGTCCTCGCTGTCGCTGCCGCCTCGGCCCGTGGCATCACCCGGATGCGCGGGCTGAAGGAATTGCGCGCCAAGGAAAGCGACCGCCTCGCCGCCACCGCCGCCATGCTCACCGCCAATGGCGTGAAGGTGGAGATCGAGGGTGACGATTTGCTCGTCTACGGCAATGGCAACCCGCCACCCGGCGGCGGGCTGGTGGTCACACATATGGATCATCGCCTCGCGATGAGTGGGCTGGTGCTGGGCCTGTCCACACTCGATCCGGTGACGATTGATGATGTCACCTTCGTCGATACCTCCTTCCCCGGCTTCACCGGGCTGATGAACGGGCTGATCCCCGGGGCCGAGGCATTGGTGGCGGCATGAGCTTGGTGATTGCGATTGACGGGCCGGCGGCTGCGGGCAAGGGCACGCTGGCCCGCAGACTGGCCGCCCATTTCGGCCTGCCTTATCTGGATACCGGCCTGCTCTATCGCGCCACAGGCAGGCGTGTGCTCGACGGCGCTGGCGACCCGCATGACGCCGCCATTGCCGAAGCCGCCGCCCGCGCGTTGCAGCTAAGCGATCTGGAGCGCGCTGATCTGCGCACGATGCAAGCGGGTGCCGCCGCCTCGGCAGTGGCTGCCATCCCCGGCGTGCGCGCGGCATTGTTTGATTTCCAACGCAGCTTCGGCGCGTCACGTGGCGCGGTGCTCGACGGGCGGGATATCGGCACGAAAATCTTCCCCGATGCCCCGGTGAAACTGTTCGTCACCGCCTCAGCCGCCGCACGCGGCAAGCGACGCTATCTGGAACTGACCGGACGCGGCCTGCAGGCCGATCTGGCAGACGTTACCCGCGACATCGAAGCCCGCGATCTGGCCGACAGCACCCGCGCCACTGATCCGCTCAAACCGGCTGAGGACGCGATGCGGCTGGACACCACCGCTATCGACGCTGATGCGGCTTTTGCAGCGGCGCTGGAGTTAATCACAAAAAAATTGCATGGCTGACTAGCAACGAGCAAAATGTTGCGTGCACCGATACAAAAAAAGATTTCGATCAATCCGATTTCAAATATGCCTGAAATTATATAAATCTTTTACAATCGATCCGTCTTGTTTGATTGACACATAATATGAACCCTTATCATTCACTCATTAAGTGCATGATTTAAGCTGACATTTGCAAACAAAACTGACATTGCATCACTTTTTCTCCCTCACTTAGATTCCGTATTCGAGCTTTGTTCCAGCTTTGCCAACACGGCACGAGATGGAATATCGCCTGCCGATTCTGAGGGGGGGGCAGCACATTGCACGGACCAGCGAGCACGCATGTCGGCATGTCCGATGGCGCTCAGCGACTGCCGCGTTGGCTGGCGTTGACCTATCGACGATTGGGCACACGGGAATTGGTGCGCGTGACCTTGCTGGTGCTGATCCCGCTTGGATGCGTGCATCTTGTTGGCAAAGCCATGCTCGACAACGCAACCAACGTGACCCTCGACTTCGGCCTACGCCGGGCGGAAGCGCGGGCAGCTGGGGTGGAGGAGTGGCTGGCGCGCTCGCTGGATGGCGTCAATCTCAGCCTTGACCTGCTGCAAAAGCGCCAATTCCTGCTTGATTCCGCAAACCCTGCGGCGTTGGCCATCGAGGACACGCTCAACGAGATTGCCCGACAAGGGCGGTTCGATGTCACCGCTGCCTTTGCCATCGGCCCGGATTGGGTCTCGCGATGGTCCACAGCACTCCAGGACCATGCGCTCGACTTGCAGAAAAGTCGGCACAATATGGCAACCGGCGTTGCCGCGCGGCCCCTGGATGACAACCAGATTTACGTCTCGGACACATTCATTGGCCGGTTCTCCAACAAGCCGGTGGTGGCGTTCAGCCGACGGATCAAACATCTTGATGGCTCGGATGCGGGCATCGCCTCGGTGTCCATCGACCCCCATGAAATGACGCAACATCTGATCCAGATGCTGCCGCCGGACGGCGAGACCGTGGGCATTTGGCATGAGGGGGGAGAGATGATTGTGCAAACCATGTCGTCGCCGACCGATATGGTGCACCTTCCCAAGCCCTCGACGCCGATTGTGATGGCCATGGCCGGCAGGAAGGCCGCCTCACTGCGGATGACCAGCGAAGGGCCGCTGCCCAGCGACGTGCTGATCGCTGCCCGCCGCATGCCGGGCTACGATCTGGTGATCGGTGCCACCGTACGGGCATCGGTGGTGACGGGGTGGATCGACAATCAACGTTGGCTGATCTGGCTTGCCGATGCGGCCGCCGGCGTGTTGCTGGTCGCCGGGGCGGTGTTGGAACATCTCGTGCGCGCACGGCGCTCGGCGGTGCGCAAACTGGCCAAACTCACCGTTCACGCTGAACATGCGGCGACCGTGCAAGCGCAGGTCAACCAATCCATCGACGCCCTGCCCGCCGCCATTTATCGGGCGCGCTATCTGTTCAGTGGACGGGTGGAGATCCAGTTCATCAGCCGCGCCTTCGAGCGCCTGACCGGGTGGGATATCGGCTATTTGATGGGCCGCCCCGGCGGGATGTTCGACATCTGCCAGCCGCCGAAATCGGAAGATGAAATCCGCGCCCTCGCCCGCCGCCTGTGTGATGAAGGCGCGCTGGTGCGCGACCGCCAGTTCCGACGCCGGGATGGTTCCGTTCGCTGGGTGCGCATCAGCGATCAGATCATCAGCAGCGACGAGGAAGGGGTGGTGGTGGCAGGCTTGATCACCGATGTGGACATCGAGCGCGCCGCCGTCATCAGCGCCCGCACCGCCGCCCGACTGGCCGCGTTGGGCGAAATGGCCTCCGGCTTGGCGCATGAGATGAGCCAGCCTTTGGCCACGATGTCGCTCACGGCGGAGAATGCCATCGTCGCCCTGCAACGTGAGCGCACCGCCAGCGCGATCGAAAAGCTGCGCCGCATTCCCGCCATGGCCGCGCGGGCGAAGGTGATCATCGACCATCTGCGGCTGTTCAGCCGCCATCAAGAGGTGCGGCCGGAGCCGGTGGCGATTGCCGATGTGGTGCATGGCGCGCTGCTGCTGACCGACGCCGCCCTGCAAAATGCCAATGTGCGGGTGGTCATCGACCTGCCGCAGGATCTGCCGCGCGCCTTGGCAGGCCAGGTACTGGTCGAGCAGGTGATGCTCAATCTGATCATCAACGCGCGCGACGCGATGGAGACGATGCCAGCCTCCGAACGCCGCCTGCATATTTCAGCCTTTCGCCAGGATGAGTTCATCAAGGTCAGCGTTCGCGACACCGGCACCGGCATTGCCGATGACGTCTTGCCGCAATTATTCGAGCCCTTCTTCACCACCAAACCGCCCGGCGTGGGCACCGGGCTGGGCCTGTCGATCTGCCACGGCATCATCACCTCATTCGGCGGCAAGATCTCGGCCTGCAATCACGAGAGCGGCGCAGTGTTCAGCGTCCTGCTGCCCATCGACCGCAGGCGCCCTGCGAGTGAATTTCCTTGACACCGGCTACCGTCGGCGTATGCCTCCGCGCGTTACCAACCCAGCCTGCACCCTCGGTGCGGGCGAGACGTGCTTTGCACGCCAACCCCTACGGCCCATGGCCGTGCTCAAGGATACACCATTCTCATGGCATCTAACGCCACTACCGACCATTTTGGCGGCGAAGATTTCGCTGCTCTGCTCGACGAGACCCTCGGCCGCGACAGCGGTTTTGACGGCTCCGTCGTGACCGGCAAGGTGATCCGCCTTACCGAAGAATTCGCCATCGTCGATGTCGGGCTGAAGTCCGAAGGTCGCGTGGCTCTGAAGGAATTTGGCCCGCCAGGTGCCGCCGTGGAAGTGAAGCCCGGCGATCTGATCGAGCTGTATGTCGAGCGTTACGAAGACCGCGATGGCTCCATCGTGCTCTCGCGTGAGAAGGCTCGCCGCGAAGAAGCTTGGACCAGCCTGGAGAAGGCCTTCGAAGCGCAGCAGCGCGTCAACGGCACGATCTATGGCCGCGTCAAGGGCGGCTTCACGGTTGATCTCGGCGGCGCTGTGGCATTCTTGCCGGGCTCCCAGGTCGATATCCGCCCGGTGCGCGACGTCGGCCCGCTGATGGGCACTCCGCAGCCGTTCCAGATCCTCAAGATGGATCGCGCCCGTGGCAACATCGTTGTCTCGCGTCGCGCCGTTCTCGAAGAGACCCGTGCGGAACAGCGCAGCGAGCTGATCCAAGGCCTCAAGGAAGGCATGATCCTCGACGGCGTGGTCAAGAACATCACCGATTACGGTGCGTTCGTGGATCTCGGCGGCGTGGACGGCCTGCTGCATGTCACCGACATCGCTTGGCGCCGCATCAACCATCCTTCGGAAGCTCTGCAAATCGGCATGCCGGTTAAGGTGCAGGTCATCCGCTTCAACAGCGAAACCCAGCGCATCAGCCTGGGCATGAAGCAGCTTGAAGCCGATCCGTGGGAAGGTGTGGCTGCGAAGTATCCGCCGAACGGCAAGTTCTCCGGTCGCGTCACCAACATCACCGATTACGGCGCCTTCGTGGAGCTGGAACCGGGTGTGGAAGGCCTCGTGCACGTCAGCGAAATGTCCTGGACGAAGAAAAACGTCCATCCGGGCAAGATCGTCTCGACGAGCCAGGAAGTGGACGTGCTGGTCCTCGACGTGGACAGCTCCAAGCGCCGCATCTCGCTGGGCCTCAAGCAGGTTCAGCGCAACCCGTGGGAAGAGTTCCTCGAACTCCACCCGGTTGGCAGCGAAGTGGAAGGCGAGATCCGCAACATCACCGAGTTCGGTCTGTTCATCGGGATTGGCCCGGACATCGACGGCATGGTTCACATGTCCGACCTGTCTTGGGACGAAGCCGGCGAGCTGGCGATGGCCAAGTACGAAAAAGGCCAGATTGTGCGCGCCAAGGTTCTCGACGTTGACGTCGAGAAGGAGCGCATCAGCCTGGGCGTGAAGCAGCTGGCAATCGATCCGGCCGCTTCCGTGCTGGAGAAGGTGCACAAGGGCGACATCGTGACCTGCGTCGTGACCGCAGTGCAGAGCAACGGCATCGAAGTGAAGGTGGACGACGTTCTCACCGGCTTCATCCGTCGCGCCGAACTGTCTCGCGACAAGGCCGAGCAGCGTCCGGATCGCTTCAATGTGGGCGATAAGGTTGACGCCCGCGTTGTGGCCGTTGACCGCGCTGCGCGTAAGCTCTCCTTGACCATTAAGGGCAAGGAAATCGAGGAAGATAAGGCAGCGATCGCCGAATTCGGCACGTCTGACTCGGGCGCCTCGCTCGGTGACATCCTGGGTGCCGCGATCCGTCGCCGCAACCAGCAATCCGAGTAAGCCTTTCGCAAGATTGGCGTTTCTGAAAGCAGGCGGCATCTTCGGGTGCCGCCTGTTTTTTGTGCTGCACGTGATCGATCTGAGATCGGTTGCACAAAACTTCGCCACCTATGAAAAACATATTCCAATCAACGACTTGCCATTGACGCTCCCTGCTTGATCTGGCAGTGTCGATGCGATGGAACAATCCGGGGGCGTTGCGTGACCAAATCGGAACTGATCGCCGAATTGTCGGCTGCAAATCCGCATCTGCTGGCGCGTGACGTGGAAACGATTGTCGCGACCATCTTCGACGAGATTTCGGCGGCACTGACGCGGGGTGAGCGGGTGGAGCTGCGCGGCTTCGGCGCCTTCACCATCAAAAAGCGTGACGCTCGCACCGGCCGCAACCCACGCACGGGTGCCCAGGTGGATGTGGACGAGAAAGTTGTCCCGTTCTTCAAGGCTGGCAAGGAATTGCGTGAGCGCGTCAATGGCGGCATGCCTGCCAGCGAGGACTAACGCTCGCGCTGGCTGCCTGATTCCGCAATCCTGACAGACCACGGATTGATCGGGGATTGAGGCATGATCCGCGCGCTGTTTTTCGCGCCTGTGCTGTTTCTGCTCGTGTTGTTCGCCTTGTCGAACCCACAGAGCGTTCATATTGGCCTGTGGCCGACCGATCTTGGCACTGATATTCCATTGTCGATAGCGCTGATGGTCTGCTTTGCGGTGGCGTTTCTGCTCGGCGCATTGCTGGTGTGGTTTGCACTGATCGGAGCCCGGCTGCGCGCACGACGCGCGGAGCATGCCGTAAAGATGCTGCAATCTCAGGTCGATGATCTCAAGGTGCAACTTGACGCAGCCGCGCCGAAGCTGCCCGCCGAGATCCAAGCGCCATCACGCGCAGCCCCGTCGCTTGCGGCGCTGACCACCAACTGACCCAGGCCAGACCATGCCCACCGGATTGATCGCAGCCCTCGACACCACCGACGCGGCGCAGGCCAAGCAATGGGCCGATGCGGTTGCCCCGCATTGCGGGTTGCTCAAACTCGGCCTGGAATTCTTCTTGGCGCATGGCGCGAACGGTCTGCGCGGCATCACGCAGCGTCCGATCTTCCTTGATCTGAAACTGCACGACATCCCCAATACGGTCGCCGGTGGCGTGCGCGCCGTGCTTCCACTGCGCCCGGCGATGCTGACCCTGCACGCCTCGGGCGGTGCCGCGATGATCAGCGCAGCCCGCAAGGAGGCTGAGAAAGCCGGAGCTGAGCGACCGATTCTGCTCGCTGTGACCGTGCTGACCAGCATGGACACCGAGGCGCTGCATTCCATTGGTGTGGCCGGTGGCCCGCGTCAGCAAGTGCTGCGTCTGGCGCGGCTGGCGCTGGATGCCGGAGCCGATGGGCTGGTCTGTTCGGCGCAAGAAGTGGCGATGCTGCGCGATGCGTTGGGCGATGGCCCCACGCTCGTTGTGCCCGGCATTCGCCCGGCAGGGGCCGATATCGGCGATCAGGCGCGGGTGATGACACCCACCGACGCCGCCCGTGCCGGGGCGAGTTGGATTGTGGTGGGCCGCCCGATCACCCAGGCCGCCAACCCCGCCCTGGCCGCTGCTGCCATCGCCGCCGAGTTGGAGGCCGCCGCGTGACGCGCGTGAAAATCTGCGGCATCAACGATGCTGACGGATTCGACAGCGCTGTTGCTGCCGGCGCGCATTATGCGGGCTTCGTGTTTTTCCCACCCTCCCCCCGCAACGTGACCGCCGAACAAGCCGCCATCATTTCATCGCGCCACCAGGGCGGCCCGCTGCGTGTGGCGCTGTTCGTCAAACCCTCCGATGACGACATCACCCGCGTGCTCGCCATATTCCGCCCCGATATTCTGCAGATCTACGCCGACGCCCCTCGGGCTGCAGCCATCCGCGCCCGCTTCGGCTTGCCGGTGTGGCGGGCGGTGGGGGTTTCCAGCGTGGACGATTTGCCGCGTTCCACCGATGGCGTTGATGGTTTGGTGATCGAAGCCAAGCCGCCGCAAGACGCCACGCGGCCCGGCGGCAATGCGGTCAGTTTCGATTGGAGCATCCTCGCCGATTGGACGCCCGGCTATGACTGGGTGCTGGCAGGCGGCCTTAACCCGGACAACGTGGCCGAGGCGGTGCAGCGGACGCATCCGCCGGTGGTTGATGTCTCCTCGGGCGTGGAATCCGCCCCCGGCGTGAAAGACCCCGCCCGCATCCGCGCCTTCATCACCCACGCCCGCGCGGTCGCCCACGCATGAGCACGCTCATCCGGCAGCGGCTGATGTTTGCCTTTGTCTGTCTGGTGTGGGGCTCCACCTGGATTGCGATGAAGAGCGGTGCCACCCACGTGCCACCCGCCTTGTTCGCCGGGCTGCGCTGGACCATCGCCGGGATTATTCAGCTGTTCTACGTCTATTGGGACACTGGCCGCCTGCGCCTGCCTTGGAACGCTATGCGCACGATTCTGATCGTGGCGGTGCTGGTGAACACGCTCAATCAGTTGTTCATGCTCTACGGCCTGCGGCATGTCGCCTCGGGCATTGGCGCGGTGATCAATTCCGGGCTCACGCCGCTGTCGCTGCTCGCCTTTGCGATGATCGGCGGGCATGAGCGGTTGACCAAGCGGGTGGCGCTGGCGATGGGGTTGGGGGTGCTGGGCATTGTGGTGCTGTTCGGCCCCTCTGCCGCCTCGGGCACGCTGGATGCCTCGACGATGTTGGGCGCGTTGCTGGTGACAATGGGCACGCTGGTGTATTCCGCCGGCTCCGTTCTTGCCCGCCCGATCACCCAGGCGCATTCGCCCACCTTGATCGCGGGCCTGGTCAGCCTGATCGGCGGGCTGACATTGCTGCCGATCTCGTTCGCCTTCGAACCCGGCACGCTGGAGGCGCTGCGCTTCGATTGGGGGTGGGGACCGTGGATAGCTTGGCTGTTCCTGCTCTTCCCGGCCTCGCTGGGGGCATCGACGATTTTCATGATCCTGGTGCGCGACTGGGGCCCAAGCAAAGCCGGCAGCTTCGCCTTCATCTCACCGATTTTGGCCGTGTTTGAAGGCATGCTGCTCAACGGTGAGGCGATGACACCGATTGAAGGCACCGGCATGGCGTTGATGCTGGGTGGCGCGTGGTTTGCGCTGCGGAAGGCGTAGCGCGGTTCTGCCCGCGACTCCAGAAAAGTACCTAAGAACTTTTTCTTTAGAGCCCGTTCATGTGTTGCTAGAATGCCGGGCAACATTTCCGGTGTTGATAACGGGAATAACTATTATGTTGTTCAGTAAAAAATCATAATTTTTGGAGGAATTCTTTTGATTATGCCCGCGTTCGCCACAGATCAGCCGCTTTGCCCGAGTTATATCGAAGGAAAAAATGGGGATTATCCCTATATATATTGCGAATAGAAAGCCGCAAACTGAGATACGGTTGCATCGCACCGCGCTGTTGGCCCCCACGGTGAGAATGGTGGGATGCCCCAAGCGGGATCGCACCCTATACAGACACCTTCCTCCGACCAAACCTCCTGCGATGCCACCTCTGCCTTTGCCGGGGCGTGACCTCGGGCTGCTCCTCCGCTATGAGAGCCGTCTGATCGGAGAGATGACGTGAACCAGACCTTGCTGCCCAACTCCTTGCGCACCGGCCCTGACAGCCGTGGCCGTTTTGGTGATTTCGGTGGACGCTTCGTCGCTGAGACGCTGATGCCGCTCGTGCTGGCGGTGGAGCAGGCTTACAACGCCGCCAAAGCTGATCCGTCCTTCCAGAAGGAGCTGGATTACTACCTCAAGGATTATGTCGGCCGCCCGAGCCCGCTGTGGTTCGCTGAGCGTCTGACGAAGGTCCTCGGGGGGGCGAAGGTCTATTTCAAGCGCGACGAGCTGAACCATACCGGCGCGCATAAGATCAATTCCTGCATGGGCCAGATTCTGCTCGCCCGCCGCATGGGCAAAACCCGCATCATCGCGGAAACCGGCGCTGGTCAGCATGGCGTGGCGACGGCGACCGTCTGCGCGCTGTTTGGGCTGCCATGCACGGTTTATATGGGGGCGACCGACGTTGCCCGTCAGTCGCCCAACGTGTTCCGCATGAAGTTGCTCGGCGCAGAAGTGGTGCCCGTCACCTCCGGCGCTGGCACGCTGAAAGACGCGATGAACGATGCGATGCGTGATTGGGTGTCCAATGTGGAGACCACCTATTACCTCATCGGCACCGTGGCAGGCCCGCATCCCTATCCGATGATGGTGCGCGATTTCCAATCGGTGATCGGCGAAGAGAGCAAGGTGCAGATGCGCGAGGCCGAGGGCCGTCTGCCGGACGTGGCTGTGGCCTGCATCGGCGGTGGCTCGAACGCGATGGGGCTGTTCCATCCATATCTGGACGATACCAGCGTGCGTCTGATCGGCGTGGAAGCCGGGGGGCATGGGGTGGACACTGACCAGCATGCCGCGAGCCTGACCGGCGGGCGTCCGGGTGTGCTGCATGGCAACCGCACCTATCTGCTGCAAAACGACGATGGCCAGATTCAGGAAGCCCATTCGATCTCGGCGGGGCTGGATTACCCCGGCATCGGGCCGGAGCATTCCTGGCTGCATGACATCAAGCGCGTTGAATATGTCTCAGCGACGGACACCGAAGCGCTGGAGGCGTTCAAGCTCTGCACGCGCACCGAGGGCATTATCCCCGCCCTCGAACCGGCGCATGCGCTGGCCTATGTGGCCAAGCTGGCGCCGACGCTGGACCCTGAGCAAATCATTCTGATGAATCTGTGTGGTCGTGGCGACAAAGACATCTTCACCGTCGCCGAAGCCCTGGGAGTGACGCTGTGAGCCGGATTGCTGCCCGTTTTGCCCAGCTGCGCGCCGAAGGGCGTGGGGCTCTGATCCCGTTCCTCGAAGCGTGGGACCCGGATTCGGCCACCTCGATGGACATCCTGCGCGGCATGCCCGGTGCGGGCGCTGATCTGATCGAGATCGGCTGCCCGTTCACCGACCCGATGGCCGATGGCCCGACGGTGCAGCGCGCGTCCATCCGAGCGCTCAAAGCCGGTGGTGCGATGACGCACACGCTGGCGATGGTGCGTGAATTCCGGCGTGACGACAACGAGACACCGATCATTCTGATGGGTTATCTCAACCCGATCGACTCCTATGGCGTTGAACGCTTCTGCGTCGATGCGGCGGCGGCGGGTGTGGATGGGTTGATTGTGGTCGATCTGCCGAGCGAAGAGGCCGATCTGCTGCTGCCATTCGCCAAAGAGCGCGGGCTGGACGTGATCCGTCTGGTGGCACCGACCACGGATGAGCAGCGCTTGCCGCTGGTGCTCGATGGCTCGTCGGGCTTTGTCTATTACGTCTCGATCACCGGAGTGACTGGCACGCGCACCGCGTCTGCGGCGGATCTGGCGGCGGCTATCCCGAAAGTGCGCAAGGTGACGGACCTTCCGATCGCCATCGGCTTTGGCGTACGCACACCCGCCCAGGCGGCGGAAGCGGTGCGGCAGGCGGATGCGGCGGTGGTGGCCTCGGCGTTGCTCGACACGCTGTCGGGCAGCCTTGATGAACATGGCCGCGCCACGCCGAACACCGTGCGTCTGGTGCTCGATCAGGTGCGCGGATTGGCCGAAGCGGTGCGCGCTGCCCGCGTGGCCTCGTAGGATGGGTGAGCGGAGCGCTGCCCATCAATTTGCGTGCGGCCCCATCGATGGGTAACGCTACGCTCACCCATCCTACGGATCGCGGTTGCGGTCCGGATGCAGGAGAGTTGTCACCATGAGTTGGATTACCGACTACGTTCGCCCGAAAATCCGCACTTTGCTCGGCCGTCGCGATGTGCCGGATAATCTGTGGATTCAGTGCCCGGTCTGCCAGCAGATGATGTTCCATGCCGAGGTGGAGCGCAGCCGCAAGGTCTGCACCGCGTGTGGCCATCACATGCGCTGCACCGCCACTGAACGCCTGCGCTGGACGTTCGACGACGGTAATTTCGTTCGCATCGAACTGCCGAAAGTGCCGGCCGATCCGCTGCGCTTCCGCGACAGCCAAAAATACGCCGACCGCATCAAAACCGCGCGCGAAGCCACCCAGCTTGATGACGCGATCATCGTCGGTCACGGCAAGATTGGCGGCGAGAAGGCGGTGGTGGCGGCGATGGCGTTTGAATTCATGGCGGGCTCGATGGGCGCTGCTGTGGGGGAGGCGATTGTGGCCGCCGCTCGTCTGGCGGTGTTGCAAGACGCGCCGCTGATCATCTTCACCGCCTCCGGTGGCGCGCGCATGCAGGAAGGTGCGGTCTCGCTGATGCAGATGCCGCGCACCGTCATCGCCTCGCGCGCCGTCAAGGAAGCGGGGCTGCCATTCATCACCGTGCTCACCGACCCGACAACCGGCGGCGTGACGGCCAGCTTCACCATGCTGGGCGACATCCAAATCGCCGAGCCGGGCGCGTTGATTGGCTTTGCCGGGGCGCGGGTGATTGAACAGACGGTGCGGGAGAAGCTGCCCGAGGGCTTCCAGCGCGCTGAATATCTGCTCGATCACGGCATTTTGGACATGGTGGTCAAGCGTGATGAGTTGCCGACCACGCTCGCACGGGTGATTTCGCTGCTGCGGACGAAGTTCAAAGCAGCGGCGTGAGCGACAACCCGCCCAACAAACGACTCCAGGGGCGGATTTCCGCCCTGGTGGAGCGTTTGCACACGCTTTACCCGCGCATGATCGATCTCGGCACTGGGCGACTGCTGCGGTTGCTTGCCGATCTCGGCAATCCGCACATGGCGCTGCCGCCGGTGGTGCATGTGGCGGGGACCAACGGCAAAGGCAGCACCTGCGCCTTTCTGCGCGCGATGGGCGAGGCGGCGGGCAAGACGGTGCATGTCTATACCTCGCCGCATCTGGTCCGCTTCAACGAGCGCATCCGCATTGCCGGTGAGTTGGTCAGCGATGCAGCGTTGGAAGCGGTGTTCGAAGAGATTGAGCGCACCAATCGCGGCCAGGAAATCACCGTCTTTGAAGTGCTGACCGCTGCCGCGTTGCTGCTGTTCTCACGCCACCCGGCGGATTTATGCGTGCTGGAAGTCGGGCTTGGCGGCCGGTTTGACGCCACCAACGTCATCACCCACCCCGCCGCCTCGGCGATTGCGTCGATTTCGATGGATCACAAGGATTTCCTCGGCACCACGATTGCCAAGATCGCGGGCGAAAAGGCCGGGATCATCAAGCCGGGCGTGCCCGCCGTGACTGGCTGGCAAGTGCCGGAGGCGATGGCAGTGCTGCGCGAAGAAGCCGCCAGCGTCGGCACGGCCTTGTTCGCGCGCGATGAGGCGTGGAGCATTGAGCCGAGTGGCGACGGTCTGCGCTATCAGGACAGTCAGGGCACGTTGCTGCTGCCGATGCCGGGTCTGGCGGGCAGCTTTCAATATGACAATGCCGGCATCGCCCTCGCCGCTCTGCGCGCCGGTGGGTTGGGGATTGCCGATACAGACTTGGCGCGCGGTGTGGGTGCTGCCCGCTGGCCAGCCCGCATGCAACGCCTGACCGGCAGGCTCGCCGCGCGCTTGCCGGAGGGCTGGGAACTCTGGCTCGATGGCGGCCATAATCCCGGCGGTGGCGAGGCTTTGGCCGCCCATGTGGCCAGTTGGACCGACCGTCCCACCCATGTCGTCGTTGGCATGAAGCGCTCAAAAGATGCCGCAGAATTCCTTCGCCCGATCCTCCCGCACGCGGCCAGCCTGTGGGCGGTGGCGGAGCCGGAGCAGCATTTGGCGCTGGCGGTGGAGGACATCATTGCAGCCTCTGGCGGTGCCGCACGGCCCGGCCCGGACATTGCCGGAGCCTTGGCGCAAGTGCCGCGCGATACAGTGGCGCGCGTGCTGATCTGTGGCAGTCTCTATCTGGCGGGTGAAGCCCTCAAGCTGGACAGCGACACGCCGCCGGTCTGAAGGAGACCCTGCCAATGCTCACCATCGCCGCCTTGCTGCCATCCGACGAAGCCGAATGGCGCGGGCTGTTTCAGGGCTATTGCGCGTTCTACAAATTCGACGTGCCGCCCGCCTCCTGTGACCGACTCTGGCGCGAAATCCTTGCCGCCGACCGCATTCATGCACGCGGGGCGAAGCGGGACGGCCGGTTATTGGGCATCGTGCATTTCCTCGCACACGCCAACACCTGGGGCAAAGACGTCTGCTACCTCGAAGACCTGTTCACCCACCCAGATTCGCGCAGCCAGGGTGTGGGCCGGGCATTGATCGCGACGGTGGAGGCATGGGCGCGGGCGCAGGATTGCGGGCGTCTGTATTGGATGACGCACGAGACCAACACCACCGCGCGGGCGCTGTACGACAAAGTGGCGCAGTATCGCGGGTTTATTCGGTATCAGGTGGATTTGTAGTTTTATCACCCGTCATTGCGGCGCTACGCTTGCAATGACGGGGTGATATTGGTTCAAGCTAAACTCATCACGCTTTACCCCGCGTGGGCGGCGACCCAGCTGCGCAGCACGCTCTTCGGCGCAGCGCCAACCTTTTTGTCCACCGGCTTGCCGTCCTTGAACAGGATCAGCGTGGGGATGCCGGTGACGGCGAAGGAATTGGGGGTGGCGGGGTTGTCGTCGATGTTCACCTTGGCCACTGTCACTTTGCCCGCGAACTCACCAGCGATCTCTTCCAGAGCCGGGCCGATGGCCTTGCAGGGGCCACACCATTCAGCCCAGAAATCAACCAGAACGAGCCCTTTAGAGCCCAGCACGTCGGTGGCAAAGCTGGCATCGGTAACGGCGACGGTTTTCTCGCTCATAATCGGCAATCCTTTGGGTTCAATCTTCGACGTTTGATGTGGCGTAACCGGGGCTGCAATCAAGCAGCGATATCTGCGCCGGGAGCATGGCCGTCCAGCAAAGCATCTGGCAAGAGCATCACCTGCGCCCCCACTGTCCAGATTAATGCGCAAGACACCACCAAATCCGGGAAAATCGCCCGCAACAGCGCCCGATAGGCGGCCAACTGACGCAGATACAGCACGGGAGTGTGTGCAACATCCTCGGGCGGATTGCGATTGGTTTTGTAGTCACCCACCAGCACGCGGCCCGGCAGAATCGCCAGACGGTCGATCAGACCACCAATCACCTGCCCACCCACCACACCAGATAGCGGCACTTCGGCACGCGATAGGGGGCCGAAAAGTGGGGCGAGGTGGGGATGATCCAGCACGGCCAGCACCTCACGCACCAGCGCATCGACGGCGATCAGATCAGGCAGTGCGCCTTGCACATAAAGGCGCGCCGCCGCTGCCCGCTCCGCGGCGGGAAGCTCGGGCAGATGCTGCAACAGCGCATGCACCACCTGACCGCGCCGGAAGCGCTGCCCCCCGGCATCGCGGGCCAATAGTGGCGAATCGGCTTCCGGCACAGTGCCGAGCGAGGCACCTTCCGGGCGGCTGGGGGCCAAAGGCTGCGGCAGAGCGGGTTCATCCGGCAAATGATGCGGCTGCCAGAGCGGGGCAGTGCCGATCCACTCCGGCAGAGCTGGCACAGCCTTGGCCTGCGACGAATCGCGCCGCTTCGGAGCAGCTGTCTGCGCGGTCTGCCAAATGCGGATCTCGGCGGGGAAGCCATCCTTGCCGCCGACATAGGGTGTCGGCTGAATGCCGAGCGCCTCGAAGCCGGTCTTGATTTGGTTATACCAACACTCCTTCGGCGGCTCGTTCTTGCCCTTGGACCCACAGACCAGCAGCCGATCCTCGGCACGGGTGAGGGCGACGTAGAGCAGACGGTTCTTCTCCTCCGATTGCGCGCCAGCCCCCGCCCCCCGCGCGTGGGCCACCGCCGCACAGGTGAGTTCCTTGTTTGGCGACCAGACCGGTAGCGCGACACCGTTGGACTCGTCGTCCAACCAGACAATGCCGCGATCATCTTTCAGCTTGCCGGTGGTGTCAGGCAGGATGACCACCGGGGCTTGCAAGCCCTTGGCGCCGTGCACGGTCATGATCCGCACGGCATCCAATGTCTCGCCACCCGCCCCTTCCGGCTCACGTTTGACGGAAGAGGCGGTCTGCCGCAGCCAATGCACGAAGCCCTGCAACGAGGGCGGATGCGATTGGGCATAGCGCAAGGCGGCGGCGAGCAATTCATCCAACGGCTCAGCGGCCTCATGCCCGAAGCGCCCGAGCAGACGCGCTCGCCCACCGAGCGGCCCCAACGCCTCGGCCAACAACGCATGCGGGGAGACATGATCGGCGCGGGCGAACAGCTTGCGCAGGAAATCGGCCGACGCCACGCAGGCCGCCGCATCGCTCGCCTGCAATGCCTGCCAGAGCGACCGCTTGCCGCGCCCCATCGACAATTGCATCAGCCCGTCATCGTCGAGAAAGCCGAGCGGTGAGGTGAGCACGCAGGCCAGTGAGAGATCGTCTTCCGGCAGCAACAGCGCGTCGCACAGGGCCAGCATGTCCTGCACGGCGGGTTCAGCGGTGAGCACGATGCGGTCGAGCCCGGCCACCGGCACGCCGCGGGCCTTGAGCGCATTGACGAACGCATTGCCGAACGCGCCGCGCTTGCGCACCAGCACCAGAATATCGCCGGGTGTGAGCTTCCGGTCTTGGCTCTCCAGCCGCTCGCCCGAATCGAGCCAGCCTTTGATGGTGTGCGCGAGGGTGTCGGCGAGCACTTGGTTGGGGGTGCGCTGACCGCGATTTTCGCGCGGGGCGGTCCACAGATCAGGCGGCAGAATGACGGGGGCTTCGACCAGCGGCCACAACTCCACCCGCCCGGCAAATCCCTCGCGTTGGACGACATGCTGCAACACACCGCCCGATTCCACCACGCCGCGCGCGGCATCGGGGTCGGCAAAGACGGCATCGACGAGTTTCAGCACCGGCGCGGTGGAGCGAAACGACACATCGAGCGGCACATCGCGCCATTCCTGGCCGCTGCGCGTCACCCGCTCGCCGGTGATCTTGCGCCAATGTTCGAAGGCGTCGGGGTCGGCACCTTGGAAGCCGTAAATTGATTGCTTGCGATCGCCGACAGCGAAGACGGTGCGCGTTTGGTTGCCGCGTGCGCCAATGCCTGCGAAGAATTCCTCGGTCAATTGCCCGGCGATCTGCCATTGCGCCGGGGCGGTGTCCTGCACCTCGTCGAGCAGCAGATGATCCAGACCGCCATCGAGCTTGAACAACACCCAGGCCGCACCCGGATCGCGCAGCAGCAATTCGGTGCGGGCGATCAGATCGTCGTAATCGAGACGGCCGTGGCGGGATTTGCCCTCGCTGTAGGAGGCGAGCACCGGGCGGGCGAGCAGGATGAAGGCGGTGGCAATGGGGGCGAGGCGAAAGGCGCGGTCGGCGTCGAGAAGGGCGGCGATGCGCTCGCTTTCCGCTTCAACCGCTGCCTCCAACGCCGCATCCTGTCCAGCCTTGGTATGATGCCGAAAGCCGCTCAGCCGTGCCTTGCCATCTTTGGTTTGGAAGGCGTTGCACCATTCCTCCCAGCAGGAGACGCGGGCACTGACCGGCACGGCCAAGGTGTCGAGCACGATTTGCGCGGTGTTGCTGTAGGTTTTGCTCTTGGCGGTGATCAAGGGCAGCGCGATGCGACGCAGCGTGGCCTCGTCCATGCCCGACATTGCCTCCACCAGATCAAGCCGCTTCGCCCCCAGCACACGCTGCAAACGGGCGAGCAATTGCGGGCCGCTGAGATTGGCGAGGGCTTCCACCTTATCCGGCGCGCGGGCGAGATCCTGCACCAGCTTGCCGAAGCCATCCAAGCGCGTCCAACCGGCGAGGTCATCGAGATAGCCGCCGAGCGGGCTGGCGGCGGCCTCGGCCAGCATCGCCTCGCGCGCGTCCTGCCATGCCTCATCGGTGTCGCGGTCATCGGCGAGGGTGAAATGCGGCGAGAGATGGGCTTCGAGCGGAAACCGGCGCAGCAGCGATTGGCAGAAGGCGTGAATGGTGCCGATGCGCATGCCGCCGGGCAGGTCGAGCACATGGGCGAATAATTGCCGCGCGGCGCGGCGTTGCTCGGCGGAGGGCTCGACGCCGATGCTGCGCAATTGGGTGTCGAGTTTGTCGTCCTCCATCGTCACCCAGCCGCCGAGCGTGCGCTGCAGACGCATCGCCATTTCGGCTGCTGCCGCCTTGGTGAAGGTGAGGCACTGAATGCGCTCCGGCTTCGCGCCGCCCAGCATCAGCCGCAGCAGCCGATCGGTCAGCAGCTTGGTCTTGCCGGAGCCTGCTGAGGCCGAGACGAAGGCGGAGACCAGAGGATCGGAGGCGCGCCGTTGCGCGTCGTTGGCGCGGGCGATGGGGGAGAGATGATCGGTCACTCTTCCTCCTCCCGCTTCCATTCGGCCACCCGCGCCAATTGGGCGTAATCGGGGAAGCGCGGCAGGAATTCGGGGTGTGGGTGGGCGAGATAGGCGGTGTCGGGGTCGTCGAATTCCTCAATGCGGGCGAACAGTGAGGCCAGCGCGGCGGCGGCGGCTTGCGGGATGGCGGCCTGATCCTTCACCGCAGGCGTCACTTCACCCGGCGCGCTCGCCCCTCCCAGCTTCCAGTAGGAGAGTTCAGACACCACCCCCTCCCACTGCGCCCCGAAGCCTGCACGTGCGATCATCGCCGCTTCGAGTGTGAGTTGCGGTGCCTTGCCGCCCTCGACATCGTTTGCCTTGGGGGCGACGCCGGTTTTGTAGTCGAGCAGGGCTATGGTGCCGTCGGCCAATTTCTCGATCCGGTCGGCAACGCCGCGCAGTCGGAAGCCGCGTGCGGTGGCAAGATCGGTGTGGCCATCCTTTTCGGCCACCACCGCCACGCGCGGCTTGCTCTGCCGCCGCTGGCATTCCATCTCGTCAATCCAATCGGCGATCAACCCCAGCCGTGGACGCCACCACGCGATGAGGGCGGGACGTAGGCTGGCCTCGTTCATCTCTTTCTCGAACGCCTCGCGCAGCACCGCGCCGCCATTGGCGGGCCATGTGGCACCGTGCTCGCCAATCACCCGCGCGATGCCCGCATGCACCACCGAGCCGTAATCGGCGGCGTCGGTGCCCTGCTCCAGCGGGTCGAGCTTGCGCAGCTTCAAAATATGTTTGGCGTATATCGCGTAGGGATCGGCCAGCCAGGTCTCGATCTCGGTGACGCTGAGCGTGGTGGGCCGCATCTCCACCGGTGGCTTCGGACGTGGCGCACTGACCGGTTGCGGGCCTGCCTCTGGCTGGTCGATCATCCGCGCCCAATGGGCGGCCGGGTGATGGGCGAGCGGCTGTTTCTGCCCCTCCAGATACGCCGCCAGCCGCACCAGCCAGCGCGCGGGCACGGCGGGGGCGTTGTCGCGACGACGTGGACAGGACAGCACGGCGATTTTCGCCACGGCCGCCAAGGTTACGAAATCATGCGCCGCCTGCCCCACCGCCTCTTCCGGGCTGCGCAGACCAATATCGCGCCGCATCTGACGGTTCAGCCACGGGCCAGGGTCGGTCGTAGGTGGCCAGACGCCTTCAACGAGGCCGCCCAACACCACCACATCCACCGATTGCAGCCGCGCTTCCAGCAAACCCCAGATGAAGATGCGCGGATGCAGGCCGCTCTCCTCCCGCCCGCGCAACGCCCGGCGACTGCGCACGGCGATGCCTTCCAGCAGCGCGTCGAGCAATCCGGGCAGCACTGACAGGCTCTGTTCCGGCAGACGGTCCAGCACCGCGATGGCCGAGGCGAGCGTTTCCGCCAATGCCTCACCTTCCTCCCCCGACCACAGGCGAGACGGGCCGGAATAGATATCCGTCGCGGCGAGGGCTTCGGCGGATTCGATCAGCGCCGCCAGCATCGCATCCGCCCCACGGGTGGCGCGGGTGGCGAAGAGGCGGAAGAGTGGGTCGAGGGTTTGTTCCAGACGCAGCAGAAAGGCGTTTGCCGCCTCATCCTCCACACCCACCACCCGCCGCAGCCCCTGAATGCCGGGTTGCGGTTTCGGGCCGCGCAAAAAGCGACGCTCCAAATCACGTGCCGCCGACCGGCAATCGGCGGGCGAAATTCCCGCAGCGGCGAGCGGATGTTTGAGCAGCGCCAGCAACGCCACCGGCGAGAGATCCGACACCACCGCCTCGGCCAGCAGACGCAGGAACACGGCGGGCGGGGTGTGCGCCAAGGGCTCGCCCGCGCTGTCATCGGCCACCACGCCGAAGCGCAGCAACTCGGCGGCGACACGGGTGGCGAGTTGGCGGTCGGGGGTGATCAGGGCGGCACGGCTGTGCGGGGTTTGCAAAGCGTCGCGCAGAATGAGCGCGATTGACAGTGCCTCGTGCTGCGGCTCATCGGCCTCCAGCAGATAGAGGCCATCGGTGCTGATCTCCGCAGGTTTGCGCCAGTGTTCGTCGAGTGCCGTCGCGGGCAGCAAAGCCGTTTCAAGCAGCCGCAGACGGGCATCGGGCGCGGTTTTGTCCGCTGTCCACTCCACCACGTCCGCCACCACCGCGCCCATGCCGGCGAGCAGATCGCGCAGACCGGCTTGCGGATGCGAATCGTCCACCTCTGCCGGGCACTCTTTCGACAATCCCGGCAGGATCACCTGACCATTCGGCAGCTGTGCCACCACCTTCAACAGCCCGGCCACCGCCGAGATGCCGCCAGTGGCGCCGGCGATCCAGACCGGAGACCCGGGTGGTGTGTCCTGCCACGCCCGCGCCTGCGCTTTGAGCAAAGCGACCACGCGGGCTTGCGGGTTCATCAGCCCGTTGGCGTCCAGGAAGGCGGGCCAAGCTTGGGTGACGATATCGAGGAATTGCAGCGTGACATTCCAATGTTCGGCCATCGAGCCATCGGCGAGATCACGCAAAGCGCCATGCAGATCGGTGATCTCGGCGCGCTCGGCATCGTCCATCAATCGTGCCAATTCGCGCGCCAATTGCCATACCTGATCGGCGCGCCCGGCACCGCCCATGGTGCGGGCGAGTTTTTCGATCATCGGGCACAACTCGGCCAGTCGCCGGGTCTCATCGATGGCCGGTGCCAAGCTGAGCGCACCGGACAACGCCAGCGGCGCTTCGTCGAGCGCGCCCAAGGCGGTGATGCGCGGCAACAGCATCGGGCGACCATTGGAGACGCGCAAAAACGCCTCCGCCAATTCGCGCGATGCTCGCCGCGTTGGCAGCAGGATCAGCCCTTCACCCGGTGCAAACCCAGCGTCCAGCCAACGCTGCGCCACTGTATCCAGAAAGGCGGCGTTGGCAGGCAGGGTGGCGAGGTTCATGTGGTGGTGCCGACCACCGCCGCATGCAGCGCGAATTCGGCCTCGTTGAGGTCGGCGGGGGTAGAGAGGTGGAACCACAAGCCATCATGCACGATGGCGCGCAGACGCCCTGCCGCGAGGGCTGCATCCCACACCCGATTCATGCTGAACCGCCCCGGCGTGAATTCGGCCAGGAAGGAGGGCCGTACGATCTGCACACCTGCATAGATATAGGGCACGATTTCCAGCTCTTTCGGCCTGCGCGGCACGCCCCAGGGGTCGAGCGCGAAATCACCAAAGCCGGTCTCGGCGATGATCTGATGACTGCGATGCAGCAGCAACAGCACGTCGATATCGGCATCCCACGCCTCGGCCATCCGCCCAAGCGCGGGCGTCGGCCCGTCGAGCCACACGGCGTCGCCATTGATGGTGTAGAACGGCGCATCGCCCAGCATCGGCAAAGCTGCGCGCACGGCTCCGCCAGTTTCCAGCAGCGCTTCCTCGCGGCTGAAGGCGATATGTGGCGGCGGGGCGCGGTCGGTGAGGTGGGATTCGAGCAATTCGGCGCGGTAATGCGTGTTGACCACCAATTCCCGCACCCCGGCCTGCGCCAGCCGATCAATGGCGTGATCGACCAACGGACGCCCGCCCAATGGCAGCATTGGCTTGGGGGTTTCATTGGACAGCGGACGCATGCGGGTGCCGAGCCCTGCGGCGAGCAGCATGGCGTGGGTGGGTGTGTCGGTCATAGGCGGTCCTCCCAGCCAGTGATGGTCGCGATTCGGGCATCGCCCGCGTCAATGCGGATGGAAATATCCAGCGCCCCACCGGGCTGCAACCGGCCCAAGCGCTCCGGCCATTCGACCAGCACGATATCTTGCACCAATTCGTCCCAGCCAAGTTCCAGCACGCCCTCCTCACCCGCCAATCGCCACAGGTCGAGATGGTGCACCGGGCCGAGGCGGGTTTGATAGGTTTGCACCAGGGTGTAGCTGGGGCTGGGCACTTCCAGCCCTGGATTATCGGTGGCTGCGCGCAGAAAGGCACGGGCGAGCGCTGATTTTCCGGCCCCCAACGGGCCATGCAGCAAAATTGCATCGCCCGGACGCGCGAGGGCGGCGAGGCGGTGGGCGAAGGCTTCGGTGGCGGCGAGGTCGGGGAAAGTGAGATCCGTCATGCGCCAATGTTGCTCCGCAGCACAGGACTGGGCAACAGATACCGACGCTGTGGCGGGTGGCTGTGGGGCTGACGTGATCACATGATGTGTCATTGCCGTGTGAGGAAGCTGGTGATTGCGTCATTGCGAGCGGAGCGCAGCAATCCACCGCGATGCAGCCAGCTCAGCGTGGATTGCTGTGCTCCGCTTGCAATGACGGTGTGAGGTGATGCGAATTCTCTTGAGTTAAGCCAGCTAACGTGTTGTTAGTTTCACATGAATTCCTCCGCCCCCCTTTCCCCGTATCTGAGCCTGTCGCGCGCGCTGCATGCGTTGCGCGGCGAGCTGGGCGGCTGGACGGT
>Ga0316222_1001016_pt1 | contig 36950 bp, 34 predicted proteins | sample TBH18011metaG_FD_206008 | JGI IMG/M metagenome (GOLD analysis project Ga0316222, IMG submission 206008) | Freshwater microbial communities from Trout Bog Lake, Wisconsin, USA - TBH18011 | ecosystem: Environmental > Aquatic > Freshwater > Lake > Hypolimnion/Profundal zone | place: USA: Wisconsin... | reverse complement strand
CCGTTTCAGACCTCAAGAGAAAACTTATGCGTTACATCCGCAAATACAACGACGAACCCAAGCCAGTGAAATGGAAGTACCGCGATTTAAGCAAGCGCATCACTCCGGGTTTAACTGTTACAGTCCACTAGTAGTCAGTCCAGTTGAAATCTTTCGATTGAAAGTACACAGGCGTAGGCTGGGATGCGTCGTAGGCTGGGATGCGTCGTAGGCTGGGATGCAATCCCAGCATCAACGGTTGAAATGCTGGGATTGCATCCCAGCCTACGATTGCATCCCAGCCTGCGTCATACCCAAAGATTTCAGCTTGACTGACTACTAATGCTGGTCCGCCACTATTACCTGACCCTGATACCGTGCAACAGGGTTAACAATGTAATTCCTTCGACTATTGCCTGCGCGATCAACAGGCGGTCGAACGGGTCTTTGAGAATTTTTTACGCAGCCGAAATCAGTAGATGGCTATTCAGCCGCAGTTTTATGGCTCGCCCTCCCCGAATAGCGCTTTGATTTCGTATGCGCCCATCCTATTAAAGTCTTCAGGCACTTTAATCTGACCTGTCATGAACCCAAATCGCTTCATCTGGGCCGATTCCGGCGTGTTCAATGCGACCACCTTCACCAAAGGCTTACCTGCTTTGGCGATTACGAACGATTCGCCCTTTGCTGCCATCTCGACCAGCCTGGAAAGCTGTGCTTTAACATCGTGAATATTGTAGGTTTGCATGGATATCTCACAGGAATTTAGTTCAGTGGACTAAATTAATCCATTAAGTGTTGTAAAACAAGTGCCAATTTATGAGATACCTGCAGGTGGTTCCCCATTCCTGGATTGGGGCGGTAGCCCTGAGAGAGCCGAATTGTTGGTCAAAATTCTGCAAAAAGGTGGGTTGACCTTTGCTGATATTGAAGCAATTGACCAGCGAATTACCAGCGACAAGGTCGAAGAGGGCGATCAAATTCCGGCAGACAAACACCCTTTGAAAATTCAATCCGTGCTGGAGGAGTTGGCCAGTGGCACAATCACCCGGGTTCTGTTTAAGGCTTCTTATAAGGAGATCGATGAGGCTGTTTTTCAGTCCATCATTCGGTTCGGTTTTGGGACTGAGGGTCTGACTGACCTGACCCAAACCTGAAAAAAATCCCCGTCAATGTGAACTGACGGGGATTTTTTTGACTTACCTGATCAAACCATATGAAGCTTAAGCGTGATAGGCAGATTCACCATGGCTGGTAATATCCAGACCTTCACGTTCTTCCTCTTCAGGAACGCGCAGACCGATCACAATGTCAACCAGCTTGTAGGCAATCAGAGAGACGATACCTGACCAGATGATGGTCACGCCGATTGCTTCAGCCTGGATTTTTACCTGATCCAGAATCACATACGGATCAGCCGACATTTTGTTGGCAACGTAATCCATGATTCCCTGACCACCCAGTGCCGGAGCAGCAAATACACCGGTAGCCAGAGCACCCAGAATACCGCCAACACCATGTACACCAAAGACGTCGAGCGAATCATCTGCGCCCAGCATGCGTTTCAAACCATTCACACCCCACAGGCAGACGACGCCAACCAGCAGACCGATACACAGGGCACCCATTGGACCGACATAACCGCAGGCCGGAGTGATGGCAACCAGACCGGCTACCGCACCAGATGCACCACCAAGCATGGATGGTTTGCCTTTCAACATCCATTCACCAGCCAGCCATGACAGCGCAGCAGCGGCAGTAGCGAGCAGGGTGTTGACGAATGCCAGGGCGGCGATATCACCCGCTTCAAGAGCGGAACCGGCGTTAAACCCGAACCAGCCGACCCACAACAGTGAAGCACCGATCATGGTCATGGTCAGCGAGTGTGGCGCCATCGATTCCTTGCCGTAGCCAACCCGTTTTCCAATCATGTAGGCACCAACCAGACCGGCAACCGCTGCGTTGATATGCACAACCGTACCACCGGCAAAGTCGAGCGCACCGCGTTGTTGCAGGAAGCCGCCTTTGGCCAGTTCAATTGCGCCGGTAGCAGCGTCTTTGATACCGTCCGGACCAGTCCAGAACCAGACCATGTGTGCAATCGGCAGGTAAGAGAAGGTGAACCACAGCACGACGAATGCCAGTACCGCAGAAAACTTGGCGCGTTCTGCGAAGGCACCAACAATCAGTCCGCACGTGATGGCAGCAAACGTTGCCTGGAAAGCGACGTACACAAATTCAGGCAGGACGACGCCCTTGCTGAATGTGGACGCTGTGCTGAACGTGCCCTTGACCGGATCCCAGATGCCGTTCAGGAATGCACGGTCAAACGAACCGATAAACGCATTGCCTTCAGTGAACGCCAGCGAGTAACCGTACAGACACCACAGTACGATGATGACGGCAAATATGACGAATACCTGAATCAGTATCGACAGCATGTTTTTGCTGCGTACCAGTCCGCCGTAAAACAGGGCAAGACCCGGTATCGTCATCAGGATGACCAGCAGTGTCGAAACCAGCATCCAGGCAGTATCACCCTTGTTGGCAACTTCAACGGCTGGTGCTGCTGCGTCTGCCGCGGCAGGCGCAGAAGCCGCCGCCGCTGCAGCTACGGGAGCCGCCGCAGCCGGTACCGCTGCGGCAGCTGAAGCCGCCGCCGGAGCAGCATCCACCTTGGCAGGCGCATCGGCGCTGTAAGATGCGCCGTTCATAGCAAATAGCAGGCAGGAGGCCGCTATCATTTTGATGAAATTATTTTTCATGAATATCCCTTAAGGTCTAGATTGCACTGCTGTCTGTTTCACCGGTACGGATGCGCACGACGTGCTGCAAATCGGTGACAAATATTTTTCCGTCACCGATCTTGCCGGTACGGGCTACATTGACGATGGCGTCGATGACGCTGTCAACGATGGCATCATCAACGGCAATCTCCACTTTGGTTTTAGGTAAAAAGTCCACCAGATACTCCGCACCGCGATACATCTCAGTGTGACCCTTCTGGCGTCCGAATCCTTTGACTTCGGTGACGGTGATTCCCTGTACGCCCAACGTGGAAAGTGCTTCGCGCACCTCGTCGAGCTTGAATGGTTTGATAACTGCAGTAATAAATTTCATGATTGCCTCATTAGAAAGTTTTTACAGCTTGCAGGAACGCAGCGGTTTTGCCGGTGAATTTTTGGTCAGGAGTGACGTACAGCATCTTGCTGGCGTCGGTGCCTACTACGCCGGCCGTAAATGTGACTTCGAAGAAGTCTTTCGATACGCCGACTTTCCAGTCTGAGTATGAGAATGCACCGTTATTTCTGATCGACTGGTGTCCATAATGCAGGCCCAGTGTGTAACCTTCAGTCACGTCGATCGCTGCAGACAGATCGAAATAGCCACTGTTTTTACTGTCCGTAAAGCCGAACAGGTTGGTCACGGACTGGGAATACTTGGCAGTCACAACCTTGTAGCCAAGCTGTCCATACAGTTCAGTGGTGTTGGCACTGGGGTTGAGATTGTTGGACGGATAGTAGTACTCGAGAACGCCGACGTCATAGGTGACATCGGGGACGATTTCGCCGCGTTTGCCGCCATAGATATCCCATTCAACGTCATCATTGCCGCCAGGAATGTCTTTAATCCACTTGATGGAGGATAACCAGGTACCTGCATACAATCCGGTAGGATTGTTGGTGTAATCCGCGCCGCCCTGCAGCGCCGGTTTTAGATTCGATTGTGAAATACCGCGATAACGGTAGTCAGTAATAGCACCCAGATTGAAAGTCAAGACATTGTCAGGCACAACGACGGCTTCAGGTGCCGGTGCAACGACGGCATCTTCAGCGTAAGCAGCACTGGCTGAAAATAACATTGCGATGGTTACTGCAAGGATTCGTTTATTCATGATAAGACTTTCATTAGTAATAACATCGATTGAGTAAAGTGCAGTGTTTCATATCAGCTAACGCAAAACCTGTGCCAGCTATTGCGCCGCACAAAATTCTTTTTGATTTTCAGTGGTATTGCCGCAGGTGATTAAAGCAATTTTGGTTTAATCAATGGATATGGGCACATTCCGCCAGAGATTTGTTGCCCGTTTTTGGACGCTCTCACCAACATAGTGCACCAACTGGGTGCCGGTGGTCTTACGTTTTGTTCATCTGCGCCAGTAAATTTCCATGTGGAAATTTATTTGCCGGCAAAGGCAAACTGGTATTGAGATGCGCCAATATGGGGACGCAGCGTTCCGCGCCGCGCCAGTTAACCGATCAGGCGTTCGTGATAGTCAAACTCAAAACGGTCGTTCAGCGTCAGCAGTGCAGAACTGCGCGTGCCGTAGACGTCGGAGCGGATGCAGGGTGACGACAGCAGTCGTTCCAGATCGAGGCTGACTCCGGTGTCTGGCAACCTGTGATCGGGGGCGGGGTGGGTATCGGCGAGCATTTCAAAATAGGCTTCCTGTGGCGCGCGCTGGCACAGCAGGCTGGCCAGTTGGGCTTTGGTTTTGCTGATCTTGGGCCAGTTCGCGTCCAGTGTGCCGTTGGACAGTCCATAAATGCCTGGCTTGAGCAACTGGCCATTTTGGGCATGGTCGACATTGCGGTTGGAAAACCAGCACAGTTTCTGTCTGGCCGGACTGACTTCGCCGAGCAGCAGATTAAAACCGTTGTACTGATCTGCCTTGCCGCGTATTTTGTGCAGATATTCCTGTACCGAGTCCGAGGAGCACAGGAAATCTTCAACCAGTCGCCCGCGGCTTGGTGCCTGTTCGAGTACCTTGCTGCCATCGCGCACATTGGTCAGAGCCGCAAACTGATGGCCGCCGTCAGGGCGTTTTGCCACCCCCATCCAGGTACCGCCGGCCTTGAGATCGCGTGGCGCATACACCTGAGGATAATCGCTCCACCAGGCGGCCGGCGCGCTGGGGCGGTTATAGTATTCATCACGATTGGCAGCAGCAATGAACGGGTGATTGTTGATTACCTGCCAGGTAAAAACGATCAGGCACATACTGCAAATCCTTCAGGAAGTGGCGTTGTCTTCGGTCTGGTCGATGGGCAAAGCGTACGGCATGGGTAACCAGTGGCACAGTTCGCCCGTGCTCAGTTGCACGCTGTTCTGGTTGTAACAGGCGGTTTTGATTTCGATCAGACAGTCCGTGCCGCCGGCCGGATTGGCCGCGGCATTGACAACCATGCCGCAGGGCTGGGTCAGGTCGAGATCCCCGCAGATAAAGACGTCCATGCCGCTTTGCACGTTGGCGCTGTCCAGATGGGCCAGCACCGTGCGTCGTTTTTGTTTGCCCAGATAGTGGGTGCGTGCGACGATTTCCTGTCCGGGATAGCACCCTTTTTTAAAGTTCACCGCCCCGATCAATTCATAATTGATCATTTGCGGTACAAATTTTTCCTGGGTGGTCAGACCGATGTGCGGTATGCCGGCATGAATTTCAGACAGTGCCCACAGTGGCTCCGGAAGTTCGGCAACGACACCAGCGAGCGTAGCCCAGGCCTGTTCGGCCACCTCTTTTTCGGCGATCCACTGATAGCGCGCCACACCATCCGCATCGGCTACCCGCAGCAGCGTACCTGATTCATTGCTGACCAGTTCATAGGGCGATGCGGGAAGCTGCGCAAACCAGGGCAGGACATGGGTCATGGTTTGCGCGCCGATGAATCCCAGTACCAGCTGGCTGGCGCTGACGTTGTCGAGTTTGACCTTGGCGCGCATGACAAACATCTGTAATCGTTTTTGCAATGCTTCCTGCATTTCCCGGGGAAGCTGCAGCAGGATGCTGTCCTGGCGCTTCCAGACCAGCAGGGTTGCCAGCAGTCGTCCTTTCGGTGAGCAATAGCCGGCCAGGCAGGCATGGTTTGCTGTCAAATTGTTGATATCGTTAGTGAGCTGGCTGTGCAGAAAAGTCGCGGCATCGGCACCGCTGACACTGATCAGCGCTGACTGGGTCAGTTTTATGATGCCCGCGGCGGGAATAACTTGAGTCGATAAAGTCGGCATAGAGGTGAAAGCTTAGAAATTTGAGATGATCTGTTGAGTTTCGGCACGCATTTGCCAGTATCATGGTGACTTGGCTTAAAATGCGCAGATCGCCGATTATAATTCCGAACCCTATTTTACGTACTGCCCTTACCATTTCGCCCGCTATTTTGAAAAAAATTCTAATTTCCATCACTGCAGTCATTGTCCTTGCTATTGGTTTCGTGGTCTGGTCGAACCGGCCAATTTCAGATACGGACCATGAATTCGTGATCAAACCCGGCAGCAGCCTGCGCAGCAGCGCCCAGCAGATCTCAAACGCCGGCGTACCGGTGTCGTCCGTGCTGTTTGAACTGCTCGCACGCCTGTCTGGTCAAAGCAGCAAACTCAAACCCGGCACCTTTATCGCTGATGCGCACATTTCTCCAAAATCCCTGTTAAGCAAAATCGTGCGCGGCGAGTACGAACAATTCAGTTTTGTCATGATAGAAGGCTGGACGTTCAAACAGATGCGTGCGGCGATCCTGCAAAATCCCAACCTGCAGCACGATACGGCAGCGCTGTCTGATCAGGATATTCTGACTCGGGTAACTGCCGAGTATGCCCATCCTGAAGGACTGTTTTTCCCTGACACCTATCAGTTTCCCAAGGGATCTTCGGACATGGATGTTTACAAACGCAGTTTCAGTCAGCTGCAGGCCCATCTGCAGGTGGCCTGGCAAATGCGCGATCAGGCGTACACCACATTTAAAAATCCGTATGAAGTATTGATTCTGGCTTCGCTGATCGAAAAGGAGACCGGAAAAAAAGAAGACCGGAACATGATCGGCGGCGTGTTTGTGAATCGCTTGAAGCGCGGCATGCTGTTGCAGACCGATCCGTCGGTCATCTATGGCATGGGCGACGCGTATCAGGGGAAAATTCACAGGCAGGACCTATTGACCGATACGCCTTATAACACCTATACACGGGCCGGATTGCCACCCACGCCGATTGCGCTGCCCGGCATGGATTCGCTGCTGGCTGCGGTAAATCCGGCCCATACTGCGGCACTGTATTTTGTGTCGCGCGGCGATGGCACCAGCCAGTTTTCCATCAGTCTGGACAATCACATACGAGCGGTGAACCGCTATGTCAAATAACTATGTTGAATCAAAATGTCAAATAAGCCCGCCTGTCTATGAAATCAGCAAAATTCATCACCTTTGAAGGCATCGACGGAGCCGGTAAATCAACCCATATTGCCTACGTGGTAAAGCTGTTGCAGTCAGCCGGTCATCGTGTGGTCTGTACCCGCGAGCCGGGTGGGACGGTACTGGGTGAGCATCTGCGCACTCTGTTGCTGCACCAGGCGATGCATCTGGAAACGGAAGCGCTGCTGATGTTTGCCGCAAGGCGCGAACATATCGCGCAGGTGATCGCACCGGCGCTGGAGCAGGGTGACTGGGTGGTGTCGGACCGGTTTACGGATGCCAGCTTTGCTTATCAGGGTGGTGGTAAGAAGCTTGACATTGCCAAGCTCGATGCACTGGAGCAGTGGGTGCATCCGAATCTGCAGCCTGACTTGACGCTGTTGTTTGATGTGCCGGTGGAAGTGGCGCGAAAGCGCCTGGATGCTGCGCGTGAGCCGGACAAGTTTGAGCGCGAACAGTCGACGTTTTTTGCCGACACCAGAGCAGAATATCTGCGGCGCGCTGCGCAATTCCCGCAGCGCTTCCGCATCATTGATTCAGACCGGGAAATAGCGGTGATTCAAAAAGAACTGGACGGCATCATCCAGTCTTTGTAATTACCAGACCTGCCACCAGGATTTTTCTTCAACAGTGGGATGGGTAAATTTACTGTTGGGGAAATTTTTGACAAATACCCGGTTGGCATCGTCTCTTAATTCGATCAGGCCCATTTTGTCGTAGCTGTTATACAGGACATACAGCGCTTCCTCGATGGCTGGCGCATCCGGATATTCTCTGATCGCTGCCTGAGCCCGGCCTGCCGCGGCAACATACGCACCGCGTCGGAAGTAATATTTGGCCACATGCAGATCATATTGCGCCATGGTGTTGACCAGATATTTCATCCGCAGCAGGGCATCTGGAGTATATTCGCTGTTTGGAAAACGCACTGTGAGCGCTTTAAAGGCATCAAAGGCTTCGCGCGCCGCCTTGGGATCACGTTCCGTCATGTCCTGATGCGCCAAAGCCTGAAAGAAGCTGATCTGATCATTGAAATTGACCAGGCCGCGCAGATAGAAAATATAATCCAGATTTTCGTGATTCGGATGCAGTTTGATGAAACGTTCAATGGCAGCCAGCGCCTGAACCTGATCACCCTGTTTGTAATAGACATAAGGAATGTCCATCTGTGCCTGCTGTGCATAGGTACCGAAAGGAAAGCGCGATTCCAGTTTTTCCAGATTTTTAATGGCACTTTCGTATGAGCCATTGCTCAGATCAGTCTTTGCTTCTTCATACAGTCTTGCAGCTGACCAGGTTTTGGTTTCGTCCGCTTTATCCGGCAACAGACCACATGAAGATAATCCCAACAGGGTGAAGATCAGAAGAAAAGTAGTAGTAAATACGCGGTTTAATGATTTTTTTTGCATAAGGTTTTGCATGAGCACTTTTCAACAATTTTTCGATTATATCCGATGGGACGACCTGTGAAAGCATCCATTCCATCCGATTCAGACATTACAAAAACGAGTACGGCAATGAAAACAGAAATAAGTTTGGAAAATTCGCCTGACCAGCTGTACGACGATCTCGGCGATGAGTTGCCCGATGAGTCTGAAGCCGAAGATAACGCAGGAGCGGCTTTTGACGCGACCCCGATTATATTCAAATTAGACGATGATGTGTGCGGAGATCGCTTAGATAAGGTTATTGCAAGATTAATTCCGCAATTTTCCCGCAGCAGGCTGCAGCAATGGATCGTTGGCGGTCATGTCATGGTGGATGGCGTACCGGGGCGCAGCAAAATGACAGTGCTGGGCGGCGAGCAGGTGGTCGTCACACCGCAGTCAGCACCGGAAGATCATGCCTATATGCCCGAGGCCATGAATCTGGATATCGTGTTTGAAGACAAAGCCATGATGGTCATTAACAAACCGGCCGGACTGGTTGTGCATCCGGGCTCCGGCAACTGGTCGGGTACGCTGCTCAACGGCCTGTTGCATCATTTTCCGGCGATTGCCGGTGTACCGCGCGCCGGTATTGTGCACCGGCTGGATAAAGATACCAGTGGCCTGATGGTGGTGGCAAAATCACTGGAAGCGCAAACCGATCTGGTGCGGCAACTGCAGGCCAGAACAGTGAAACGGGAATACTGGGCACTGGTATGGGGCCGACCCAATCTGAGTGGAACGATCGAGCTGCCCATGGCGCGCCATCCGCGCGACCGCATCAAAATGGCCGTGTCGGAAAGTCCTTCGGCCAAACCGGCGCTGACCCATTTCAGGCGACTGGCCATCGGTGTTCTGGATGGCAAGGCGGTCAGTCTCCTGGAATGCCGCCTCGAAACCGGGCGCACCCATCAGATCCGCGTGCATATGGCGCATCTGGGATTTCCTCTGGTCGGCGACGTCCTGTATGGCAAGCAGCATCTGGCCAGTTACTTCAGCCGTCAGGCATTGCAGGCGCGCCGCCTTGGGCTGATGCATCCAATTAAACAAAAAGAATGCAGCTGGGAAGTTGGTCTGGCTGCCGATTTTGCCGAATTGCTGGTGCGTGCCGGCATTGTGCTTGATGGCTGATCGCGTCTTTATTCCCGACTGGCCCGGCCTGCCTGGGCACATCGGCGTACTCAGTACGCTGCGAAATGGCGGTGTGAGTCTGGCGCCGTATGACGACGGCAGCGGTACGGGCGGCTTCAATCTGGCCACCCATGTTGGTGACCGGATGGATGACGTGATGCACAACCGGTCGTTGCTGGCGCAGTTTTTACCTGCCGCGCCGGTTTGGCTGTCTCAGGTGCACGGCACCCTGGCGCTCGATGTGGGCGTGCCACACGATGATCTCACGGCTGACGCCTGTTTTACTTCCCGGTCCAATGTGATTTGTGCCGTGCAAACCGCTGACTGTTTGCCGGTACTGCTGTGTGATGGACAAAATAATGTGGTTGCAGCAGCCCATGCCGGCTGGCGCGGTTTGCTGCATGGTGTGCTTGAAAATACGCTGGCAAAGATGGTCAAATCAGGCGCGCAGCTCGATCGTATTCAGGTCTGGCTCGGACCGGCAATCGGACCCAGTCAGTTTGAAGTGGGTGCTGAAGTCAGAAAACAGTTTGTCGAGATTAATCCGGACGCCAGTGCTGCATTTAAAGTCAGTCTGGTCAGGCCTGAGCGGTATGACGCCGATCTTTATCAGTTGGCGCGCCTGCGATTGCAACGCGCCGGTGTGGTTCGGATCGAAGGCGGAAATTTTTGCACTGTCAGTGAACCGGAAAAATTTTATTCATACCGTCGCAATGGCGTCACAGGGCGTATGGCAAGTTTGATCTGGATTAAAGAGCAACCCTGAAACATGCATTACCGTTGCACCAACTGTGTTGTAATGTAACCATGTCAGTCTGCATCGGTGCCAGTGTTGATTGGATGGGCTTGTTGAGCCGATTGCGTTTTGCCCGGTCTTTTTCGGGCGAAGATAAACCAGACCAGAGCCAGAGGCACTGCACAATACAGACTGAACGTCATTATCCCTGCAGATACAGATTTTTCAGTCAGCGCCATCATTGAAACGACGTAAATCCAGGCAATGGCAATGATGTGCATAGGAATTAAGAAAAAAATAAGCTAATATCAAATCAGAAAAAACAAACCAGGAGCAGCATGAAGACTTTTGAACCGCAGGCCCTCGTAACAGCGATGTTGAATCAACTCGGAAAACAACCCAACTGGCAGGCATGGACGGCGGCGAATCATACCATGACCAATCTGTTCAAGACACCCGTTACGCCGGTTTCAATGCCCCACATGCCAGATCTGTTCAGTTCGCTGGACACCATGTCAAAACAGATGGCAGCACTGCTCGAAGAACTGGGTGGCACCATCGCTCCGGAAAGTCTGGCCAGGCTGCAAAAGGATTACGCAGAAAAAGTAATGACACTGTGGCAGGATATTCTGGCCTCCAAACACGTGCCGCTGGAAGACCGGCGCTTCAATGCGCCTGAATGGCACAAATCTCCGCTGCATGCCTTTACTGCGGCATCCTATCTGTTAAACGGCGAGTTTTTAACGGCAATGGCCGACGCTGTTCAGGCACCCAAGCGTGTCAGGCAGAAAATTCTGTTTGGCGTCGGGCAGATTATCGATGCGGCATCGCCGGCCAATTTTCTGGCGACCAATCCACAGGCGCAAAGCAAAATTATTGAGACCGGCGGCGAAAGTCTGACGCGCGGTTTAAGTCACATGTTGGCCGACATGCAAAAGGGGCACATCTCGCAAACGGATGAAAACGCGTTTGAAGTCGGCAAAAATGTCGCCACGACAGAGGGCGAAGTGGTCTTTGAAAATCATCTGTTCCAGCTGATTCAGTACAAACCGCTGACTGCCACCCAGTTTCAGCGTCCGCTGCTCATCGTTCCACCCTGCATCAACAAATTTTATATTCTGGACCTGCAGCCCGATAATTCGGTGGTACGTTATGCGCTGGAACAGGGGCATAACGTGTTCCTGATTTCCTGGGTCAATCCTGATACGGCGCTGGCCGGCATTACCTGGGACGATTATGTGGAATCCGGCGTCATACAGGCCATCCACGTGATACAGGAAATTTCCGGTCTGGATAAAATCAATACCTTTGGCTTTTGTGTCGGCGGCACCTTGCTGTCGACCTCACTTGCCGTGCTGGCCGCGCGTGGCGAGCAGGTGGCATCCAGTGTGACGTTGCTGACGACACTGCTCGATTTTGAAGATACCGGCGTGCTCGAAGTGTTTGTCGATGAAATGCAGGTGGAAATGCGCGAAAAGAGCATAGGGCAGGGCGGTCTGATGTCCGGCCGTGATCTGGGCAGTGCTTTTTCCAGTCTGCGCGCCAATGATCTGGTCTGGAATTATGTACAGGCCAATTACCTGAGGGGGGAAGAGCCGCCTGCGTTTGATCTGCTGTACTGGAATGGCGATGGCACCAATCTGCCAGGGCCGATGTTTTGCTGGTATCTGCGCAACACCTATCTGGAGAACAGCCTGAAAACGCCGGGCGCACTGACCGTGGCCGGTGAAAAAGTCGATCTCGGTAAAATCGATGCACCGGTATTTGTGTATGGCTCGCGTGAAGACCATATCGTGCCCTGGACTGCGGCTTATGCATCGCTGTCGCTGCTCAATCCCAAAAAACCGGAGCGCAATCGTTTTGTTCTGGGTGCCTCAGGTCATATTGCCGGTGTGATCAACCCGCCGGCCAAAATGAAACGAAATTACTGGACCAATTCTTCAAAGAATAAAAATGCCGCGCAATGGATGGACGGGGCAAAACAACATGCCGGCAGCTGGTGGCCGGAATGGGCGGATTTTTTAACGGTGCATGCCGGTAAAAAAGTGAAAGCAGGTGCAAAAAGAGGAAGTGTGAAGTACAAAGTGATTGAACCGGCACCAGGCCGTTATGTAAAAGTAAAGTGCTAATTAAACCAATAAACAGGAGAACAACATGAAAAAACGAATTGCGTATGTAACCGGCGGCATGGGTGGTATTGGTTCTTCTATCTGCAAACGTCTGTGCAAAGACGGTTATATCGTCGTGGCCGGATGCGGACCAAATTCGCCGCGCAGAGAAACCTGGCTGAAATCGATGGCGGCCGAAGGTTATGAAGTGCATGCATCCGAAGGTAATGTGTCGGACTGGAATTCCACCAAGGCTGCCTTCGATAAGGTCAAGGCAGAAATCGGGGAAATTGATGTGCTGGTAAACAATGCCGGCATTACCCGTGACGGGCAGTTCAGAAAAATGTCGGTTGAGGACTGGGATATGGTCATCAATACCAATCTGAATTCTCTGTTCCACGTCACCAAACAGGTTATTGACGGCATGGTAGAACGCGGCTGGGGCCGGATCATCAACATTTCGTCGGTCAATGGTCAAAAAGGGCAGTTCGGACAAACCAATTATTCGACTGCCAAAGCCGGCTTGCACGGCTTTTCCATGGCGCTGGCCCAGGAAGTCGCTACCAAAGGCGTGACCGTCAATACCGTTTCACCTGGCTATGTCGGAACCGATATGGTCAAGGCCATCCGCCCGGATGTACTGGAAAAAATTGTGGCCGGGATCCCGGTAAAGCGATTGGCTGAACCGGAAGAAATCGCTTCCATAGTTGCCTGGATTGCATCGGATGAAGGTGGTTATGCGACCGGTTCCGATTTTTCCATCAATGGTGGTCTGCACATGGGGTAACCTGAATGTGTTGTAAAAAAAGGAGGCTGCCGCCTCCTTTTTTCATTTTAAAAGTTGCAATAAGAAAATCCTTCACTCACTGCCAAACTACATTGTTATAATCGAACGCAGGAATTTGCACCAAACAGGACAAAAATCAAAAGCGGTGCGGCAGTCTGCGATTAGGATTCCAAGGCAGCGCCGGGTTCAATCCAGATTCAAATTATTAACAAAATTACCTTTACGCTTATTAAGCTGAGTAATAAAAAATCCTTGGGAGCATCATGAGTAGCGCAAAAAAAAGTGCCGATCATCTAATTAAGAAATATCCAAACCGTCGTTTGTACGATACCCAGACCAGTACCTACATTACCCTGTCTGATGTCAAACAGCTGGTGATGGACAGCGATAATTTTCAGGTGGTCGACGCCAAAACCAATGAAGATCTGACCCGCAGTATTCTGCTCCAGATTATTCTCGATGAGGAAGCCGGCGGTTCTCCGATGTTTTCCAGCGTGGTGTTATCGCAGATCATTCGCTATTACGGTCACGCCATGCAGGGCATGATGGGCAATTACCTGGAAAAAAATATTCAGGCCTTTATCGAAATTCAGCAAAAACTGGCTGAAAATTCGCTGTCCAAGTACGATGGCAAACCGTTCAGTCCGGAAATGTGGACCCAGTTCATGAATATCCAGGGGCCGATGATGCAGGGCATGATGGGTAATTACATAGAACAGAGCAAGAGTTTATTCGTGCAGATGCAGGAACAGATGCAAAACAAGACTCTGGGCATATTTACTACTTTCCCGTTTGTTCCGGATAACAAGCCCAAATAATTTTTACAGGTCCGGCTATTACATCTGCTTGAACAGGTGTACATAGCTGCGACTGACTTCCAGCTTTTCAGTCAACCCTTTGATCTGCACCAGATGCCGGCCGCGCATGTCGCGCACCACGCCATCAATGGCTTTGCAGTTCACCAGCGTCGAACGGTGAATCTGCCAGAACAGCGCCGGATCCAGTTCTTCCACCAGTTCCCGTACCGGTTTTCTGATCAGGGCCTCCACGTTTTTGGTCTGCACCCGCGTATATTTTTCGTCAGACTGAAAAAAAAGAATTTCTTCGACTGGAAATAATCGCAATTCGGAACCAATCGACGCCTGTATCCATTGCAGATAATTGCGCGGCTGCAGAATTTTTTTGCTGAGTTGTTCCAGCAGGCTATTCATGTCGCCGGGCGTCTCGGCAATGCGTGTCTTGAGTCGCTCAACGGTCAGTGCCAGACGCTGCGGATCGGCGGGTTTCAAAACATAGTCGATCGCGCCGTGTTCAAAGGCTTCAACAGCGTACTGATCGTAAGCAGTGATAAATACAATATGGGTCTGACCGGCAATTTCCCTTGCTGCTTCCAGTCCGGTCTTGCCCGGCATGCGGATATCCAGAAAGGCGAAGTCCGGCCGATGTTGCCTGACCAGTTCGATCGCCTCTTCTCCGTTTTTGGCCTGGGCGACAATGTCGAGTTCCGGCCAGGCCTGCTGCAACCGTAAAACCAGTTGGTCACGCATGAGGCGTTCATCGTCGGCGATAATGGCAGTTGGCATAATGTTTATTAATTATTGGTGTATTGATACGGAATTTCGATGGTAATGGCAACCCCGCTCGGACTGTTCGGCGTGATGATGAACTGACAGGTACCCTGATACAGCAGCGCCAGACGTTCACGTATGTTTTGCAGTCCCAGTCCGGTGCCGGCCGTATTGCTTGCAGCATTAAATCCCAGTCCGTTGTCCGACACAGTCACACGCAGTTTGTTATGTGCCACTTCGGCGCTGATCCTGATGTGCCCACCTTCGGCTTTGGGTTCAAGACCATGCTTGATGGAATTCTCGACCAGCGTTTGCAGCATCATGGCAGGAAAGGCTGCTGAATTCAATCCTTCCGGTATAGCCAGTGAATATTCCAGCCGTTCTTCCATGCGCATTTTCAACAGATTCAGATATTCCCTGACGATGGCGACCTCACGTCCCAGATTGGTATGGCCGGTGTTTTCACGCACCTGCGGGATGACGGCGCGCAGGTACTGGATCAGACTGCGCTGCATCGCTCCGGCACGGGGCGGGTCGGTTTCAATCAGATGTTCGACCGACGCCAGAGTGTTGAATAAAAAATGGGGTTCAATCTGAGCCTGCATCATCTGCATTTTGGCTTCGGCCACCTGCCGTTTCAATGACTCGCGCTCGGCATCCTGCTGCGCCGACTGAGCCATTAATTCAGCCCGGCGCTTGCCACCCATGAGTGCCTTGATACCAAACAGGCCGAACAGGGAAATCATGATCAGACTCATCAGCCAGGTCGATTTTTCCTTGCGATAGGTTGCCACTTCATGCTGGTTGGCATCGGCGATCTCTTCATTGATCGCATTGCTGATATCGTTGCCGACGCCGGGAGGCAGCCGAACGTGAATCTCATCATCAGCCGGCGCTGCCGATTCCTTGGCCGCCGGCTCTGATGAGGCAATGTCGGGCGGCTTTGGCACGACAGGCGTCGCATTACCCTTGTTTTTTCTGATGTGGATGCCGGAATTGTTGATCTCGATATCCGTATCGCGGTCCGCCCCCATTTTATCCGCCGCCATTTTTCCGGCTTTGTTGATGACGATTTTTTCATCGGTTTCAGGAAAAATCATGTCCTGGGTAATACCGCCGATGATGATCACCAGTATTGCGAACAGAAAGAATTTTTTCCACGAAATCTCGGTAACCCATTCAGTGACGTGTTCGAAAAAATGCCTGAAACCAGTGATCGTACTGTCAAAAAATTCTTTTATCAGGATAAATGAGGGCTGGTTCATGATCTCTACGCTTAGTGTTATATTTGTTTTGCTTATTTTACGGCAACGCGATAACTGTCTGACTGACCTGCTGCTGCAGGTGATGTTTTTTGCGACAGCATCTCGACATCATATTGCGCTTTTTCCAGTGCAGTCATCCGTTTTCCTGTGATGACGACCTGGGCAACCTGACCGTCAACGGTTGCTGCCGGAGTGTGTTGGTCCCAGTGGTTGGTGGTGAATGCCGAAACAAACAATGTGGTTACTGCGACCAGTGCGATGCCTTGAGTGAACTTTTTCATGATGATCTCCTTGGGGTGATGAACTTTGATGGAGTCACTTTAATCATTCACAATCAGGCAGGTATCGGGTTTGCGACAGTCTGCAGGAAATGGGGGGTGAGCGGGTGAATTTGAGGTAAATTCCGATCAGGGTACTGCGTTTTCGATATGTTCGACCAGCAGCTGCACCCGGGTTACACCATTGTATTCATTGGCGTCGAGCCGAAATGCCACCAGAATCTTTGCGACCAGCGTATCCGTGTGGCCAAACCAGATCGCGTCAAAGCGCTGGCCGTTTTTTTCCAGCTGCAGCTTGAGATGTCGTTCCTTGAGTACCCGTTGCGAAATCAGCCTGAACTCGTCGCTGAACGTCGGTGCCGGAAATCCCTGACCCCATACCTGCTGTTCCAGCAGACGGATAAAATCCAGACTGTAAAAGGCCTCTTCAAGAGGGCCATCGGTTTCGATCAGGCGCGACAGATCGGACCTTGAAAGCAAGGCAGTGCCGACCTGTTCAAACGCAGCACTGAACCGGTCAAAATCGGCGCTGGCGATCGTCAGTCCTGCTGCCATGGCATGACCGCCAAATTTCTGGATCAGTCCCGGCGCGCGCTTGGAAACCAGATCCAGTGCATCGCGCAAATGAAAGCCGGGGATGGAGCGACCCGATCCCTTGATAATGCCCGCTGCGCCTGGTGCGAACGTGATGGCAGGTCGATAGAATTTATCTTTCAGGCGCGAAGCCACAATCCCGATCACGCCCTGATGCCAGCTTTCATCGAACACGCACAGGGTGGTACTGTCCTGCGGCTGAAAGTCTTCCAGCAGCACCAAGGCAGCATCCTGCATTTCGGCTTCCTTTTCGCGCCGCTCGATATTGAGCGCATTCAATTGCTGGGCAATTTCCCAGGCGCGCCCTTCATCATCGGTACACAGGCATTCAATGCCGACTCTCATGTCATCCATGCGCCCGGCTGCATTCAGGCGCGGTCCGATCGCAAAGCCGAGATCGAACGGCGAGGCTGTGGAAGGCAGACGGCCTGCCACCCGAAACAATGCAGCGATCCCGGCGTGCATTTTTCCGGCACGCATGCGTTTCAATCCCTGGGCGACCAGAACCCGGTTGTTGGCGTCGAGTTTGACGACATCGGCCACGGTGCCCAGTGCGACCAGATCCAGCAAACTGTCCAGTCTGGGCTGGCTGGCCTGATCAAACAGACCGCGGCTGCGCATTTCGGCACGCAACGCCAGCAGCACGTAAAACATGACACCGACACCGGCCAGATTTTTACTGAGAAAGCCGCAGTCAGGCTGATTCGGATTGACGATGACGCGCGCATCGGGCAACGTATCACCGGGCAAATGGTGATCGGTGACAACCACTTCCATGCCGCACTGTTTTGCAAAGGCCACGCCTTCCACGCTGGCGATGCCATTGTCCACGGTGATGATGATGTCGGGTTTGACCTCGCAGGTGTTGACGATCAGTTGCACGATTTCCGGGGTCAGTCCGTAACCGTATTCAAACCGGTTCGGCACGATAAAATCAACCTGTGCACCCAGCATGCGCAAACCGCGCAGTGCTACCGCGCAGGCCGTGGCGCCATCGCAATCGTAGTCGGCAACGATAATGAAATTCTTATGTTCGGCAATGGCATCGGCCAGAAACCGTGCGGCGCTATCGATGTGCAGCAATCCGGCAGGTGCGAACAGGGCAGACAGTTCGGTGGACAGTTCCGACATATTTTTCAACCCGCGTGCCGCATACAGGCGCGCCAGTACCGGATGTACGCCTTGCTGGCGCAACATTTCCGATTCGCGAAACGAATAGCTGCGGGTGCGGATCTGGCTCATCTTGGGGACGGAAGTGGACATGACTTATTTGTTTTGTTCAAGGAGATGATTGAAACTGGCGCTGCGCCAGAAGCGTCGCAGCGAACCGGTACTGGCCTGTACATCAAGCACAGTGGTGGTGTTGCTCAATACCAGATGCAACTGTTGCAGCTGACGGGTTTTCAGCGCGGCACAGAGTGGTTTGAACCACTGTTGATCGAGCCGCTGCATGATTTCCGCCCAGCTGCCCCAGTCACTGGCCAGCGCGGCCGAACTGAGCAGGTCGAGCTCGGTCAGACGCGGCGACTGAATCAGTTCAGACGCACTCAGGTTGGTGTACAGCGTCCTTTGCTGCACAGATTCCGACCCGATTGGGGTGCCTGACCACAACCACAGTCCATTAATGGCTTTGAGACCGTTCAACTGACGCTGTTCCTGCAGTGGGTGCATGAACCATTCCATCTGTACGTCATTTTGCAGCTTGCGCCAGGCGCGCGCCTTGGGCCCTTTGGGTGACCAGATATCGATATTGTGCCCACAGGCTGCATCGGGCGAAGAGGTTTCCATGTCGGACCAGTCATCGGCGCGCAGCAGCCAGTTGCCGGCATCGCCATACACCAGCTCAAAGCCGGCCTGGCTGAAATAAGATTGGGCAATGGCAAACAACGCCTGTGCATCGGTTTCAGACAATTCAAGCAGCCGATAGTCAGTTAACACCAAATGATTGCTGGCGATATGCAGATTGACCGGTTTCAGTATGAACCAGTAACCATTCGACAACTTCACATTCAATTGGGATTGCAGCGCAGTCACAGGATTGGTTTGTCTGGCCAGCCAGACTTCGTGTGGCAGGGCCGGTGCATACGCATCGTGCTGCAGTCGCTGCAGTGTATGGGCGCGCGACAGCAGCAGGGCCAGCCCATCCGGCGCACACACCGAGGTCAGCAGTTTCACCAGATCTCGGGCGTGTTCAGCGGGGGGCAGGGCGAAGGGAATAATAATTTCAGGAGCATTCATGGTGCCATTATAGGCGACACCGGCACACAGGGAGAACAGCCTTGATCAAAAGGCTGTTCCCAATTTTGCGCGCGTATCAAGACGGATTTCATCGTTGATGCGATTGCGCCACAGATTGACAGTGTGGTAGTTCTGTATGGCCAGTGGCAGTTTTGCGATCAGCGCGGCGGCTTCGGCCAGCTCTTTACCTCCAGCGTTGGGTTGTGTCAGCGCCGAGACAAACAGGCTTTGGGCCAGTTCCAGGCGCAGCATCTGATCGTCAGCCCTGTTCGCTATCTGGCTGCGCTGCACGTCGAGCGCCTGTTTGATCAGGCCCCTGGCTTCTGGCAGACGTTTTAAGCGGGCCAGCGCCAGGGCGTGTTCCATGCGCAAAACAGGTGCGTTCACGTCTGCCGAATCCAGTTGCAACAACATGTTTAATGCCTCCTGGCTGTTCTCTTGCGCTCCAACGTAGTTGCCTTTGGCATAGGCTGCCTGCGCAGCGTATTGCCTTATTTTAATGAGAGCTGATTCAGCTTCGTTGATTGCGACAGCATTTTTTGCGTGGGTTTGTACCAGTTGTGCACGCTGTACAAGTTTGGCCAGGCTCGCTTCAGTTTCACTTGGTGCGGACCTTAGTGCGTCAAGCTTGAGGATGAGGAAATCGGACAGGATTGAGCGTGCCGCACTCTGATCCGTGTCGAGACCGTTTAACGATATCAGTCCATATTTACGTAAATTATTGCGCGTGATTGCAATCTGTTTTTGATCACCGATTTCCCAACTGATTTCCGATACGTTGTCAAGAAACTGGGTGTAAATATAGGCATCATAGGGACTCGGCTGTGTGTTCTTGTATAAATCCCAGACTCGCTCGGTAGCCTCGATGGCATCAACAGGGCGTCCAAGACGGGCAAGTGCGATGCCTTCGAATCCAAAGCCCCGCGCTATCATTCCTTTTAAATCTTCATTTCCAGGATCCGATCTCAATCTTTCTATGAACAGTGCACTGGTATCGCGCATGCTATTTACCATTCGCCCTGATTGACCGATGTCACGATCAAAAAAGCCATCGCTGAACTTTGTAGCTCCCATCAAATCGATGGCGATCAGATTATTGGGTTGTTTTCGCAGTATCTGCTGCAAACCGTCCAGCACTTGATTGGTCTGCGTGCTTGAGTCTGCGTAAAGATGGCTATAGCCCAATGATTCAGCCAACCATGACCCGGCTTCCAGATAAACCAAGGCTAACGGGATATTGCTCTCTAACGGTGCAGCCGTTCTGGTCGCGTCCTGTATTGCGCGGAATTCTTTTTGCGCTCCGCTATTGTCATCGTCTCGCATGTTGTAATAGCCGACTCGAATCCGTGCTTTGGCATTCACAAGTCTTGCCTGGGCACTGGCCTTGGGATTGAGCATGAGCGGTGCGGAAATTGAAACGCTGCGGTCGTACAATGTTTTTGCCAGCGGATGTTCACCATTGGTATAGGCAATCCTGCCACGCGCCAGAATCGCACTGGCCAGGCTGAGTTGATTTTCCGGGCTTGATTTTCCTGCTGCCGGCATCGTTTCAAGAAGTTTGATCGATTGATCGAGCAGCGAGCCAGCACTCTCGAGTTTGAGTTCACCATATTGCACCTGTCCAAGCCGCAACAAGGCCCGGGCCCGGTTGGCTTCAGTCTCGGTGCTGCGCATGGCTTCCGGCAGATTCTGGTAATAGTCCACAGTGCGCCTGGCCAGTTCACCGACCATGTCGAGTTTGCCGATTGGCTCCAGTTCTGAATAAAAATCGTCGAGCAGATAACCGACCAGTTTTTCAGCGCCATCGCGCGATTTGTCGGCCAGTGCCCGCGTTTGCTGCGCCTGCTTCATGCTGATGTAACCAAAAATAGAACTGGCAACGGCAGCCACTGTCAACACCAGGCAAGCTGCAGCAATCTGACGCGCGCGCACCAGTGCCTTGCGGGTGCTGCGTTCACGTTCACGCTGCGCTACCAGTTTGCGTTCGGTGCCGGCGCGTTCTTCGCGTTCATTGCGCAGCGCACGGCTGGCTTTGACTACGCTGCACAGCACATCGTGGGTGAGTTCCACGCGACGAATGTCCAACCGATCTTCGATGCGTAACAGGCGGCGGTTGACCAGCAGTGCCAACACTGTGGCCGCATCGGGCACAGCGCCGGCTGCCGTCAGGCGATTCAGGACACGTTCTTCTGCCACATTTTCCCGATAGCCGGACTCGGTCAGCAAGACGTCTTCAATCACGTTGCGGATCGCCTGCGGCTGGTCAAGCAGGGCGCGTTCATAAAAATCGGTAAGGATGCTGGCGTGCGAGCCGGCCAGCAGATCCAGCGAAATTTCCTGACGCTGGGAGGCAAGGCGTTTGTCGTTGAGTTCGCGGCAGATCAGGCTCAGCAGTGAGGGCTCGATCTGGGCATTGCTCAGTTCTGCGCCGCCTGCCACAAAGCGCACAATCGCTTCTGCGACTTCCTTGGTGACCAGTTTGCCACCCGGACCGGTCACCGCAGCCAGTGCCTGGGTGCCGGTCATCGGCGCCAGACGCAGACGATTCTGGGTAATGCTGGGCATGGCGGCCTTGAGTGATTCCAGATGCGCCAGATAATCTTCACGCAGCGTGATCAGGACACGGTAATCATTACGGGTAAAGTCAAACCGTTCAATGGCGCTGTCGTCCTCTTCGAGCCTGGCTTCCAGCGCTTTTGAAGGACGGTTCTCGACCAGTTCTGCCAATCCTTCCAGAAAATTGGCCGCGCGCAGCCGCCCATCATCATCGCTTTGCGCCAGTGTAAAAATTTCTTCAAACTGATCGAAGATCAGCAGTGGAATCAACGGCTTGCCTTGCGCATCCAGCAGCACGTCATCGCGGTGATGGAGAAATTCCCACAGTGATTCTTCCCTGGTTGCGATGCCGCTGCGTGTCCAGGTACCGCTGGCCGCTGTTTCATGCAGTATCGCCTGCTTGATCTGCTGTTGGGCACTTGGCGCCTGTGGGCCGTAATCGATACGCACATAAACCGGGCTGTAACCCTGAGCACGCAGGCGCGGCACGATCCCGGCGCGCAGCATCGAGGTTTTGCCGAGTCCGGACTGGCCAAACAGTACCGTGAGCAATTTGCGCTGCACGCGCCGCGCGAGTTCGCCGACTTCTTCTTCGCGACCATAAAAATAACTGCGCGTTTCTTCACTGAACGAAGCCAGACCCAGCCAGGGATGCGTCTGATCTACTTCGTGGTCGGCACTGCTGTCCTGTGGCTGGTCTGTCATGTTGCACTCCTTGCATTCATGCATTCATGCAGACGCTGACCAAAGTCTGGCGTGACTTCGCCATTCATGAGCTGAGTGAAATGCAGGGCTTTGAATTTGTCCGGAACCAGAGCCTCGCCGGCACTGGTGGCGTCGATTGTGACTGGCAGAATGAACAGTGCGCCGTCGGCCATATTGCGGGCCCGGTCGATGGCGTAACTCCATTCGCGGCGGAAATAGCCTTCATGCCGGGCTTGCGTGGTGCTGGAAACGACAGCAATAAAATAGGAGCAACGCGCAATGTTGCGCTGTATCTTGCGGTCATAGTCGTCACCGACTTCGAGCCGGTCCATGTCGAACCAGGTGGTGACACCGACAGCTTCCAGTCCAGCCTTGATACGCTGTACTGCAGCCAGGTCATCGCGTGCATAACTGATAAAGACGGCATTGTCCGGCATTTCGCGGGCAGGACTCAGGAAACGCTGGGGCGTTTGCCCGCCGGCACTGTTACCGGCTTTGCCAATCAGCTTTTGCTGACGTGCCATCCAGCGTTCGTACAGCTCATCGACAAATTTTTCTGCGCCGCTGTACACGCGGGTGCGCACGCTGACCTGTTGCAGGAAATCCATCAGGCGGTCGTCATCAAAGCTGTGGTTATCGGCCAGAATTTCACCGACATCACGCGGATCCGACAGGCGCTGACGTTTGGCCATGCGTAAAAACAGTCGGGCCAGCCAGTTGGAAAAATTACTGCCGATGAACAGCAGATGATTATGTTCAAGCTCGTGGAACAGTTTTTCCGGTGCGAGATGATCGCTTTGCAGCGCGCAGATAAATTCCAGCGTGTCTTCGTCCGAAATAACATAGGTTGGCGAGGCGGCGACCTTGCCGAACAGATGATAGACCACCGGTCGCACCAGCGCTTCACGTTCGCACGGCAGATCGGTGACGCGATTCGGGGCATAGGCGATCACGTCGGTGGCGGGGTTGCGCACCTGATTGAGTGCTTCTTCGAGCATGGAATCAAACGTCGTTGTCACAAACAGATCGAAGTCGGTAATCGCGGCCAGCCGCAGCAGCGCACGCGGTGGCGCAAAGGCGGCTTCCCGCAGGATGGCACGCAGGCGCACATAGGCTTCTTCACGCCGCCCACGCATGGACAGAAACCAGCACACCACATCGTTGAGGTTATAAGGTTGTGGCAGCAACGTGGTATCGACATTGAGCTTTGCCGCCAGTTTTTCGGCCAACCAGTCGTACAGCAGGCGCGGGCCGGTTTCAGTCTGCACTTCCAGCAGTTCAGGTCCAATGATGGGAATAACGCGTTTGTCTTCGATATAACTCAGGAGATCATCCCAGGCATCGTCGTCCAGGGTGGCCAGAGGCGACCGGGAAGGCGCGTTCAAAGGGCGCGCCAGTCAGCAAGGCAAGGGGGCGACATCCAATTTTTCATTTTTTTATCCGGAGACGACGCTTGCGCGTCTGAACTTAACCACTGAGAGGGCGGCCAACCTGTCAGCCTAAGTATGGGAGATGATGGTAACACGGCAATATTGACTGCCAGACGACCGCTCGCATAATTCTTTGGGCAACAGTTCGGAGTGTTGTTTCCATGCGTTGGACTGAATCGCTGAAGTTGGGCTTTTTGTCCGCGTTCCTCATGTAAAATGCGCCCCTCAATGGTTGCGTTATGTGCGACACTGCTGGCTGTTTTGGGGGAGTTGAATTTGAATTTGATTAAAAACCTGCCATATGAATGGCAAATCGGACTGCGTTATACCCGCGCTGGAAAAAAGAGCGGGCGCAACAGTTTTATTTCCTTTATTTCGCTGATTTCGATGACCGGTATTGGTCTGGGTGTGGCCGCGCTGATTATTGTGCTGTCGGTCATGAATGGATTTCAGAAAGAAGTACGCGACCGGATGCTGTCCGTGGTGTCGCATATTGAAGTCCTGGATGCCAACGGTGCGATGAGCGACTGGCAGGCAACGGCGCGCGAAGCGCTGCAGAATCAGCATGTCAAGGCGGCTGCTCCGTATGTTGAGGGACAGGCACTGATCCTGTCAGACACCATGCGCGGGGTCATGGTGCGCGGCATTCTGCCGGAGCTGGAGCCAACTGTGTCGGATGTGGTCAGCAAGGTCAAAGCGGGCAGTTTCAGCAGTCTGCGCGCCGGTGAATTCAATGTCGTGATCGGCAAGGACCTGGCCGCGGCGCTGGACGCCAAACTGGGCGACAAAATCACGCTGGCCGTACCGCAGGGGCAGGTGACACCGGCCGGCGTGACGCCGCGTCTGAAGTCGTTCACGGTGTCCGGAATCTTTGAGGCAGGTCATTATGAGTACGATATCGGGGTGGTCTATGTGCAGATGAATGATGCGCAAAAACTGTTCCGGCTGGAAGCCCCGAGCGGCATCCGGCTGCGCGTCGATGATCTGCTGCAGGCACCGGCGATTGCACGCGAGCTGGCCGCGACACTGACAGGCAATATGCTGTTGCGCGACTGGTCACAGCAGAACCGCAATTATTTTGCCGCCGTCAAAACTGAAAAACGCATGATGTTCATTATTCTCACGCTCATCATAGCCGTGGCGGCGTTCAATCTGGTGTCCACGCTGGTCATGACGGTACGCGACAAACAGGCCGATATCGCCATCCTGCGCACGCTCGGTGCCACACCGGGGTCGATCATGAAAATCTTCATGGTGCAGGGCAGTATGGTCGGCACGCTCGGTACGCTGCTGGGTGTCGGTTGCGGTGTGCTGGTGGCATTGAATATTCCGGAAATGGTCGGGTTTCTGGAGCATCTGTTCGGAATTCAGTTTTTGGATAAAAACATTTATTTCATCAGCAGCGTGCCTTCTGATCTGCACTGGGATGATGTGACCACGATCGGTGGCATGGCCTTGCTGTTTGCGCTGCTGTCCACCATCTATCCAAGTTATCGCGCTTCGAGTGTGAAGCCGGCTGAAGCACTGAGGTACGAATAAAATGCGTATGAATGAATTGAATAATCAGATCGTGCTGGAATGCGATCAGCTGGGTAAAACCTACGGTGACGGTGAGTTTGCGGTGCCGGTCTTGAAAAATGTGCAGTTTGCGGTGCATCGCGCCGAACGCATTGCCATCGTCGGTGCTTCCGGTTCGGGCAAGTCGACGCTGCTGCATGTACTCGGTGGTCTGGACAATCCGAGCACGGGCTGGGTGAAACTGCTGGATCAGGATTTTTCAACGATGAATGAACTGCAGCGCTGCAATCTGCGCAATGCCTCGCTGGGTTTTGTGTATCAGTTTCATCATCTGCTGCCGGAGTTTTCAGCACTGGATAACGTTGCCATGCCATTGATCATCCGTCGCATGGCGCATGAAGAGGCCCGTGCGCAGGCGCAAGCCATGCTGGAACAGGTCGGACTGGCCCATCGGGTCACCCACGTGCCCGGCGAACTGTCCGGCGGCGAACGACAGCGCGTGGCACTGGCGCGCGCGCTGGTGACCAAACCGGCCTGTGTGCTGGCGGATGAACCGACCGGTAACCTGGATCGTCAGAATGCCCAGCATATTTTTGAAACCATGCTCGCACTGTCAGCCAATTCCGGTACGGCATTTGTCATCGTGACGCATGATCTGGAACTGGCCAGCCGCTGCGACCGGATTTTGCGCCTGACGCCAGAGGGGTTGAGCAGGTAGACATTTGTCATTAATCTGAAACGATTCAGTCATTAACCTGAAGTATTCGCACCTTAATCTGTGCGCATCTCAACTCAGGACTGAATCATGCGCCTCGTTACTTCAACCTCAGAACAGAATGCCAGCTTTTCCAAACTGACCTTAAGCATCGCGAGCACGCCGGAAGAATTACGTGAAGTGCAGCGTTTGCGTTACAAGGTGTTTATCGAAACCCTGGGTCTGGATGCCCTGAAAAATGAACAGGGTCTGGATCAGGATGAATTTGATGCGGTATGCGATCACCTGATCGTGCGCGACACCAAATCCCTGAAAATCGTCGGAACCTACCGGGTGCTCGGCCCCCATGCGGCACGACAAATAGGGCGGTTTTATTCCGAAACAGAATTCGATCTGGCCCGTTTTGAACCGATACGGGATCAGATTGCCGAAGCAGGACGTGCCTGCATCCACCCCGATTACCGCAGCGGCGCCGTCATCATGCTGCTGTGGGCCGGTCTGGCCGCGTTCATGCGCCGTGAAAACTGCAAATATCTGGCTGGCTGTGCTTCCATCAGTCTGGCTGATGGCGGCATGAATGCCAATATCATTTGCGCCGGTTTGCGTGCCGAAGATATGGCGCCGGCCGATTATCGCGTGACCCCTTTACTGCCTTTTCCGCTGACCGCCGAATTGGATGCGCAAAATCAGGCCACCATGCCGCCACTGTTGAAAGGGTATCTGCGCGCCGGTGCCTGGGTATGCGGCGATCCGGCCTGGGATCCCGATTTCAATTGTGCCGACCTGTTTTTATTGCTGCCACTGGAAAATCTGGACAGCCGTTATTCGCGCCATTATTTGAAGGATAACGTTGCGTAGGCTGGGATGCGTCGTAGGCTGGGATGCAATCCCAGCATCAACGGTTGAAATGCTGGGATTGCATCCCAGCCTACGATTGCATCCCAGCCTACGATTGACAGTTTATTTGACCACCAGTTCCGGCGCCATGATTGCCTTGATATAGGTAACGGCTTCATTTTCGCCATCTTTCTGACTGATCCACCAGACATTGCCTTTGCGGATTGCGCAGTCTTTGATGGAAGGAATCAGTCTGGTAACAATGTCGCCCAATTGGGGTTGATGTCCCACGATCAGCACCGCTTCACGACTGTTGGGCCAGTTGCAGGCAGTCAGGATCCTGTTGACGTCACTGTCGGTACCGACATCAGACACCACTTTGAATTTGCGGCCCAGCGCCATGGCGGTCTGCAGGGTGCGCTGACTGGGGCTGACCAGAATTTTGCAGCTGTGCGGTAACACACTGTCGAGCCACAATGCCATTTTGGCGGCCTGTTTCTGGCCTTTGAGAGTGAGCTTGCGTTCCGGGTCAAGCCGCAGTGTTGCTTCCATGTCCAGCGTTTCCGCATGCGCGTGGCGCCATAAAATCAGATCCATTTCAGTTCCGCCATTTCATCAAGTTCACGAATCCGGCTGACCCAGTTTCGCCATCAAAAATTGTTGAGCGCTGAAAGGTTTGGCGCGCGACCTGCGAATTCTGTAGTCACCATTTTCATCCAGCACCCAGGCATTGATATTGTCTTTCAGGTAGGGCAGCAAGCCTTCATCCATGACGCGTTTCTTGAGGTTTTTGTCCAGAATCGGGAAGGCCACCTCAATGCGTCGAAACAAATTGCGGTTCATCCAGTCGGCACTGGCCAGATAGGTGTCGTGTTCCAGATCGTTGCGGAAATAGAAAATCCGGCTGTGTTCAAGGAACCGGCCGATGATGGAGCGCACCTTGATATTTTCCGACATGCCGGGTACGCCAGGGCGCAGCGCGCAGGCACCGCGCACGATCAGATCGATCACCACACCTTCGTTGGAGGCGGCATACAAAGCCCGTATCACGGATTCGTCCAGCAGCGCATTCATTTTGGCAATGATGCGTGCCGGTCGGCCGGCCTTGGCGATGCGCGTTTCGTTGCGGATGGCCTTGAGCAACTGGTTGTGGAATGAAAAAGGTGCCAGCCACAGATGTTTGAATTTTTTGTGTTGGGTCAGGCTGGTCAAATGGATAAAGATTTCATTGACTTCGGCTGCGATGGTCGGATTGGCCGTGAGCAGCCCGAAGTCGGTATAAAACTTGGTGGTAGTGGCATGATAATTGCCGGTACCCAGATGGGCGTAGCAGCGCAACTGATGGCCAATTTCGCGCCGTATTACCAGCGCCAGTTTGGCATGGGTTTTCAGGCCCACCACGCCGTACACGACCTGCGCGCCGGCACGCTGCAACCGGTCGGCCCAGTTGATATTGGCTTCTTCATCGAAGCGCGCCATTAATTCCAGGATGACGACGACTTCCTTGCCGCTTTGCGCAGCATTGATCAGGGCTTCCATCAATTCGGAATTCATGCCGGTGCGATAAATGGTTTGTTTGATTGCCACCACTGCCGGATCGGCCGCTGCTTCACGCACAAAATCGATGACGGTCTGAAAAGTCTGGAACGGATGATGCAGCAGCAAATCCTGCTTGCGCAATGCTGAAAAAATGTCAGCCTGCGAGTAGGGCGTGGTGACGTCCGGCAAAAACGGTGTAAAGCGCAATTCAGGAAAACTCACCAGTTCAACGATGGCGGACAGGCGCGCCAGATTGACCGGTCCGTTGACTTCATACAGCCGGGCATGGTGCAGATTAAACTGCTCCAGAAGGAACTTCGACAGATTGGGTGGACAGTTCTTGGCAACTTCCAGGCGAACAGCGGCACCGAACTGGCGGCTTTGCAGTTCACCCTGCAAGGCCACGCGCAGATTTTTGACTTCATCTTCATCGACCCACATGTCGCTGTCGCGCGTGACCCGGAACTGGGAATAGGCGATCACTTCCCGACCATTGAACAAATCATCAATATGGGCATGAATGACCGACGACAGCAGGCAAAAGGAGGTTCCCGACTTGGGACTGAGTTCATCCGGCAGCCGGATAATGCGCGGTAAAACCCGTGGTGCCTTGACTATGGCAATCGCGGTACCGCGACCAAAGGCATCCTTGCCAGCCAGCGATACGATGAAATTCAGACTTTTGTTGACGACCTGAGGGAAAGGATGGGCCGGATCGAGTCCGATCGGTGTTAACAGCGGCCGGACTTCACGTTCAAAATAGGCTCTGACCCAGGCGCGCTGCGCGGGATTGCGGTCATTGTGGCGCAGTAAATGGACGCCATGCTCGGACAGCAGCGGCAAAACATCGTTATTCAGTACTTCGTATTGTCGTTCAACCAACTTGTGTGCTTCTACGCTGATATTATCCAGAACCGCCCTGAGCTGCGGATTGGGTTTGGTGTATTCACCTTCATGCGCGAGCAGACTGGCAACCCGGACTTCAAAAAACTCATCCAGATTGCTGCTGGCGATGCACAAAAACTTGAGGCGCTCCAGAAGCGGGATGTTTTGATCTTCTGCCTGGGCCAAAACCCGCCAGTTAAAATCGATCTGAGATATTTCACGATCCAGAAACTGGCCTGATTTTTGGGAATGATTGTTTGAAGGTTTCATATTCTTGTTTGGTCAGACCGCAAGGCTGAGATGTTTACGATCTAAATTAAAGTTAATCAGTTGTCGCTTTAGTTCTATAGCACAGTACCAACCTGAATAACCTGTTTATGACAGGTTGGGATTCTAATTTTTAATTGTGACATTAATGTGACCGAATCGGCCAAGGTTGGCAAACAAATATTTTCCGGTCGTGATCGGGGTCAACGCCAGAGGCAAGAAGCGGCCTATACTGCGTGTCATATTGATTTTGGACGTAAAGTGCCATGTCATATTTATGTCATAAATGGACTGTACAGTGCCGCTAACTTGGTCGGTCTGGTTTTTTGTTTAAATATCACGGAGCTCATATGTCAATTGGTAAACTTATTAAATCACTGGTCGCGTTAATCAGTGTTGGTGCTGTTATTTCAGCAGTAACACCTGCCTTTGCGGAAGATCTGACCGGCGCCGGTGCGACGTTTCCCTACCCAATTTACGCCAAATGGGCAGATTCCTATAAAAAGGCCAGCGGCAATGGCCTGAACTATCAGTCGGTCGGTTCGGGTGCCGGTATCAAACAGATTAAAAGCAAAACCGTCGATTTCGGTGCGTCGGATATGCCGCTCAAAGCCGATGAGCTCGACGCTGCCGGTCTGATTCAGTTTCCAGCCATCATGGGCGGCCTGGTTCCGGTATTTAATCTCGAAGGCATTGCAGCGGGCAAGTTGAAACTGACCGGTGACGTCATCGCCAATATCTATCTGGGCAAAATCACCAAATGGAATGCCGCTGAAATCGCTGCGTTAAATCCGGATATCAAATTGCCGGCTACCGACATCACCGTTGTACATCGTTCAGACGGATCCGGCTCCACCTTCCTGTGGACTGATTATCTGTCCAAAGTCAATGACGAGTTCAAGGCAACAGTAGGTTCTTCGACCGCGGTGAAATGGCCGGTGGGTCTGGGTGGCAAAGGCAATGAGGGTGTGGCCGCCAGCGTACTGAACGTCAAAGGTGCAATCGGCTATGTCGAATATGCCTATGTTAAAAAGAACAAAATGATTTACGCCCAAATGAAGAATAAGGACGGCAGTTTTGTCGAACCCAATGATGATTCATTTAAAGCAGCCGCCGCCGGTGCTGACTGGGCCAAATCACCAGGCTACTACGTCATTCTGACCAACCAGTCCGGCAAGGCCAGCTGGCCGATCACCGGTGCTTCGTTCATTCTGATGTACAAACAGCAGGCTGACGCAGCCAAAGGCCGTGAAGTACTCAAATTCTTTGACTGGGCGTTCAAAAATGGTGGTGCAATGGCCAACGAACTGGATTATGTTGCCATGCCGCCGGCCGTGATCAAGCTGGTTCAGGAAACCTGGAAAACGGAAGTGAAAGATACCGCTGGCAAGGCTGTCTGGTAACTTTTTCATTGAACATGTTGGTTAATCGATCCGGCGCTCCCAACCGCCGGGTCGAATTCTGAAAATGGTTTTCTCATGCTGACAAATAATATGCCGGATGTTTCCCCTGACTCCCTGCGTTTGCCACAGGCAGAAAATCCGACCGAACTTTCACTGGTGTCCAGAGTCAAAAACGCTGTACCTACAACTCGATTGCCTATGCGTTCTCATAAGTTTGGTGATTTTATTTTTCATAAAGTCACTTTTTTGTTTGCCTTCAGCGTGCTGCTGGTTTTGCTGGGCATCATCGCCTCACTGCTGCATGGTTCCTGGCCGGCGTTTCATGAATTCGGCCCCAAATTCATCACAACGATTGAGTGGGATCCGGTCAATGACAAATACGGCGCCTTAATCGCCATCGTCGGCACACTCTCCACGTCCTTGATCGCTTTGCTGCTGGCATTCCCGGTCAGTTTCGGGATTGCCCTGTTTCTGACAGAAATCTGTCCGGCCTGGCTCAAGCGTCCGCTCGGCACCGCTGTTGAATTATTGGCCGGTGTTCCCAGCATCATTTACGGTATGTGGGGTCTGTTTGTCTTCGCACCATTTTTCGCCGAATACGTGCAGCCCGGACTGGCCAGCACGCTGGGACAGGTGCCCGGCATAGGCAAACTTTTTCAGGGCCCGACCATCGGTATCGGCATACTGACTGCCGGCATTATTCTGGCCGTCATGATCATTCCGTTTATTGCTTCGGTCATGCGTGATGTGTTTGAAGTCGTGCCGCCGATACTGAAGGAATCAGCTTACGGCCTGGGTTGCACCAAATGGGAAGTGGTCAGAAAAATTGTGCTGCCGTATACCAAAATCGGCGTGGTCGGCGGCGTCATGCTGGGCCTGGGCCGCGCGCTCGGCGAAACCATGGCCATTACGTTTGTTATCGGGAATGCCAACCAGCTCTCCTGGTCGTTGTTCGCTGCCGGTAACAGCATTGCCTCCACGCTGGCCAATGAGTTTGCCGAAGCGGAAACACCGTTGCATGTGTCATCACTGTTTGCACTCGGGCTGATTCTGTTTGCCATTACCTTTGTCGTCTTGTCAGCCGCAAAATTGATGCTGCTTGGATTGAAGAAAAAAGAAGGACTGAAATAATGAATACGCCAGTAAATCAATCCGGCAATTCGAGCGACAGGAATACCGGCGTTTATCAACGCAGAATTTTTGTACACCGAATTGGTATTGCGCTGTCTTTTCTGGCCATGCTGATCGGGATATTTTTTCTGCTGTGGATTTTGCTGACGTTGTTTATCAAGGGATTTCATTCCCTCAATATCGGCATGCTGACCCAGATGACCCCGCCCCCGGGTGATGATGGCGGCGGCTTGCTCAATGCCATCGTCGGCAGTACGCTGATGGTGGGTTTTGCAACCCTGATCTGTACACCGATTGGCATTCTGGCCGGTCTGTATCTGGCCGAATACGGTGAAAATAACTGGTTCGCCCAGCTGACCCGGTTTGTGACCGATATCATGCTGTCGGCGCCGTCGATTGTGATCGGTCTGTTTGTGTATGCACTGTATGTCGCCAATGCCGGACATTTTTCTGGCTGGGCCGGCAGTATCGCGATTTCGCTGATTGCCATTCCGGTCATCGTCAGAACGACCGACAATATGCTGCAGCTGGTACCTGGCTCGTTGCGCGAGGCAGCCTTTGCACTGGGTGCACCGCAATGGAAGGTGGCGATACTGGTGCGTCTGCGTGCAGTCAAGGCCGGCGTCATCACCGGTGTGCTGCTGGCGGTTGCACGGATTTCCGGTGAAACTGCTCCCTTGCTGTTTACTGCCTTGAATAATCAGTTCTTCAACGCCGATATGAACAAACCCATGGCTAATCTGCCGGTGGTGATCTATCAGTTTGCGATGAGCCCTTACGAAAACTGGCGCACGCTGGCGTGGGGTGGTGCCTTGATTATTACGTTAAGTGTGTTAACGCTCAATATTTTGTCGCGCACCATTTTCAACCAGAAAATTCATGGCTGACCAGGTTTTCAGAATAACTTAACAGGATTAAAAACAGGATTAAACCATGCCCACTTCTGCACAGACTGTTGCCCACGACGCACTGCCTTCAGCAATTCAGATCAGCTCGCTGAATTTCTATTATGGCGCCACCCAGAGTCTGAAAAATATCAATTTGTCGATCAAGGATAAAAAAGTTACCGCGTTTATCGGACCTTCCGGTTGCGGTAAATCGACCCTGCTGCGCACCCTCAATCGCATGTATGACCTGTATCCGGGGCAACGCGCCGAGGGAAAAATTGTCTATAACGGTAAAAATATTCTCGATCCAAGCCAGGATATCAACATGCTGCGCGCCAAAATCGGTATGGTTTTTCAGAAACCGACACCGTTTCCGATGTCCATCTATGACAATATCGCGTTTGGTGTGCGGCTGTATGAAAACCTGTCGAAGGGCGAAATGAACGAGCGGGTGGAATGGGCGCTGCACAAGGCCGCGTTATGGGGTGAGGTCAAGGATAAACTGAACAAGAGCGGTCTGAGTCTGTCGGGCGGTCAGCAGCAGCGGCTGTGCATCGCGCGCGGCGTGGCGGTCAAGCCGGATGTGCTGCTGCTGGATGAACCGACGTCGGCGCTCGATCCGATTTCCACGGCGAAAATCGAGGAACTGATCAATGAACTCAAGCAGGACTATACGATCGCCATAGTCACCCATAACATGCAGCAGGCGGCGCGCTGTTCGGATTACACTGCCTACATGTATCTGGGCGAACTGGTTGAAGCGGGCGTCACCGATCAGGTTTTCATGAATCCGGTCAAAAAAGAAACGCAGGATTACATTACCGGACGGTTTGGGTAGACTGAATCGCAGGCTGGGATGCAATCCCGGCATCAACCGTTGCAATGCTGGGATTACATCCCGGCCTGCGACGCTGAATAATTTAAATTGAGGGGACACACAATGACAGACGAACATTCTTCCAGACAGTACGATGCCGATTTGGAAGCCATGCGCTCCAAAGTTTTGCTCATGGGCGGGCTGGTTGAAAATCAGTTTCATGATGCCATCGCCAGTTACCGTGTAGGCAATGTGGAACTGGCGGCGTCCGTGATCGCCTCTGACGCCAATGTCAATCAGCTGGAAATCGATCTGGATATGGCGTGCCGTCATCTGATTCTCAAGCGCCAGCCGGCCGCCAATGATTTGCGCACCGTGGTTGCAACGCTCAAAGTCATTACCGACCTCGAACGTATCGGTGACGAGTCGAGCAAGATTGCACGTATCGCGCAAGGCAAGGAAATACATCGCAATGTGCTGATATTTAACGATTATGATGCGATCCGCGGACTGGCTTCCCAGGTCGGCAGCATGCTGCATGATGCCCTGGATTCGATGGCCCGTCTGGACCACAAGCAGGCCATCAAACTGATCGCCAAGGATGCCCTGATTGATCAGGATTTCCGGGCCGTCATGCGCAATTTGATTACCTACATGATGGAAGATCCGCGCACCATCTCGGCGGCACTCGATGCGCTGTGGGTTGCCAAAGCCATTGAACGGGTCGGCGACCATGCAAAAAATATCGCAGAACATGTGATCTTCATTGTTGAAGGCAAAGATATCCGTCACAGTGACTATGCTGAAACCCATTTGGAATAATTAATAATGAGCTTAGATAAAACCACGATACTGATTGTGGAGGATGAGCCGGCCATTGTTGAGCTGGTCAGTTTTACGTTGCGCTCGGCAGGCTGGGATACGTATGCCGTCAATAATACGGCTGATGCCTGGGCTTATATTTCCCGGCGCATGCCGCATCTGGTGCTGCTGGACTGGATGTTGCCGGACCAGAGCGGTATCCGCCTGTTGTCGCGCATTCGGGCCGATCGCCAGTTCAATCCTTTGCCAGTGATTATGCTCACTGCCAAGAGCATGGAAGAAGATAAAATTGCCGGACTCGATCATGGTGCCGATGATTACATTACCAAGCCGTTTTCACCACGCGAACTGATTGCCCGGATCAAAACCGTGATGCGGCGCAAAGCGCCCGAACATGGTCAGGGCATACTGTCAGCCGGACCTATCGTGCTCGATCCGGTGAGCTGCTCGGTGATGCTCAATGAACAGAAAGTCGATATCGGTCACGCAGAATTCAAATTGCTGAAGTTTTTTATGGCGCATCCTGACCGGGTATTTTCACGCAGCCAGTTGCTCGACAAAGTGTGGGGCGACCATGTTGTGATTGAAGAGCGGACGGTCGATGTGCATGTGCTGAGGCTGCGTAAGGTATTGAAAGCCTCTGAAAATTTAATCAAGACGGTGCGCAGCGTTGGGTATATGCTGTCAGAAAAATAAACGTCGAACAGTCTATGAACAAACCATTGAGTCCTGCCATTGTATTTTGGGTTCCGGCATTGTTGCGCATGCTGATGGTTTTCATCGCCGCTTCAATAGTCGGTTATTTTTATGGTTCGCTCTGGTGTGCCATGTCAGCAGCAGGTGGTCTGGTGTTTTTGATCACCCTGCAGCTGCATTACCTGTATCGCCTGTCGAATTGGCTGGACCGGCCCGAGAGCAGCAAGCTGCCCGACGGTTGGGGCGCCTGGACTGAAATCTTTTCGCGACTGTACCGCATGCGCCGCGAAGATGAAAAAAACCAGATCGAACTCACAGAGTGGCTGGCACGCTTCAGACAGGCCATGACACTGCTGCCGGATGGCGTGGTGATCATGGATGATGTCCTGTTTCTCGAGTGGTGCAATCCGGTGGCCGAGCAGCATCTGGGGCTGGATCTGAGCAAAGACAAGGATATGCGCATCACCAATCTGATCCGCAGTCCGGAATTTATGGACTACATCATCCTGGGGCGGTTCGACAAGCCGCTTACCGTGACGCACCGGGATCGCAAACTTATTCTGCATATCATCAAATTTGAGAACCGTCGCCAGATTCTGGTTACCCATGATGTGACTGAAAGTGAACGGATCGACCGCATGCGGCGCGATTTTATAGCCAATGCATCGCATGAACTGCGTACGCCCCTGACTGTCATTAACGGTTTTCTGGAAATCAATGCCATGCAGCCGGAAATGGATATGAAAACCCGCGCCAGCCACATCAAGCTCATGGCGGAGCAGGGGCAGCGCATGCAGAGTCTGGTCGAAGACATGCTGACCCTGACCCGGCTTGAATCGGTTGATTTCCCGTTACGGGTTGAAAACATCCGCATGGAACCGCTGCTCGAAGGGATTGTGTCGGAAATGCATGGCCTGTCGGTCGGCCGCCATGAGTTGGTACTTGAAAATACCGGTCCGGATCTGCTGGGCTCTCAGGAAGAGTTGCGCAGCGCCTTTACCAATCTGGTTTCCAATGCAGTACGCTATACCCCGGCCGGTGGCACCGTCAATATCAGCTGGACCAACACGCAGGAAGGTCCTGTGTTCAAGGTCAAAGACAGCGGTATCGGCATCAGTGCGGAACACCTTTCGCGTCTGACTGAACGGTTCTATCGTGTCGACAAGAGCCGCTCGCGTGAAACCCAGGGAACTGGTCTGGGTCTGGCGATTGTCAAACATGTGGTGCTCCGCCACAAGGCACAACTTTCCATTGAATCTGCGCCAGGTGTGGGCAGCAGCTTTTCTATCCATTTCCCCGCTTCGGCAGCCCTTGCCATTGCCTGATTACGGTTGATGCACCGTTGGCTGGGATGGAATCGTTGGCTGGGATGGAATTGTAGGCTGGGATGCGTCGTAGGCTGGGATGCAATCCCAGCATTTCAACCGTTGATGCTGGGATTGCATCCCAGCCT
>Ga0316222_1001009_pt1 | contig 37184 bp, 41 predicted proteins | sample TBH18011metaG_FD_206008 | JGI IMG/M metagenome (GOLD analysis project Ga0316222, IMG submission 206008) | Freshwater microbial communities from Trout Bog Lake, Wisconsin, USA - TBH18011 | ecosystem: Environmental > Aquatic > Freshwater > Lake > Hypolimnion/Profundal zone | place: USA: Wisconsin... | reverse complement strand
AGCCCTCGGCTTCTTCAATCGCGTTCAGGTCTTGCCGTTGCAGGTTTTCGACCAGGGCAGCGGCCATGGTCTCAACGTCGGACAATTCGCGCACCAATACCGGGACTTCATGCAGTCCGGCCTGTTGCGATGCGCGCCAGCGGCGTTCGCCTGCGATGATCTGGAAGCGGCCCGGCTGATCGGGATGGGGGCGGACCAACAGCGGCTGCAGAATGCCGCGCGCCTTGATCGAGGTGGCCAGATCATCCAACGCCTCGGGGTTCATCTTCACCCGGGGTTGGAACGGGCTGGGTTCGAGATGCTCCACCGGGATGGTGCGCACGCCGTTCTGCGAGGCCGCGCGCGTTTGTGGGGCAGCGTCTCCGAGCAGGGCAGCGAGACCCTTGCCGAGGCGAGGACTGACGTCACGCGGGCTCATGCGCGACCTCCGGCCCGGCGGCGCTGACGACTGAGCAATTCCATCGCCAATTTGATGTAGGCCTGGGAGGCGGGCGAGCGCAGATCGTACAGAATGACCGGCTTACCATGGCTCGGCGCTTCGGAGACGCGCACATTGCGCGGGATCATCGTCTCATAGACTTTGTCACCGAAAAAGCTGCGGGCGTCTTGCGCGACGAGTTCAGAGAGGTTGTTGCGCTTGTCGTGCATGGTCAACACGATGCCCTCGATCTCCAGCGCCGGATTCAGGCGAGTTTTGACCGCTTCGACGGTGCGCATCAACTGGCTGAGCCCTTCGAGCGCGAAAAACTCACATTGCAGTGGCACCAACACAGAATCTGCCGCCACCAAGCCGTTGATGGTGAGCAGGCCAAGGCTCGGCGGGCAGTCGATGAGGATAAAATCGTAGCCATCGACCAGCGCCTCGGCGTCGCGCAGGGCGCGACGGAGGCGGTATTCGCGATTGGTTTGACCAACCAGTTCGACTTCAGCGCCAGCAAGGTCGGGTTCGGCGGGAATGACGAATAAATTCGGCACAAAAGTGCTGTGCGTCATCGCAGAAGCTGGGACGGCCTCGGTGATCAGGGCATAAGTACCAGCAGCGCGGTCGGCATGACCGAGGCCAAGGCCGGTTGAGGCATTACCTTGTGGATCGAGATCCACCAGCAACACGCGGTTCCCAGCCTGGGTGAGGGCGGTGGCCAGATTGATGGCCGTTGTGGTTTTGCCAACCCCGCCCTTCTGGTTGGCGATTGCGACGATGGTTCCACCGGTGATTGGCACGGCCTTGGTCTCCTGGTGATCAGGACCCCGCGCTTCTCCGCACCACTTCTGACAGCTTGAGAATGGTTGCGGCGGGGTCGATGGCGCTGGTGAAGCACTCGACCACCATGTGCCATTCAGGAGCAGCCTCCGTCAATTCTAAGGCGGCGTTTCTTCCCTTCGGGAACAGAAAAATCCCATTCGGGGCTAGAAATGGCGTCGCGTAGCTGAGCAGCCGTGGCAGTGGGGCGAGTGCGCGGGCGGTGATGACCGGGGCGGCGGGCAAAGTGAGGCTTTCGATGCGCGCGCAATGGATGGTGGCGGGGGCGGCAGTCGCGCGCGCCACCTCTCGCAAAAATGCCGCCTTGCGGGCGTCGGATTCAACGAGGTGAAAGGGTCGGCCGGACGCAATGGCCAAAACAATCCCCGGCAAGCCTCCACCCGACCCTAAATCGATGGCGTGACTGAAGCCGGCAGGCAGCAATGGCAGCAATTGCAGGCTGTCGAGGATGTGGCGGTTCCATAGATCGCCAATATCAGATTTGGAGACGAGATTGATCGTCGGGTTCCACCGCGTCAGGGTTGCGGCGTAAATGCGGAGGCGGTCCTCTGTTTCACGTGAAACATTGGGGATCGTCAGAGTGGGATGTTTCACGTGAAACACCTATGCCAGACGCTGGCGGCGGGCTTGCCCGGCCAGGGTTGCCAGGGCGGCAGGAGTCATGCCGGGGATGCGGGCGGCGGCGGCCAGAGAGTCTGGACGAAAGGCTGCGAGTTTTTCGCGAATTTCGTTCGACAATCCCCCGGAGGCGGCCAGGGCTGCAATGTCAGGCATTGGAATCTCGCTTTCCCGGCGGAAGTCCCGGATTTCCGCGCTTTGTCGGCCCAAATAGCCGGCATACATCGAGGTTGCTTCCAGGCTGCTGCGCACGCGGTCGGGCAGTTCGGCAATCCAGGGGAAGATCTGCACCAGGGTGTTGCGATCCACCTGGCTATTCCCGAGCAGGGCCATTGCGGTGCGGGCAGCGGCATCCGACTTCACCGTCACCTTGTGCTGATCTAGCAGTTTGGTTGGTGCGATGTCGGCGGTGGCCTGAGATGTGGCGGCCACAAGGTCGGTGGAGAACCGTTGAAACTGCTGGGCGCGCGCGCTGCTGATGCAGCCGAGTGCTGCGCCGCGCGCTGTCAGGCGCTGATCGGCATTGTCTGCACGCAGGGTGAGTCGATATTCGGCGCGCGAGGTGAACATGCGGTAGGGCTCCGTAACCCCGTGCGTGACGAGGTCGTCGATCATCACGCCAAGATACGCCTCTGCCCGGTCGAAATGCGCCTCATCCTGCCCGCCCGCCAATCGCGCGGCGTTCAGCCCGGCCAGCAATCCCTGCGCTGCGGCCTCTTCATAGCCTGTTGTGCCGTTGATCTGTCCGGCCAGGAACAAGCCGGGCAGGCTGCGGACCGCTAGGCCATGCGTCAGCGCGCGCGGATCGACATAATCATATTCCACCGCATAGCCCGGTCGAATGATCCGGGCATGCTCCAATCCGGGGATCGAGGCGATGATCAGCGCCTGCACATGGGCGGGTAGACTGGTGGAAATGCCGTTCGGATAGATGGTGTCATCATCCAGCCCCTCCGGCTCCAGGAAAATCTGATGGCGGTCGCGCCCGGCGAAGCGATGCACCTTATCTTCGATGGACGGGCAATAGCGCGGCCCGCGCCCGGAAATCTGCCCGCCATACACCGCCGAGAGGTGCAAATTGTCGCGAATGATCTGATGCGTGGCCGCCGTCGTCCCTGTTACGCGGCAGGCGATCTGTGCGTTGGCCACGCCGGCAGACATCGTGCTGAATAATTCCGGCGTCGCGTCGCCCCAATCGGCGTCAAGCCCGTCCCAATCAATGGTGCGACGGTCCAGGCGCGGCGGTGTGCCGGTCTTCAGGCGGCCAAGCGGCAACGCCAGACGCTCCAGCGCCAGCGCCAAGCCAACCGCCGGGCGATCTCCCACCCGACCAGCAGGCTCTGAGTCCGGGCCGATGAAAATCCGGCCGCGTAGGAACGTGCCGGTGGTGATCACCACTGCCCGACAGCCAATCCGTGTGCCGTCATCACAGATCACCGCCGACACTGCGCCATCCGGCCCAATCTCCAAATCCGATGCATGGGCTGCCCGAATGGTCAGATTGGCCTGTTCAGCCAACAGGCTCTGCATGGCGCGGCGATACAGTTTGCGATCCGCTTGTGCCCGCGGTCCGCGCACGGCTGGGCCTTTGCTGCGGTTGAGCAATTTGAAGTGAATGCCGGCCAGATCGGCAGCGAGGCCAATCAAGCCGTCCAGGGCATCCACCTCGCGCACCAGATGCCCTTTGCCAATCCCGCCAATCGCCGGGTTGCATGACATCTCGCCGATGGTCTCGATTTTGTCGGTGAGGAGCAATGTGCGTGCGCCCATTCGCGCCGCCGCCGCTGCTGCCTCGCAGCCAGCATGGCCGCCACCGATCACAATAACTTCGTAATTTTCGCTCATGTTGCGCGCCATGCACCACAGAGCCTGCGTAAATCAAGCGCAATCGATGCAATGGCCACTATTTGCCGATGCAGAACTCGCCGAAAATAGAGCCCAGCACTTCTTCCGTATCAACCATCCCGGTCAATCGGCCAATATCGCGCATGGCTTGGCGCAAATGTTCTCCGCGTAATTCTGGCCATTCAGCGCGGTTTGCCGCTTCTAATTGTGCTTCAGCCGTCAACAACACCGCTCGATGTCGGGCTCGGGTGAGTGTGGGCGCTGCCGATAAACCAGCCAGATTTCGCACATGCAGAGAAAGTGCTGAGAGCAAAGCCGTCATCCCCTCCCCTGACACCGCAGAAATTGCCACATCGGCTCCCGCCATCGTGGGGGACAGATCGCACTTTGTTCGCACATGCAGCATAACAATTCCGTCTGGCACGTCCGGCCACACGTCGTCTTCGGATAATGCGAGCACCAGATCGGCCTCTTCCAGTCGCGCCCGCGCCCGGCGTACGCCTTCCGCCTCGATAGGGTCGATGGTGTCGCGCAGGCCTGCGGTGTCGAGCAGCGTCACCGGCACGCCCTCCAACACAATCCGCGCCTCCAGCACATCGCGCGTCGTGCCCGCAATTGGGGAGACGATGGCGATGTCACGCTGACAAAGTGCGTTGAGCAAAGTGGACTTCCCGGCATTCGGTGCGCCGACAATGGCGATGGTCACACCGCTGCGCAGTTTCTCGCCGCGTGCCCCTTCGGCCAGGGCGCGGGCGAAATCCCCTCGTAAGGCGGCAATGCCATCCCGCAATGCCGCCTCCACCTCTGGCGGCAAATCCTCATCGGGAAAATCGATCAACGCTTCCTGATGCGCCAATAGCCGCAGCAGGCTCGCCCGCCACGCCTCCGCCACGCCGCTCATCTCGCCGGACAGATGCCGCAACGCCTGCGCCCGCTGCGTGTCGGTTTCGGCTTCGATCAAATCAAGCGTCGCCTCCGCCTCCAGCAGATCGAGCTTGCCTTCCAGCACCGCCCGCCGGGTGAATTCTCCGGCTTCGGCCGGTCGCGCGCCCAAGGCGGTTAACGCCATGCTCACCGCGTGAAACACCGCACCGCCGCCATGCAGATGCAATTCGGCGCAATCTTCACCGGTGTAGCTGCGTGGACCGGGGAACCAGAGCACCAGCGCGCGATCCAGCACGCGCCCGGCCGCGTCGCGCAGACTGCGCAATGAGGCGAAACGCGGTGTTGGCAGACCGCCCGCCAAAGCCGCCACCATCTCGCCGGTGCGCGGCCCGCTCAGCCGCAGCACAGTCAGCGCCGTACGCCCCACCAAGCCAGCCGGCGCATAGATCGTCTCACGCATCGCCCGCCCTCGCCCCTTGCCCGCTCAGAGCACCAGCAAATTCTCGGCCCGGCCACCGTCACGCAGATGCTGTTCCAACACCTGATCGACATCCGAACTCGTTTCGACTTTATACCAAACACCTGACGGATAGATCACCATCACCGGTCCATGCTCACAACGATCGAGGCAGCCGGCGGCATTGATGCGCACTCCCGCCAGCCCCATCTCCTTCGCGCGCGCCTTCATATAGTCGCGCAGCTTGTCCGACCCTTTGGCGGCACAGGAACCACGCTCATGCCCATCCGGGCGGCGATTGCCGCAGACGAACACATGGGCATCGAAATACAGATTGGGATCACCGGGCAGACGCACGTCACTCATTGCATATCTCCAACAAAAACCGACGAAGCAACCCCGCCCTGGTGTCTCCCCCGCTTGACAGAAGCGACCGGGAGCGCTCGCATCCTGGTGGGCGTCGTCTCTTTTCATCTGGAAAATCCATTGCCGCAACTCTCGCTGCACACACCGGTTGGTGACATCACCGTCTCAGAAGACGACGGTGCGATTGTCGCCCTTGATTGGGGATGGGGGCGGGACCAGAGCGAGACGCCGTTGCTGCTGGAGGCCCGCCGTCAATTGCAGGAATATTTTGACGGCGAGCGTCTGAGCTTCACCCTCGCCATGACACCCTTCGGCACCGAATATCGCCGCCGGGTCTGGCAGGCGTTGTGTCGGATACCGGCAGGGCAGACCCGGACCTATGCTGAACTGGCCGCCGATGCCGGGGGCAGTGCGCGCTCGGTCGGTACGGCGATGGCCAACAACCCGATCCCCATCCTGATCCCCTGTCACCGCATCGTTGCGTCGGCGGGCCCGGGCGGCTATTCGGGCGGCGATGGTTTGCCGACGAAGTTTTTTCTGCTGGCCCTCGAACAAGAGGCGGCAGCGTCACTCAAAGACAGTCAACCAATACAGGAACGGACATGACGAAAGCGATCCGCATTCACGCCAATGGCGGTCCCGAGGTGATGAAGTGGGAGGATGTTCCCACCCCCGAGCCCGGTCCCGGTGAGGCGCTGATCCGGCATGAGGCGGTCGGTCTGAACTATATCGACGTCTATTTCCGCACCGGCCTCTACAAATCCGCTTTGCCTGCCACCATTGGCATGGAGGGCAGTGGTGTGGTGTTGGCGCTCGGCGCGGGTGTCACCGATCTCGCCGTGGGCGACCGCATTGCCTATGCCGGCGGCCCGATTGGTGCTTATGCCGTGCAGCGCGTCATCCCGGCGGATCGTCTGGTCAAGCTGCCGGATGCCATCGATTTCAACACCGGGGCTGCGATGATGCTGCAAGGCCTCACCGCGCAATACCTGCTGCGCCGCACCTATCCGGTGCAGGCCGGGCAGACGATTGTGGTGCATGCCGCCGCCGGTGGCGTGGGTCTGATTTTGTGCCAATGGGCGAAGCATCTGGGCGTGACGGTGATCGGCGTGGTCTCCACCGCTGAGAAGGCCGAACTGGCGCGCGCGCATGGTGCGGATCATGTCGTCGTCGGCCATCAGGATCTGCCCGCCGAGGTCAAGCGCATCACCGGCGGGGCGATGGTGCCGGTGGTTTATGACAGCGTGGGCCGCGATACCTTCAACACCAGCCTCGATTGTTTGGCCCCGCTCGGCCTGATGGTCGCCTTCGGCAATGCCTCCGGTCCGGTGCCGCCGGTTGATCTGGGTGTGCTGACCGCCAAGGGCAGCCTGTTCATCACGCGCCCGACGCTTGCCACCTACACCGCCAAGCGTGCCGATCTGGTGGCGGCTGCGGCGGAGTTGATGGAGGTTGTGGCCAGCGGTGCGGTGAAGATCCGCGTCAATCAAACCTTCCCGTTGAGCGAAGCGGCTGCGGCTCATACCGCCCTTGAAGGGCGCAAGACCACCGGCAGCACCGTGCTGATCCCATAAGCCGATGCAAACCGACGAAGAGCGCCGCCAGCATCAACGCCGTACGCGGCTGACGGCGCTCATCGTCGCCTGTGCTCTGTTCATGCAGACGCTGGATGGCACCATCGTCGCCACCGCCCTGCCCACCATGGCGCGCGATTTTGGGGCCGATCCGGTGCGGATGAATGTCGCACTGACCTCTTATCTGCTCAGTCTGGCCGTGTTTATCCCAGCCAGTGGCTGGATGGCTGATCGCTACGGTGCCCGTCAGGTGTTTCGTGCGGCCATCGCGGTGTTCACCGTGGGTTCGGTGCTGTGCGGTCGTGCCGAAACCCTGCCCTTCCTGGTCGCCGCCCGCATCCTGCAAGGCGTGGGCGGTGCGATGATGGTGCCGGTGGGGCGGCTGTTGCTGCTGCGCACAGCGGATAAATCCGAAGTCGTCGGTGCGATGGCGTGGCTGTCGATGCCTGCTTTGTTCGGCCCAATTCTGGGGCCGCCGGTGGGTGGCTTCATCGTGACGTATTTTTCCTGGCGCTGGGTGTTCGACATCAATGTGCCGATTGGGCTGCTCGGCATTGTGCTGGTGACGAAATTCGCCCCCGATTATCGTGACGATGCGGTGCCGAAGCTCGATGGCTGGGGATTGCTGTGGTCGGGACTGGCATTGGCCTTGCTGATGACCGGCACCGAGGTCGGCGGGCGTGGCATGGTCGATCCTTGGGTCGGGCGGGCGGTGATCGGCGGCGGGCTGTTCTTTACGGCAGTTTATTTCCTGCATGCGCGCAGACATCCGGCCCCCCTGCTGGATCTGACGTTGTTTCGTGTGCCGACTTTTCTGGTTTCGGTCCTCAGCGGCACGTTGTTTCGCGTGGGTGTCGGGGCGATCCCGTTTCTGCTGCCGCTGCTGTTGCAGATCGGCTTTGGCTACACCCCGGCGGAAAGCGGTTTGGTGACTTTCACCAGTTCGGCGGGCGCGTTGATCATGAAGCCGGCGGCGATGAGCGCGCTGCGCTGGTTCGGCTTCCGCGACACGCTGTTGGTCAATGCAATAGTGGCCAGCCTGTTGCTGATCGCCTGCGCCTGGTTCACGCCGCAGACGCCGCTGTTCTGGATTTACGTCATCCTGCTCACCGGCGGGTTTTTCCGCTCGCTGCAATTCACCGCCTATAACTCGGTGGCCTATGCCGATGTTCCACGTGAAAGAATGAGCGCCGCCACCAGCCTGTACGCCACCATTCAGCAGATCTCCCTCACCATGGGGGTGACGGTGAGTGCTGCGGTGATCGATATGGCCATGCAGCTTTGGAACCACCCACATCCCGGCGTGCCGGAGTTTGCGGCGGCTTTTGCGGTGGTGGGTGTGATCTCTCTGGTCGCCGCTCCGGCCGCGTTGCTGATGCCGCGCAATGCCGCACAGGATATGAGCGGCCATGTACAGCGGACGCGCCCGTGAGCTTGGTGTTTTCCCCTGATGAATGGATGGCCATTCGCCTTAGCCTGACGGTTGCCGCCCGCGCGGTGGCATTCGGTCTGCCACTGGCCTGTCTGATTGCCGTGCTGCTGGCACGCGGTCGGTTTCCCGGGCGTGCGCTGCTGGATGTGATCGTGCATCTGCCGCTGGTGCTGCCGCCGGTGGTGGTGGGCTGGCTGTTGCTGCTGGTGTTCGGCCTGCGCGGGCCGATTGGGGCGGCACTGCATGATTGGTTCGGCATTCGTCTGGTGTTCACCACCGCCGGTGCCGCTTTGGCCTGTGCGACGATGAGTTTCCCGCTGATGGTGCGCGCCATTCGTCTGTCGGTGGACGCCATCGATCCCGGCCTGATCGACGCCGCGCGCACGCTGGGCGCTGGCACCTGGGACCGGCTGATCACCATCGTGCTGCCCTTGGCGCTGCCCGGCATTGTGGTGGGTGCGGTGGTGGCGTTTGCCGCCTCGCTCGGGGAGTTCGGCGCGGTGATCACCTTCGCCGCCAACATTCCCGGCCAGACGCAAACCCTGCCTTTGGCGATCTATGCCGCTCTGCAAACTCCGGATGGGGACGCGGTGGCGGCACGGTTGTCGCTGGTCTCGGTGACATTGGCGGTGACGGGCTTGCTGATTTCTGAATATCTCGGCCGCCGACTGCGTGCGAGGCTTGGGCGATGATCACCGTCGCCTTGCGTCACCGCTTTCCCGACACTGAGATCGACATCGCCTTCAACGCGCCCTCGCCGGGGGTGACGGTGGTGTTCGGCCCGTCCGGCTCCGGCAAATCCACCTTGATTGCTGCCGTCTCCGGCTTGCTGCGCACGGAACGCGGTCATGTCTCTCTCGATGGCGAGGTGTTGCAGGACAGCGGACATCGCGTCTGGGTGCAGCCGGAGCAGCGCCGGATTGGGCAGGTGTTTCAGGATGCGCGGCTGTTCCCGCACATGAATGTAGAGGCCAATCTGCGTTACGGCCTGCGCCGTGCGGCCCCTGGCCCGATTGGCTTCGATGATGTGGTCGATCTGCTCGGCATCGGCCATCTGCTGCGCCGCGCGCCGCACACGCTCTCGGGTGGCGAGAAACAGCGCGTTGGCATCGGTCGCGCTTTGCTGTCGCAACCACGCTTGCTGCTGCTCGATGAACCGCTGGCGAGCCTGGATGATGCACGGCGCGCGGATATTTTGCAGTTTCTGCTCAAGCTGAAATCCACCCTGTCGCTGCCGATGCTCTATGTGACGCATTCGCTGCCGGAGCTTTCCTTGCTGGCCGATCACGTGGTGCTGCTGGAGGGCGGGAAATTGCGCGCCAGTGGCCCGATTGCCGACATTGCCGCCGATGCCTCCTTGCCGTTGGCCGCCCGTGACGATGCTGGCACGGTGTTGGAATTGACCGTGCAGGCGCATGACACCGCCCGCCAACTCACCCGCCTTGCTGGCGTGGACATCGCCCTCTCCGTGCCGCTATTGGCCTCAGCAGTGGGCGCGCGTGTGCGCGTGCGGGTGCCGGCGCGCGAAATCATCCTCGCTGGTGCGGTGCCGCAGGCGATCAGCGTGCACAACGCCTTGGAAGGCATCGTCCGCCGCGTGGTGGACGACCCGCAGCGCCGTGCCGCGATGGTGGAGGCGATGTTTGGTGACACGGTGTTGCTCGCCCGCATCACCCCCGATGCGGTCGGGCGGCTGGCCTTGGTGCCGGGGGCGGCGGTGGTGGCGCTGGTGAAATCGACGTCAGTGGATGTGCTGACGCCGCAGTGACGCCTTACGGCTTGCGCAACACCATCCGCCCCAACCGCTCCAACGCCTCGCGCAACTCGCCCGCCGGCAGTGACTGCACCGCTGCCTGTGCTTCCTGCACCGCTGGCGGACGCGCAACGGGCATGGGTGGTGGTGGGCGGAGATCCTGGACAATGCGCAGTCGCGCCACCGAATTGCCGCCAAGATAGGCGTTGATGCGGGCGAGCAATTGCGGGGCGAGATATTGCAACTCCATCGCCACCGGACCCGCACAGGCGATGCTCAGCGTGCCGGCGGCGAGTTTGCGCGGCAGTGTCACCCCGGCCAGCGCCGGGCCGATCACCGCTTCCCAATCCGAAATCAGCGTGGCGATGCCGGGCGCTTTCTTGCGCAAAATCGGTCGCAGCATCGGCGGCAGCACCGCCGAAATCGACCGTGGGCCATAGACGTGGCGGTTGTCTTCAATTGCGGACTTGTCGTTGCGCGTCTCGCTTGCCATCACTTATCCGTGCCCAATGCCCAAGCCCTACTCGACTGGTATGACCGCCACCGCCGCACCCTGCCCTGGCGGGCAATGCCGGGGGAGGCGATGGATCCGTATCGCGTCTGGCTCAGCGAAATCATGCTGCAACAGACCACGGTTGCCGCCGTCATACCCTATTTCCACCGCTTCCTCGACCGCTTTCCCACCGTGGACACTTTGGCTTCGGCAGAGAGTGAGCAGGTGATGCAGGCTTGGGCGGGCCTTGGCTATTACGCCCGCGCCCGCAATCTGCATGCCTGTGCGCAAGCGGTGGTGGCCCAGGGCGGCTTTCCGCGCGCGCTGGAAGCCTTGCGCGAACTCCCCGGCATTGGCCCCTACACATCATCGGCCATCGGTGCCATCGCCTTCGGGCTGCCGACAGTGCCGGTGGACGGCAATGTGGAGCGCGTCACCTCGCGCCTCTTCGCCATTCAAACCCCGCTGCCCGCGTCGAAACCCGACATCGCCATCGCCGCCGCGCGTCTGGGGGAGGATCCGGCAGCGCAGGCGCGCCCATCCGATTTCGCGCAGGCGTTGTTCGATCTGGGGGCGACGCTCTGCACGCCCACCAACCCGGCCTGCGCGATCTGCCCGTGGCGCGATGACTGCGCCGCCCGCCAACAGGGCATCGCCGCCGAATTGCCGCGCAAAACGCCGAAAGCCGCCCGCCCGCTGCGACATGGCGTGCATTTCTGCCTGATCGATGACAGCGGTGCGGTGCTGCTGCGTCGCCGTCCGCCGAGCGGGTTGTATGGCGGCATGAGCGAATTGCCCGGCACGCCGTGGTTGACAGATCGCTGGACACCCGACGCCGCCTTCGCCCACGCGCCGATGCAGGCCGATTGGCGCGATATGGGCGAAGTGCGCCATGTGCTGACGCATTTCGAATTGCATCTGCGCGTGCAGATGGCCCGTGTGGTGCGGATTACGGCGGAGGGCACTCTCTGCGCCCGTGCCGATCTCGCCGGTGCGGCGTTGCCGTCGGTGATGCGGAAATGTTTGAAGCGGGCGTTGGATGAGAGTGGGATGATTTTGGATTGAACCAATACCACCCCGTCATTGCTGCGCTCCGCTTGCAATGACGGTTTGGTGTGGTCAAGTTTCAACCCAACTCCATCCCACTCTAATCGACAATGAACAATTTCGCCCCGGTCTTCGTCGCCGACCGATGCGGTGAATCGCCGAAATCTGACACCTGATAGCTCATCCCCGCGGTGAGCTTGAACACGCGGCCATCCTGCAATTCGGTGTCCAACGCGCCTTCCAGCACCAACAGCACATGGCCACGATCACACCAATGATCGGCGAGATAGCCCGGCGTATATTCCACCATGCGCACCCGCAGATCACCAATGTTGAGCGTGCGCCAGATTGCCTGCCCGGTTTCACCTGGGTGAATCGAAGGCTCCACACTGGACCAATCGGTGGTGGTGAACGGCAATGCGGGGATTTTCATGATGCGAGGGTCCGTAGGGTGGGATGACATCGTCATCCCACCACCTTCCGACTACAAAATAAACCGGCTCAGATCCGCCCGGCCAGCCAGCGGAGCGACGCGGTCGCGGACATAGGCGGCGTCCACCGTTTCGGTCACACCCGCCTTGTCGGTCGCGGTGAAGCTGATTTCTTCCAGCAGCTTTTCCAACACCGTGTGCAACCGCCGCGCGCCGATATTTTCCACCCGTTCGTTGATATCCGCCGCCAGATCGGCCAGTGACTCAACCGCATCCGGGGTGAATTCCAGCGTCACGCCTTCGGTGCCGAGCAGCGCCTGATATTGCTTGAGCAGCGAATGCTCCGGCTCTGTCAGGATGCGCTTCAAATCCTCGCGCGACAGCGGTGAGAGTTCTACGCGGATCGGCAGACGCCCCTGCAATTCCGGCAGCAGATCAGACGGCTTGGCGAGATGGAATGCGCCCGAGGCGATGAACAGCACATGATCCGTCTTCACCGGGCCGTGCTTGGTGTTCACCGTGGTGCCTTCGATCAACGGCAACAGATCGCGCTGCACGCCTTCACGCGACACATCGCCACCCCGCACGCCGTTCTCCGAGCGGGCGCAGATTTTGTCGATTTCGTCGATAAACACGATGCCGTTCGCCTCGGCATGCGCCACCGCATCGCGCGTCAGGCTCTCCTGATCGAGCAGTTTATCCGCCTCCTCGCGCTGCATGGCGGCGCGGGCATTGGCGACGGTCATTTTGCGCGGCGCTGCCGGTTTGCCGAACATGCCCTTCATCATGCTGCCCAGATCAATCGCCATGCCGGGCTGCAAATTGGAAATATCCGCCCCCTGCACCGGCGCTTCGGCCACCGACACCTCAATCTCGCGCTCTTCCAACTCCCCCGAGCGCAGCATGCGACGGAATTTCGAGCGTGTGTCGGCGGCGGCGTGCTCGCCCACCAAGGCGGTGATCAGCCGTTCTTCCGCGTTGAGCTCCGCCTTGGCCTGCACATCCCGCCTGCGTGCGTCGCGCAGCATGACGATGCTGGCTTCCACCAAATCGCGCACAATGCTCTCCACATCGCGGCCGACATAGCCAACCTCGGTGAATTTGGTGGCTTCCACCTTCAGGAACGGTGCCTGGGCGAGTTTGGCCAGCCTGCGGGCGATTTCGGTTTTGCCGCAGCCGGTGGGGCCGATCATCAGGATGTTCTTCGGCACCACTTCTTCGCGCATGCCTTCGGGCAGCTGCTGCCGACGCCAGCGATTGCGCAAGGCGATGGCCACCGCCTTCTTGGCGTCGTGCTGGCCGACGATGAAGCGATCAAGTTCGCCCACGATCTCGCGCGGCGAATAGGTTGGAACGTCGAGCATTAAATCGTCTCCACCGTGAGGGAATGATTGGTGTAGACGCAGATATCGCCCGCGATTTTCATCGCTTTGCGGCAGATATCTTCCGGGGTGAGGTTTTCGAACTCGATCAGCGCGCGGGCGGCGGAGAGCGCGTAATTGCCGCCTGAGCCGATGGCGATGATGCCGTCATCCGGCTCCAACACGTCACCATTGCCGGTCAGCGTGTAGGAATGATCCTTATCCGCCACCGCCATCATCGCCTCCAGGCGACGCAGATAGCGATCCGTGCGCCAGTCTTTCGCCAGTTCAACGCAGGCGCGTTCGAGTTGGTTCGGGTAGCGCTCAAGCTTGGCTTCCAGGCGTTCCAGCAGGGTGAAGGCATCCGCCGTCGCCCCCGCGAAGCCGCAGATCACCAGCCCACCGCCAATGCGCCGCACTTTGCGGGCGGTGCCTTTGATGACGGTCTGGCCGAGTGTCACCTGCCCATCCCCCGCCATGGCGACAGACTTGCCGCGACGGACAGAGAGAATGGTCGTCCCGTGCCAGCCCACGGGGTCATGAGTGCTGGAGGAGTATTGGTTTTGCATGGTGGTCAGATGGGATGAAATGAGGCGTCATGCAAGCGGGGGCGTGCTGCGCCCAGCGCGAGGTTAGGCAGCCCGCCTTACGCTGACCCATTGCGAATTCCTGCCCAAAGATTAACCTGCCGAAACGGCCCGTAAGAGGCTTCAGACCAAGGGGGAACACCGCATGCGGCTTTTTCGCACTGGCGCGCGTGGCAATGTGTTGCTGCTGCTCTGCCTGATGTATTTCATCACCTATATCGACCGGGTGAATGTCAGCAGCGCTGCCGCTGCGTTCAAATCTGAGCTTGGGTTGAGCAACACCCAACTCGGCTTGGTGTTCTCCGCCTTTGCCTATCCCTATCTGGTCTTTCAGATTATCGGCGGCTGGTTCGGTGACAAATTCGGTGCGCGCTGGACGCTGACGATCTGCGGCATCGTTTGGGCGGCAGCGACGGTGTTCACCGGTTTGGCGGGCGGGCTGACCTCGCTGATCGCCGCCCGTGTGATGCTTGGCTTCGGTGAGGGGGCAACCTTCCCGGTGGCGACACGGGCGATGTCGGCGTGGATTCCGGAAACCAAATTGGGCTTTGCGCAGGGCATCACCCATGCTTGCGCCCGCATTGGCAACGCGCTGACGCCGCCGCTGGTGGTCGCCCTGATGGTGCTCGTCACATGGCGCGGCAGCTTTGTCATTCTGGGGGTGATCAGCTTCTTCTGGGCGTTGGTCTGGGGGTGGTATTTCCGTGACAATCCGGGCAGCCATGCCGGCATCAGCGCCGCCGACCTCGCCGCCCTGCCCGCACCGCGCCCGGCGGGTTCACGCAAGCCGGTGCCCTGGGGGCCGCTGTTGAAGCGGATGGCACCGGTGACGTTCGTCTATTTTTGCTATGGCTGGACGTTGTGGACCTTCCTGTCATGGGTGCCGCAATTCATGCTGCACAATTTCAATCTCGACCTGAAGAATTCTGCCGTCTTCTCCACGCTGGTCTTTATCGGCGGCGTGTTGGGCGATGCGTTGGGTGGGGTGGTCAGTGACTGGCTGCTGCGCCGCACCGGCAGCCTGATCCGGGCCCGCCGCGACTTGGTGGTGTTCGGCATGGCCTGCTCATTGGCTTGCTCGCTGCCGATTTTGTTCGTGCATGACCCGCTGGTGGCAGCTCTCAGCCTGTCCGGCACGTTCTTCTTTGCCGAACTGACAATCGGGCCGATGTGGTCGATCCCGATGGACATTGCACCGGGTTTCGCAGGCACTGCCAGTGGTGTGATGAACACCGGCTCGGCCTTTGCCGCCATCGTCTCGCCGGTGGTGTTTGGTGTGGTGATCGACGCGACCGGCAATTGGACGCTGCCGTTTGTCGGCACGATGGTGCTGATGGCCATCGGCGTGATGGCGGCGTTTCTGATGAAGCCCGACCGCGCTTTCGCGGATTAAGCGCGCCCGACCAAGCGGCGGATCAGCGCGCAAATGGCAAATGGGCGGTAGGGCTTGGCGACGAAATGGTCGTTCGGTCCCACCGTCCAGCCTTCCATCCGGTCGGGCTGACCGGTGGTGAAAATAATCGGAATGGTGGGCGTGCGCGCCCGCAACAGGCGGGCAACATCCAGACCGTCAATATCACCAGGCAATTGGATGTCGGTAAACATTAAGTCGAAATGTTGCGCAGTATTGATAAAATTCTGAGCTTCTGCGCCATCCGCCACGGGATAGACTTCAAAGCCATCATCTGTCAGCACTTCTGTCAATAGAAGGCGGATCAATTCCTCGTCTTCGACGAGCAGGATCTTGCACGGTGCCATAATGCTAAATTGTTAATCTGACGCGATGGTTGCAGCAAAGCACGAAAGCGTGTGCGGCTGCGCCGGTCCGCATTTTGTATCCTCGCCAGAAAATGCGATCTAGGAGCAACGCCCGGTGGGTGGCGCGTGATGGAAGGGTGGCATGATGCGGCAGAAGCGGCTGATGGCGGCAATGCTGACAACATTGGTCGGATGGACAATGCAGGCGGCGGCACAGAGCGAGCCGGTTCTGGTTCAAGCCGCCGGCGCCACCCGCACGGTGGCGTGCAATGGCGGTGCGGCGCAGGTGGAAGGCGCGCGTAACCTGATCAAATTCACTGGCGTGTGCACCAGCCTGCAAGTGCGCGGAGACGGCAACGCGATCAGCATTCCGCTCTCCGGGCAGTCGCGGATCGACATCGAGGGCGGCCATAATCGCGTGCATTACAGCGCGATGGCGGGCATTGCGCCGCAATTGCGGATTGTGGGGGACGGCACTGAGGTGCTCACCAGTCAAAACGCCCCCGCCCCGCAGGCCGCGCTGGCGTCGATTTCGGGTAATAAGCTGAACCTGGAGCTGGATTGCAACGGCCTGACCTTCACGCTGAATTCTGTCGGCTCGACGGTCTCGCTGCGTGGCAAATGTTCGGCGGTGCTGATGCATGGCGAGGCCAATCTGGTGCGAGCTGATCTGGCCTCCGGTGCCACGGTGACGATCCAGGGCAATGCCAACACGCTGCTCTATGCGGTTCCCGCTGGTGCGACGCTGCCGGGTGGTTCGGTGGATGGCATGGGCAGCCTGATGGTGCCTGATGTCGGTTTCGCGGTGCCGTTGGGTGCAGGCGTGCCGCCGACCCGGCTGCCGGTGCCGTTGCTGGTGCGGTTGCTCGACGCGCAGGTGCAGGCTCCTGGCACGCTGGTGCATCTGCCCCTCGCAGCTTTCGCCCCGGACGGTTTCTCGGCGGCGGGAGAATTGCAGGTCCAGCGTCTGGGCGGGCTGATTTTGCAGGCTTGGCCGAACGGCGTGCGCATTGTCGGCCATGATCCGGACCCGGCACGCGGAACGCAGATGGCCACTGCGATCTCCACCTACCTCACCGACCACGGCGTGCCGGGACTGGCCGCGCAGATCAGCAGCGAGCCGGGGGAGAGTTCTGTGGATGTGTGGTTGATGAAATAGCGCGTCACCCTTTCGGCTGGTCGTGCATGCGCACCCAGTCGATGAACTCGTCGTCGGTGATGTCGCTGGCGGCGAGTTTCAGGAGCGATTGACCAGCATCGCGCCCAACGGCTTGCCGCCGAACAGATGCACATGCAGATGCGGCACTTCCTGGCCGGAATCCTCGCCCATGTTGGACAGGATGCGATAGCCCGGCGCTTCCAGATCCAGCGACTTGGCCACATTGCCCACCGCGCGGAAGAAGCCGGCAATCTCGGCGTCACTGGCGTTGGCGGTGAAATCGGCAATCGAGATGTAAGGCCCGCGCGGGATCACCAGAACATGGATCGGCGCTTGCGGGGCGATGTCGTGGAAGGCAATCGCGAAATCGTCTTCATAGACGCGCTTGGAGGGAATCTCACCGCGCAGGATGCGGGCGAAGATGTTGTTGGTGTCGTATTCACCCAGACCCTTCACCGGCATCAAACGCGCTCCCACATCATGGAATTTTTGACGTTGCCAACCCAAAGGCGTTGGCGAGTTTCTGCACCCGCGACGCTTTCTCAGCAATGCCGGAAATGCCCTTGCGACGTTCCAACTCGGTCCACACATCCGCCGGTGCGACGCCAGCCGCCACCCAAATCACCATCAGGTGATACAGCACGTCCGCACTCTCCGCGACGAGCGCTTGCGTATTGCCGGAGACGGCCTCGATCAGGCACTCAACTGCCTCTTCACCGAATTTCTGCGCCACCTTGGACATGCCGCGCGACATCAGCTTGGCGGAATGGCTGGTGGACGGATCGGCACCCTTGCGGGCTTCGATGGTCTTGAACAGCTCATCGAGTACCATGCCCGACAATTGATCGTGCGGGATCGTCATTTTCTTGCGGCGAACTGTCACTTTCTTGGTGGTCGTCTTGCCGCCGACCTTACCGGCCACGGGGAGCTTCACCATCAGCTTTTTCGTCGTCTTCGTCGTCTTGGCCATGTTCTTCTTTACGCCGCCTGGGCCGCGAATTTCGGGAGCCGCACCGGCAGCCCCGCCGCATCCAACGCCATTTTCACTTGCGGAATGGTGAACGTGCCAAAATGGAACACGCTCGCCGCCAGCAGACCGGTGGCCCCCGCGCGGGCACCATCGATGAAATGCTGCAACGTGCCAACGCCGCCCGAGGCGATCACCGGAATCCGCACCGCACAACAGACCGCGTGCAGTAGATCGAGATCGAAGCCCTGGCCAGTGCCGTCACGGTCCATCGAGGTGAGCAGGATTTCCCCCGCCCCCAGGCTTGCCACTTCGCGCGCCCATTCCAACACGTCCCGCCCGGTATCGTGCCGACCGCCATGGCTGAAGACGTGCCAATCGTGGCGCGAGACCTGCTTGGCATCGATGGCGACGACGACGCATTGGCTGCCGAATTTGTTCGCCGCCTCTCGGATCACTTCAGGGCGCGAGAGGGCTGCCGAGTTGATCGAGCATTTATCGGCACCGGCCAGCAACAGGCGGCGCATATCGTCGGTGGTGCGAATGCCGCCGCCCACCGTCAACGGCAGGAACACCTGACTGGCAGTGCGATGGACGACATCGAGGATGGTGTCACGGTTCTCGTGGCTGGCGGTGATGTCGAGGAAGGTGAGCTCATCGGCACCGGCGGCATCATAGACGCGCGCCTGTTCCACCGGATCGCCCGCATCGCGCAGTTCGACGAAGTTCACGCCTTTGACGACGCGACCGTCTTTCACATCCAGACACGGGATAACACGCAGTTTGAGCAATCCAGGAATCTCCTTGTCCTGCCTGTTTGACGGACAAAACCGGCGGGGTTCAAGAGCGAAACGTCTAGACAAGCGCATTTTATAAGCAGTGATGCCATGCGCTGATGAATGTCTTGTTAAGAGTTGAGCAATTCCACAGCAGATTTTGGATCGACGCGCCCATCATACAACGCGCGACCGATAATCACGCCTGAAATTCCGGGGCATTTTGCCGCCTTCAACGCCGCCAGATCGGCCAGTGAGCCGACACCTCCCGAGGCGATGACCGGGGTGGAAATGCCGTCGGCCAGCGCCACGGTCTGCTCGATGTTCAGCCCGCCGAGCATGCCGTCGCGCGCGATGTCGGTGTAGATGATCGCCGACACGCCTGCGCCCTCGAAATGCCGCGCCAGTTCAGGGGCGGGCAGGGTGGAGGTCTCAGCCCAGCCTTCGGTGGCCACGAACCCGTCACGCGCATCAATGCCCACTGCGACGCGATCGGGGAAGGCCTTGCAGGCTGCGATCACCAGGGCGGGATTTTTCGCCGCCACGCTGCCGAGGATAACGCGGGAAATGCCGGCGGTGAGCCAGGTTTCAATCTGCGCCATGCTGCGAATGCCGCCGCCGAGCTGCACCGGCATCGTCACGTTTGCCAGAATATCCGACACCGCCGCCGCATTCACCGGCTTGCCCGCAAACGCACCGTTGAGATCGACCACGTGCAGCCACGAGAACCCGGCATCCTGCCAAGCTCGCCCCTGCGCGCCGGGGTTTTGGGAATAGACCGTTGCATCGTCCATCTCGCCACGACGCAGACGCACGCATGAACCATCCTTGAGATCGATGGCAGGGTAGGCGGTAATCATCCGGAAATGCGCCCTCCGGGCTGCAAGAATTTGTAATAGAAAATGCCCGCCACCGTTTTACCGGCAACGCGGGCATAGGCGGGGTGACGGCCCCAGGGCTGATAGCCGAGCGCCTCATACATCGCGATGGCGACGCTTTGGGTCTCGCGCACGTCGAGGTTGAGCACGTGATAGCCAAGAGCGCGTGCGCCCTCTTCCACCCGCAACGTCATCATCTTCGCCAGCCCATGGCCTCGGGCATAGGGTGCGATGAAGGAATGCGTCAGCGTGGCCGCGAAGGCCTGAGCTTCGTTGTTGCGTGGCGGGCGGATCAGCTGAACCGACCCGACGATCACCCCATCGAGGCGACAGACGAACAACTCGCGCTCCGGCACCAGCAGCAGGCCGCGGAAATAGCGCTCCAACGCCATCCGCCCCGGCGGCGTAACCCAGCCAAACCCACCGCCATCGATAATCGCGGCATCAGCGGCTTCGCACAGGGCGGCAAGGTCATCATCGGTGAATTCGGTGATGCGCTCGACGGTGGCAATCGGCGCATTATTGCCGTTCATGGCTTCCACCGCAGGAAGTTGCGCAGGATGCGAATGCCCACTGCCTGGCTTTTTTCCACGTGGAACTGCGTGCCCGCGCAATTATCCTTGGCCACCATCGCCACAACCTTGCCGCCGTAATCGGTGGTGGCGATGCATTCAGACGGATTGCCGCCGGTCAGCGCATAGGAATGCACGAAATAGACGTGATCATCCGGCTCCAGCCCGTTGAGCAGCGGGTGCGAGCCGGGTTCGAATTCCAACCCGTTCCAGCCCATCTGCGGCAGGCGCAGCGGCGAGGGCGGGGCCATCTCGGTGATCTCACCCTTCACCCAGCCGAAGCCCTTGGTGACTTGATGCTCTAGCCCACGCTCGGCCATCAGCTGCATGCCGACGCAGATGCCCAGGAATGGCGCACCGCCATCAACGCGGGAGAACATCGTCTCCCGCAGACCAGGACGCCGGGCGAGGCCGAGCGCACAATCGGCAAATGCGCCTTGGCCGGGCAGAATGATGCGATCCGCCTCCGCGACGATGCGCGGATCGGCGGTGACGGTCACTTCACCGACAATCCCCTCCAAATCGGCCGCCAGCGCAACCGCGCGGGAGGCAGAGGCGAGGTTGCCGCTGCCATAATCGATGACGACGATCTTCACGGTCTACAGCGCCCCTTTGGTGGAGGGAACGGCACCGCCCAATCGCGGGTCCAACTCGACAGCCTGACGCAAGGCGCGTGCCGTGGCCTTATAGCAAGCCTCTGCCACATGATGCGCGTTGGTGCCGGCGATCTGACGGATATGCAGCGCAATGCCCGCATTGCCCGCCAGGGCGCGGAAGAATTCCTCGAACAATTCAGTGTCCATCTCGCCGATTTTCGGTGCCGAGAAGCCCACCTGCCAGCCGGTATAAGCCCTGCCGGAAATGTCGATGGAGGCTTCCACCAGCGCCTCGTCCATCGGCAGCGAGGCGAAGCCGAACCGCGTGATGCCACGCTTATCGCCCAGTGCCTGCTTGATGGCCTGACCGATGACGATGCCGACATCTTCGGTGGTGTGATGGAAATCGATGTGCAGATCACCGACCGCCTTGATGTCCATGTTGAACAGCGCGTGACGGCACAGGGCGGTCAGCATGTGGTCGAGGAAACCGATGCCGGTGCTGATGCTGCCGGTGCCGGTGCCATCCAGATCGAGCACAACAGTGATGTCGGTCTCGGCGGTCTTACGGGTGATGGATGCGGTGCGTGCCATGATGCGGAGGAGTAGCGGAAAATGGGGGTGCGGGGCAAATAAGGTGTGCGCAGAGGTGGGTGTTCTTTGTGCGTGTGCACCCCCGCATTGCCGTGGCCGCCGCGCAGTGACGAAAATGACAGCCACGCACCGCCAAAGCGTCGCGCTTTATGTCGTCATCGCCGCCCGCACCACCGCCTCGGCATCAGACTGGGCGAGACCGAGCGTCATCATTTCGGCCACCAAATCGGTGACATCGGCGCCGCGTGCCAGCCCCTCCGCCAGCCGACGCAAGGTGCCGCCGATGCTGGCTGCACTGCCGTTGATTTGCAGCGCCTCAGGCTCTGTGGCGGGGGGTGTGCCGATTGGGGCGAAGTCCGGCAGGCGCAGGCGCGCCTTGTGGTCGGCCACCGGTTCTTCGTCATGCATGTCGATGCCGCGATAATAGCGCTTTTGCCATTGCTCGCTGGCCGTGGCCGGTGGGTTGCGTGCGGTCTCTTCCCGGAAGGCATCGCGGGAGGCGGACCAGGCTTTGAACTGCGCCAGCAACTCGCCCTCCATCGGGGCGAAGCGCGGACGAAAGCTTTCCATAATGCCGCGCTGCACCGGGAAGAAGAAGCAGATCGGCTCGCCCTGCTTGAAGGTCAGCCACACATTGCGGCGCAGGAAGCGGTAATTCATCGTGAAGGTGTAGGGCGACCAATCGGTTTCGATCACCCCATTGAGCGGCACAATGCCGTCTCGCCCGGTGTTGGGGGAGCCGCCGACGAACAGGTTCCAGCCCGGTGGGGTGCGGATGACGCCGAAGATGTGGAAGGTCAGCACACCATGGCCGAAGATCGACACCGGCAGATGCTCCGGCTTCGATCCGGGGGCGGGGCGGATGGTGATGTCTTTCGCGTCCTGGCCGCCATTCCAATGGACTTGGAAATCATTGGCGTTGAGGAATTCCCAGCCATGCGCGTTGGCAATGTTCAGCGGCAGGCAGCGATAGGCGAATTTCTCGTTGGTCTTATCCATCCAATCGCGGGTGGCCTCAGCCGGACGCAGCAGCGGCTCCCAGCCGGGATGCAGATAGCAGACGAGATCCATCACCGCGCTCCATCATGTCGCCACAGATCTATCGCGAATTGCCCCGCACGCAAATTCGCCTTGCGTGTGCGCGGCGGGCGATTTTAGGCTGAGTGCGCAACCACGACGGATGGATGGCATGGCCGACATCGTTCCATTGCGTTCTGCACGCGACGACAATTGGTGGGCGGTGATGGCGCGCGTGGGGCGCACCAACCGGGTGGCGAGCATCTATTCCAGCCGTGCGGCCGCCCTCGAAGACCGCGAATGGCGCGATGCGCAGGTGAAGGCACATGCGAATTTCCTGCGCAGCAGCAAACAGCCACCACCACAGTATTCAGTGGCCCCGATGCGTTGGACGGATTTACCGAAGGGGTGGAAGCCACTGCCTGCGTTGGGGTTTTTGAGGGGGCAGTTTATGTGACCCTGTGTCGTCATTGCGGAGCTTCGCACGCAATGACGCGCAAGGGATAGGCACGTGGCTCAAATGGCGGGTCGTGGACCCGCCCTTTGTTATGACGCCACCAATTCCCGCCACATCCGCCGCACGCCCGCCACTTGCTGCTCCCAATAGCTGCCCGTGGCCAACGCCTCTTCCGCACTCGGATCACCCGTGGTGACGAATTCCGGGGAGAAATCCGCCGAGCCGAACATCATGTCCCACCACGGAAACACGCCGCCATAATTCACGCTCACCCGGCCCGCCGCCGTGGTGCCGTGATGGGCGCGGTGAAAGCGCGGCGAGACCAGCAGGCGTTCGCCGAGCCAGCCGAAGCTGATCCGCGCATTGGCGTGGCTCATGCTCTCCAACAGGCGCAGCAGCAGCACCAGCATGGGGAATTGCAGCGGAGGCACGCCCATGATCAGCGCCAAAACGGTGAACCACAGGAAGCCGATCACCTCGTCAAACACGTGGTTGCGGTCGTCGGACCAGAACGTCATCTGCCGTTGCGCGTGGTGCAGCGAATGCAGCCCATACCACCAGTTGAACACATGGCTGAGCCGATGCCGCCAATATTCCCCCAGATCGAGCACGACGGCGTAGATCATGAAGGTGATCACTGGCCGCCCCTCAAACCAAGGCACCAGCCGTTCCAGCGTGGGCGCCAACAGGCCTTGATCGGCAAGCCAGCCATTGATCGACATTTGGATCTGGGTGAACAGCACGAAGGTGATCAGCGGCAGGAAGCCGACGCGATTGATCAGGGTGTAGAGCACGTCCACCCACTCGGCCTTGTGATCTTTCCAACGCTCCACCGGCCAGAAATGCTCCAGCGGCCAGCAGATCATCAGGGCGGCGATCACCTGGGCCACGCCATAGACGGCGAAGAGCGACCAGCCGAACGACCATTCCTCCCACTGCATGAGGCCGAAATAATACAGCAGGGGCAGCACTGCATGCTCCTGCAACCAGCCAGCGATCAGGTCGAAGGGCGCGCCGATGTTCATTTGTTGTCGCCCCCCATGTTCACCGCACCCTTGATGTAGATGCCATGCGGGGAACGGCCAACCGGGATGGTTTCCACCGCGCCGGTGTGCAGATCGAGAATGCCGACTTTCTGCACAAAGCGCAGCGTCGCCCAGACTTTGCCGTCCGGGGTGAAGATCAAATCATCCGGGCCGCCGGGGACGCGATAGGTGCGGATCGGCTTGAAGGTGTTGATGTCATAGGTGGAGATGGTGCTGTCGATACGGCTGTTGACGAACAGCGTTTTGTGGTCGGGCGAGATGAAAAGCTGATGCGCGCCATTGGTTGCCGGGATGTGGCCAACCGTGGCGCCGGTGTTCGCATCCAGCACGTCCACATGATCCGAGCCCATGATGGCCACCAGCAAATGGCCGGCATGATACATGATGCCCGCAGGTGCCGGGCCGGTAGGGGCGACCCATTTGACGGTCATGGTGCGCAAATCCATCGCCGCCGCCTTGTTGGTGCCCTGCAGGCTGACGAAGGCGGTGGAGGAATCCGGCGTGAAATCGATGTGGCTCGGCATCGACACCATCGGGAAGCGGTGCAGCAGCTTATAGGTGCCGGCCTCGTAGACATCGACCTGCTTGCGCGCCAGACCAGCGACGACGAATTTGGTGCCGTCCGGCGTGAACAGCATCTGATACGGGTCAGGCACGGTGATGTGGCGGCGAATATCGTAGGTGTCGGGGTCGAGCACGATCAACTCATTGGCCACCGTGTCGCCGATCATCAGATCGCGACCGTCCGGCGTCATCACCCAGTGATGCGGCTCACGCAGCATCGGGATTTTCCGCAGCACGCTGTGGGTGGCGTAATCGATCACGGACAGGCTGGCTTCACCCGAATTGACCACCAGGACAGTCTTCGGCGTCTCAGCCAGGGCCGCGAAGGACCATAGCAACGGCAACAACATCATAACGCGGCGCATGGCGGGTCTCACGGCTGATACTTCCCCACGGTCTTCTAGCACCCTCACACCCCGCGCCGCGATGCATGATGCGGCGTTGCAGCATGAAATTGCGGACATCGTTCTGCGCAAACTTGGATCACATCACCGCTCTGGATGCGTCGAATCTAAGCAGACACGATTCAGGGCTGGCTGATTTGCGCAAATCATATGCAAAAAGGGCATGGCACGCTTGTTGCACATCCGTAAATCGTTGCAGCTGCACGTGACCGGCGGGGGAAAATCCGGGCGGGACGTGCCAAGATTTGGGAGTCCATCGATGTCACGGGTTTTGTCGTCACGTTCGAATATGGGGCGTTGGCTGCGCAGTACTGCGCTGGCTGCGGCCGCTTTGGTTTCCGCTACTGCCATGTCCGCCACGGCCCATGCCGAGGACACCATTAAGGTTGGTATTCTGCATTCTCTCTCCGGCACCATGGCCATCAGCGAGACCACGCTGAAGGACGTGATGCTGATGCTCATTGATCAGCAGAACAAAAAGGGCGGTCTGCTCGGCAAGAAGCTGGAAGCCGTTGTCGTCGATCCGGCCTCCAACTGGCCGCTGTTTGCTGAAAAGGCCCGCGAGCTGATCACGGTTGATCACGTCGCCGCCGTGTTCGGCTGCTGGACCTCGGTGTCGCGCAAATCGGTGCTGCCGGTGTTCGAAGAGACCAACAACATCCTGTTCTACCCGGTGCAGTACGAGGGTGAAGAATCCTCGAAGAACGTGTTCTACACTGGCGCTGCCCCGAACCAGCAGGCAATCCCGGCGGTGGATTACCTGATGAATGAAGACAAGGTGAAGCGTTGGGTGCTGGCGGGCACGGACTATGTGTATCCGCGCACGACCAACAAAATCCTTGAGGCCTACCTGAAATCCAAGGGTGTGGCCGCCGAAGACATCATGATCAACTACACGCCGTTCGGTCATTCCGACTGGCAGTCGATCGTGGCAGACATCAAGAAGTTTGGCTCGGCTGGTAAGAAGACCGCCGTGGTGTCCACCATCAACGGCGACGCCAACGTTCCGTTCTACAAGGAACTCGGCAACCAGGGCATCAAGGCCACCGACATTCCGGTGGTGGCGTTCTCGGTGGGTGAAGAAGAACTCGCCGGCATCGACACCAAGCCGCTGGTGGGCCATCTGGCCGCGTGGAACTACTTCGAAAGCGTGAAGTCGCCGATCAACACCAAGTTCATCAACGACTGGCACGAATTCAACAAGAAGCCGAACCGCACCACCAACGACCCGATGGAAGCCGCCTATATCGGCTTCAACATGTGGGTGAAGGCTGTTGAGAAGGCCGGTACCGTTGATCAGACCAAAGTGATCGACGCCATGGTTGGCGTGGCTGTGCCGAACCTGACGGGCGGTATCTCCACGATGATGCCGAACCATCACATCACCAAGCCGGTGCTGATTGGCGAAGTGAAGGGCGATGGTCAGTTCAACGTGGTGTGGAGCACGCCGGGCACGGTGGTGGCCAATGAGTGGTCGCCGTATCTGGAAGGCTCCAAGGACCTGATCGCCGATTGGCGTCACCCGCTGTTCTGCGGAAACTTCAATGTTGTCACCGGCAAGTGCGGTGGGGCGTCGAAGTAATCTGACAAGCCTGCGTGTCTAACCCTTAGCCGTCATTGCGCGCGCAGCGAAGCAACCCATCGAGCCACAAGCTCAGTCTGAGATTCGATGGGTTGCTTCGTCACTGCGTTCCTCGCAATGACGGATGGGGTGGTGCCTCCTGATCCCGAAGGGGATGTGATGGTCTCGATCCACCGCTTTCTCGCCGTGCTGCTGGTAAGCCTGCCATTGCTCGCAACCAGCCCAGCCCGCGCCGACGATGCTCCCGATCCGTTCATCGGGCTTGCCTCGCAAAATTTCGACATCGTGGCCAATGCGGTCAGCGCGCTTGCCGTCTCTGGCAATCCGCAAGCCGGAGCAACGATTGCCGCCATTGAGGCCGATAATCTTTACGTTGATGCCGCCGATGACGGCGCGCCGAAGATCCTGATCAAGCAGGGCGATGCCTATATCGACGCCCGCACCGGCCAGAAGGCCGCCGATATCAACGAAGACGATGTAAATTCCGTCCGCGTGAACAACGCCGTCCGCCGCGCCATTGAGGCTGCCAAAGGCGGGATGGATCTGTTCGCCGCGGATGCCACCACGCGCACCAAGGCGGCTGAGAAGGTATTCACCTCACACGACGCCGCCGCTTTGCCGCTGCTCGCCCGCGCGATTGCCGCCGAGAAAGATGCCAAAGCCAAACTCGTCATGGAGCAGGCGCAGGCAGCATCGCTGCTCACCGGCGATGGTGGCAGCGACGCCGAGCGTATCGCAGCGGTGGCCATTCTGCGGGCGCGTGGCGATGTTGAGTCGAAATCGCTGCTGCAATCGCTGCACGACCAATCCAAGCCCGTCGCCACGGCAATCGACGCCGCCACCTCCTCGCTGGCGCGCATTGAGCAGCTCTGGAGCGTTTTGCAGAGCGTGTTCTACGGCATCTCGCTCGGCTCGGTGCTGCTGCTCGCCGCTGCCGGTCTGGCCATCACCTTCGGTGTGATGGGCGTGATCAACATGGCGCATGGCGAGATGGTGATGCTGGGTGCCTACACCACCTTTATGGTGCAAGAGGTTATCCGCACCCACGCGCCCGGCCTGTTCGCCGTCAGCCTGTTCATCGCCGTGCCGTTGGCGTTTCTGGTGTCGGGTGTGGCGGGCATTCTGATCGAACGCTGCATGATCCGCTTTCTCTATGGTCGCCCGTTGGAGACGCTGCTCGCCACCTGGGGCTTGTCGCTGATCCTGCAACAGGGCGTGCGTTCCATCTTCGGCTCGTCCAACCGCGAGGTCGGCACGCCGGAATGGATGAGTGGGGCGACGCAATGGGGTGGGCTGACCATCACCTGGAATCGCCTGACCATCGTGATCTTCGCCGCCATCGTGATCGCTGCCCTGATGGCGGTGATGCGCGGCACATCGCTTGGCCTGCGCATGCGGGCAGTGACGCAGAACCGCCGCATGGCCGCTGCCATGGGCATTCGCACACCGTGGATTGACGCGCTCACCTTCGGCCTCGGCTCCGGTGTGGCGGGCATGGCCGGTGTGGCGTTGAGCCAGATCGACAATGTGAGCCCCAATCTGGGCCAGGGCTACATCATCGACAGCTTCATGGTGGTGGTGTTCGGCGGCGTGGGCAATCTGTGGGGGACGGTGGTGAGTGCGATGACACTCGGCATCGTCAACAAATTCCTTGAACCCTTCGCCGGTGCGGTGCTGGGCAAGATCGTGGTGCTGATAGCACTCATCCTGTTCATCCAACGCAAACCGCGCGGCATGTTCCCCCTCAAGGGACGGGCGGTGGAGCAATGAGCAGGCTCTCAACATCCATTTGCATCGGGCTCATCCTCGTCGGTGTGGCGCTGATGGCGATCCTCAATCTGGCAACCGCCGCCGGTGCGCCGTTCCACGTGCCGACATATGCGATCTCGCTGGTCGGCAAATATCTCAGCTACGCCATTCTGGCGTTGGCGGTGGATTTGGTGTGGGGCTATGGCGGCATTCTCTCGCTCGGCCACGCGGCGTTTTTCGCGCTCGGCGGTTACGCGATGGGGATGTATCTGCTGCGGGAAATCGGGCCGCGCGGTGTGTATGGCAACGCGACGCTGCCGGATTTCATGGTCTTCCTGAACTACAAATCGCTGCCCTGGTATTGGAACGGCTTCAACCATCCGGGCTTCGCTATGGCCATGGCGGTGATCGTGCCCGCGCTGGTGGCGCTGATCTTCGGCTATTTCGCCTTCCGCTCGCGGGTTTCCGGTGTGTATCTGTCGATCATCACGCAAGCGCTGACCTACGCCCTGTTGCTCGCCTTCTTCCGCAATGACATGGGCTTTGGCGGCAATAACGGCATGACCGATTTCAAGGACATTTTCGGTCTGCCCTTGCAGGCGGACAGCACGCGCGTGGGGCTGCTGGTGGCCAGCGCGCTTGCCTTGTGTCTGTGTCTGCTGGTGGCGCGCTACGTGGTCACGTCGCGCTTCGGGCAGGTGCTGATTGCCGTGCGTGACAGCGAAAGCCGCACGCGCTTCCTGGGCTATCGGCCGGAGAGCTACAAGCTGTTCGTCTTTGTGCTGTCGGCGATCATGGCGGGCATTGGCGGCGCGCTGTATGTGCCGCAGGTGGGCATCATCAATCCGGGTGAGTTCTCGCCCGCCAACTCCATCGAGGCGGTGATCTGGGTGGCGGTGGGCGGTCGCGGCACGTTGGTGGGGGCTGTGTTGGGTGCCGTGCTGGTCAATGCGGGCAAGACCTTCTTCACCGGCGCGTTCCCGGAATTCTGGCTGTTCGCCCTGGGGTTCCTGTTCATCCTGGTCACGCTGCTGCTGCCGAAAGGCGTGCTCGGCCTGTTGCAGAAAAAGACCGGAGGCCGCGTATGACCACCATTGGTGCTGTCTCTAACTCGCTGCTGTATCTCAACGGCGTCTCGGTGAGCTTCGACGGCTTTCGCGCGATCAACGATCTCTCGCTGGTGCTGGCGCCGGGGGAGATGCGCGCGGTGATCGGCCCGAACGGCGCGGGCAAAACCACGATGATGGACATCATCACCGGCAAAACCCGCCCCGATACCGGAGAGGTGATCTTCCGCGCCGACACCGACCTGACCAAACTTGACGAACCCGCCATCGCGGCGCTCGGCATTGGCCGCAAGTTCCAAAAGCCCACGGTGTTCGAGGTGCACAATGTCTGGGACAATCTGCTGCTCGCCCTTGCCGGAGATCGTCGCCCGCGTTTCACCATGTGGGCGCGGGAGACCGGGGAGGAGCGGGACCGGATTGACGAGATTCTCACCACCATTCGCCTCAGCGATCTGCGCCACACAAGGTCTGGCGATTTGTCGCATGGGCAGAAGCAATGGTTGGAAATCGGCATGCTGCTGGCGCAGGAGCCGCAATTGCTGCTCGTCGATGAGCCGGTGGCGGGCATGACGGATTCCGAAACCGCGCAGACCGCCGAATTGCTGGTCGAGATCAACAAGACCCGCTCAGTGGTGGTGGTGGAACACGACATGGATTTCGTCCGCGCACTCGGTGTGCGGGTGACGGTGCTGCATGAAGGCTCGGTGCTCTCCGAGGGCAGTATTGATCATGTCAGTGAAGACCCGCGCGTGATCGAAGTGTATTTGGGGCGGTGAGACATGCTGCAAGTTCGTGACGTCGATCTGCTCTATGGTGCCGCCATCGCATTGCGTGGCGTGTCGCTGGATGCCGAGATCGGCCAGACCACCTGCATTCTGGGCCGCAATGGCGTGGGCAAAACCAGCCTGTTGCGCGCGATCACCGGGGCGCATCCGATTGCGCGCGGCTCGATCACCTGGGAAGGCCAGGAGATTTCCAAACTCGCCCCCTATGACCGCGCCGCCCGTGGCATCGCCTGGGTGCCGCAGGGACGCGACATCTTTCCGCTGCTGACGGTGAAGGAAAATCTGGAAACCGGGTTTGCCGTGCTGCCGCGTGGCGAGCGCAGGATTCCGGACGAGATTTTCGAACTCTTCCCGATTCTGAAAACCATGCTCGGCCGTCGGGGGGGCGATCTCTCAGGCGGGCAGCAACAGCAACTCGCCATCGGCCGCGCGCTGGTGATGAAGCCGCGCCTGTTGGTGCTGGACGAGCCGACCGAGGGCATTCAGCCCAGCATTATCAAAGACATTGGCCGCGTAATCGATTTGCTGCGCGGTCGGGGCAACATGGCGATTTTGCTGGTGGAGCAATATTTCGACTTCGCCCGCGACCTCGGCCAGCGCCTGATCGTGATGGAGCGCGGCGACATCGTGGCCAATGTCGCACGCGCCGATCTGGATGAAGAGGATTTCCGGCGTCGTCTGTCTGTGTGATGCGCCACCCGCTCCCCGCCGCCCGGCACATTGCGCGCCGGGCGACAGAGGAGGGGCGATTAACCCGCCATCGCGCCGATCAACTCACCAATGCTGCCCCGTCTGCGCACGAACACGCCACGCGGTGCCCGCGCCTGCCGGTCGAGATCGGCAAGGCGGTTGGTAAATTCCCGATGCAGATGCGCCGCCATCACCCGGCTCACCGGGGTGAAACGCAGCGTGGAGCCCGGCCTGATCTGCGCCAGACGGCCCAGATCGCAGCTCAGGATGGTCGCCAGCTTCGGATAGCCGCCAGTGGGCTGACAGTCGCGCATCAACGCAATCGGCTGCCCCGAGGCGGGCACCTGAATGCTGCCCACCGCGATGCCATCCGAGATGATATTCGCCCCCTTCTCCCCATGCACCAGCTTCGGCCCGCTGAGATGGTAGCCCATCCGGTCGATCCGGTTGGTCACTTGCCAATCTTCGGCGGCGAAGTTGGAGAGGGTGGTGCGGGGGAAATGGTCGTCTTGCGGGCCGAGCAGCACCCGAATCTCTTGCCAACTCCGCTTCAGCGGGATCGGCAGCGCGCGGGTGGGGGAGTGGGGAATGACGCCTTCACGCAAGGGCAATGCGTCTCCGGCTTCAATCGTTCGTCCGTCCACCCCGCCCAGTTTTGCCCGCAGCAATGTGGCGCGGCTGCCGAGCAATTCGGGCACATTGAACCCGCCCTGCACGGCAACATAGCCCCACACCGCATTCGGCGCGCCCTCTATCCGCACACGCTGGCCGCGTCGCAGATCGAGCGAGACGTAAGGCGGGCGCACGATGCCATCGACGCTCAGACGGAAATTGCCGCCGGTGATCGCCAGACGGCAGCAGCGCGCGGCGATTTCCCATTCGCCACCGATCCAGGCGAACTCAATCGCCGCCTCGTGCCAGGCATTGCCGACCAGCGCATTGCCGGCCGCCAACGCTTCGATATCCATCGCCCCGGAGCCAGACACCCCCCAGCGCATCCAGCCCCGTCGCCCAGCATCCTGAATGGTGGCCAGTGGCGGGGTGGCGATGGCGATCAGGCATTGCGCGCTCATGCCGTCGCTCCTTCCCGGCAGATGGCACCGCCATGCTCGGTGGCCAGGAGGCGGTCATGATCGGCTTGGCTGATCGGGTGGAAGCGGATCACATCGCCCGCCCGGAACAGGAACGGCGCGTTTTGCCGTCCGAGATCGAAAGCCCGCACCGGGGTGCGGCCCAGCACATACCAGCCGGTGGGGGTGGCCACCGAGGTGATCGCCGCCTGTCCGCCGCCGATGATCACGCATCCCGGCTCCACATGTGGCGTCGGCACTGGGCGGCGTGGGATGTACAGTTCCGGGGTAAGGCCGCCGAGATAGGGGAAGCCGGGGTTGAAGCCGATCATGAACACCCGGTAGGTCGCCCCGGCATGCAACGCCACCACATCGGCCTCACTGCGCCCACAATGGCCCGCGACATGCGCCAAATCGAAGCCGTGCGCGCCACCATAGACCACCGGAATCGTCCATTCCCGCGCCGCCTGCGGCAACGCCGCATCGCTGACGCACTGCGCCAATGCCTCCTCCACCACCTCCATCACCGCATCATGCGTCTGCAAGATCGGGTCGAAGATGATCAGCAGCGAGCGATAGGCCGGGATGGTTTCCAGGATGCCCATTTTGGGTATCTGCTGCAGGGCACTATCAAGTTGGAGAACTTGGTCATTGGTGGCAGTGTCGATGCTGTTGCCAAGCTCCACCAGAAGAGCCGACTCTCCAGCAACGAGAAATCGGGGATATTCTGGGGATTGGCTAACAAAATTCGTGTATGCATCAGTAATAAACATGATTTTACTCCTTTTCCCCGAACCGTTTCGGGTGAAGGAGAATTGGGGTTAAACGACGACAAATGTTGAATTTTCACGAAAGAGTTTATTTTTGTTAACACAATATATGCGAATTTTATTCATTTCATAGGAAGGCAATTATCTGTGATGTTATGCGGGGAAATGATGAATTCTGTTGAACACCACACGCTTTCTGTTTCACCCGCCCCGCACCAGCGTGCCCGTGGTGCGGTTCTGGTGGCGATGAAACGGCGTGGTGAGGTCACTGTGCTGGACGATCTGCGTCAGGAAGGTTGCCTGAAACTTCGCTTTCCACGTCCGCAGAACTGGGCGGAGGCGGTGCTGCTGAACTCCTCCGGCGGTGTGGCGGCGGGGGATGCGCTGTCGGCGGAGATCGTCGCCGGGCCGGGGACGCAGTTTTGCGTCTCTGCCCAGGCGGCGGAGCGATTTTATCGCGCCGTGCCGGACAGTCTGCCCTCGCGCGTGCGCAACACCATTCGGGTGGCCGAGGGTGCGGCATTGGAATGGCTGCCGCAGGAGACGATTTTATTCGATCAGGCATCGCTTGATCGCGTGCTCGACATCTCGCTGGAGGAGGGCGCGCAGTTTCTTGGCGTGGAGATGATGATTTTCGGACGCCGCGCGATGGGGGAGAGCGTGCAGCAAGTGGCGCTGTCGGACACCATCCGCCTGCGCCGCGCCGGGCGGCTGATCTGGCACGATGCGATCCGCTTCACCGGCAATCCGTCCGAAGCGCTCGCGCACGCCGCCATCGGGCACAGCGCGATTGCGATGGCCAGCCTGCTCTATGCCGCACCCGATGCCGAATCCCGCCTGCCGGAATTACGCGCGGCGTTGGAGCCGTTCGAGGCGGGGGTGAGCTTGCTCGACGGGCTGCTGACGGCGCGCATCCTGGCCCCCGAGGGAGCCACTCTGCGCGCCGCTGTGCTCACCGGTCTCGCGGTTTTGCGGGATGGGCGGGCGTTGCCGCGGGTGTGGGGGTGTTGAGGATCACCCCATATCAAAGAAGCCCGCGCTCTCGCTGATCGGCGTCATGCCGGACAGTGCCGCCAAATTCGGCACCGGCCGTGCCGTGCGAACATCACCCGTCAACACCCGCTCCAACGCCGCCGCTACTGCGAGCACTTGCGCGTCGCCACCGCGGCGGCCAACGATTTGCAGTCCGAACGGCATGCCGTGCTCGTCCAGCCCCACCGGCAGCGACACCGCCGGATGCCCCACCGTCGTCACCGCATAGGCCAGCGCCAGCCAATGGTAGTAGGAGCGCGTTGCCACACCGTCGATGGCCGTGGGGGCAAGCTCCGTCCACGGGCGCGGGCTGAGGGTGACGGCGGGGGTGATCATCACGTCGAAGCGTTGGAAGAAGGCGATGAAACGCTGATACAACACCGTCTGCTGCTTCTGCGCGCCGACGATATCGAGTGCCGAATAGCGCAGCCCTTCCTCCACATTCGCCGTCACGTTCGGCCCGACCTTATCCGGGGTGGCTTTGCATTTGTCGTAATGGGCGGCGATGAAATTCATCGCGCGCAGCACGGCGAAGGTGTCGTCCATGCCGGAGCAATCCGGGGTGGCATCTTCGGCTGTGGCAAACACATCGCGGAACACAGCGGTTTTGGCGGCGAACACCCGGCGAATATGCTGTTCGGTGGGCGCGAAGCCGAAATCAGGGCTGAAGGCGGCGCGCACGCTGGCCAGATCAACCGAGGCGGGCGGGAACACGTCGCCCGGCTGGCGCACCTGACGGCCCAGAATGGTGGTGGCCAGCACGTCGCGGGCGTCATCGCCCTGCATCGCGGAGAGCATCAGGCTGAGATCAGCCACATTGCGCGCCATCGGGCCGAGCACGCCGAGATTTGACCAGCCGAGCGGCCGCTTCTCCGCCGGCACCATTCCCGCCGAGGGGCGGAAGCCGACGATGCCGTTATACGCCGCCGGATTGCGCAAGCTGCCGCCCATGTCGGAGCCGGTGGCAAGCGGCACCATCCCACACGCCAGCGCCACACCGGAGCCGCCGGAGGAGCCGGCGGCGGATTTGTTGGGGTCGAACGGGTTGCCGGTGGCGCCGAAGACGCGGTTGCGGGTGTTGGCACCAGCGCCGAATTCCGGCGTGTTGGTTTTGCCCAACACAATCGCCCCCGCTGCCTTCAACCGCGTGACGGCACCGCTGTCGTGCTTGGGCACGTTGTCGGCGAACAGCTCGCTGCCGAAGGTGGTGCGGATATCAGCGGTCTCGTCCAGATCCTTCACGCCGATTGGCAGACCGTGCAGCGGGCCGAGCGCATCGCCGCGCAAGGTGGCGGCATCAGCTGCGCGGGCAGAGGCGAGGGCACGGTCGAAATCCCGCGTGACCATGGCGTTCACCGCTGGGTCAACCGAGGCAATGCGGTCAATGCAAGATTGCACAAGCTCCACCGAGGAGAGCTGGCGCGCGCCGATCATCTGGCGGGCGGTGACGGCATCGAGGTCGCAAGGCTGCATCTGGTGTCTCCCGAATCATATTCGAGAAACACCGTACACACGAAAACGCCATCACTGGAAGCCAGGCGCTCCCGATGATGGCGTTTTCTGAATTCTGTCCCAAGCAGACATCGCAGATAAATGCGGTCTGCGGGAGGCTTTAGAAGCCTTCGCGCTCCAGGCGCTTGCGCTCCATTTTACGAGCGCGGCGTACCGCCTCGGCCGCTTCACGAGCGCGACGCTCGGAGGGCTTCTCGAAATGACGACGCAGCTTCATCTCACGAAAGATGCCTTCGCGCTGCATTTTCTTCTTCAGCGCCTTGAGCGCCTGATCGACATTGTTGTCACGAACCAGAACCTGCACTTGGCCGCCATCTCCATGCCTGGATGCACACCCCACTATCGGGGCATACCAACACTCCGAAACGGGACAATCCCGACGGAGGGCCGCGCTATAACACGACCTTTCGCCATCGCCAAAATGTTTTACTGGCCTATATTGAGCGGCAGCATCATGTGATGCGCATGCCGGACCCGTATTTGGTGATTCCGGACCGCCCAGGAGAGCCGAAATGACCCCTCCCGAACGCAGCCAGGACCGCGATGACGCCGTTGCGCGGGTGTTGGAACTGGTGCCGATTCATGGCTGGGCGATCCCGGCTTTGCGCGGTGCAGCGCCGGAATTGGCTGATATTGATCTGTTATTTCCCGGTGGCAGCGCCGAGTTGATCGAGGCCGCCGTCGATCTGGCAGACCGCCAGATGGAGCAGGATGCGGTGATCGCGGATTTTGCAGATCTGGGTCTCGCCAAAAGAGTACGAGCCGTGATCGCTTTGCGGCTTTCGCGCCAGCGTCCGCACCGGGAAGCGATCCGCCGGGCCTTGGCCGTGCTGGCGCTGCCGGGCAATGCCCGCATCGCCGCGCGGTGCGCCGCACGCACGGTGGATGCGATCTGGCACGCCGCCGGAGATGAGTCCTCAGATTTCAGCTGGTACACCAAACGCGCATCACTCAGCGTGGTGTATGGGACCACGCTGCTCTACTGGCTGCGTGATTACAGCGAGGACGATATCGCCACGCTGGAATTCCTCGACCGTCGCCTTGGTGGCGTGGGGCGGGTCGGCAAAGCGCGGGGCAAGCTGGCGGGGCTGCGTGAGCGCATCACCGACCGGTTCACCCACCGCGCCGAAGCAGCCTGAGGTTTTTCCTCAGGCGCGGGCGATCCGCACCAGACGCAGCGACGGCTGTGGGGCGACGGGTGGCAGCACCTTGCGCATGAATTCGCCCCACGCGCCGTGGGCAGATATCGCCGAGCGATTGGCAGAGGCAATGCGGGCCTCATGTGACAGCGTGTGCGCCTCCGCCTGAGCGCTAAACTCGGGGGGCGCGAACGCGGAAACCAGATCGGTCATGCCGGGCACTCCTTAGATCATCGGGTGAATATCCCAGATGATGCAGATAGTTTGACCAAGCCTTGATGGCCTGGATGTGACGTGGGTCGCCGCATTTCGCCTCAATTGGGTAAACAGAGAGTGAAGCAGGTCATTTTTTTTCAGGGGCGCACGGCTTAACGCTTCTGTAATGTCCGCTCGATATGTCTCGCTTCATGCGACATCTTCAGTCTCACCCCTCCAGTGCTTTATCCGCCGCGGCATTGCCGCGATTGCTGGGGCGCGCGGCGGCCTGGTGGCGGGAGCCGACGCCGCAGCCGCCCCCGTTGAACAAGGCGCTGCTGGAGGCTGAATTGCAGGCGCTGGCGGAATTCCGCTCCGACCTGGCTGAAATCGAAATGCGCGGGCAGGAGCTGGAAGAAACCCACGCACGGCTCGATGCCGCTTTGCACACCATGCCGCACGGGCTGATCATGCTCGATGCCGATGAACGTGTGGTGCTGTGCAACAATCGCCTGCGCGCGTTGTTTGGCATGGACCATGATGTCGTCCGCCCCGGTGCCACGCTGGAGCAGGTGGTCGCTCACTCGGTCGCACTCGGCAATCATCCCAACACAACCACCCGCCAAGCACTGACGGCGATGCGGGCGCGCATGGCGCATGGTGTCGCCTGCGCCTTCGAGCAGAGCCTGGCGGAT
>Ga0316222_1001006_pt1 | contig 37269 bp, 26 predicted proteins | sample TBH18011metaG_FD_206008 | JGI IMG/M metagenome (GOLD analysis project Ga0316222, IMG submission 206008) | Freshwater microbial communities from Trout Bog Lake, Wisconsin, USA - TBH18011 | ecosystem: Environmental > Aquatic > Freshwater > Lake > Hypolimnion/Profundal zone | place: USA: Wisconsin... | reverse complement strand
GTCAGAGCGCCCACATCGGTCGTTGACAATGCCAGCGCCGTCGTCGTGGTCAGCGACAGCACCGCCGTGGTCGTCAGACTCATCGCCGCCGTGGTCGTCAAACCATTGGTCTGCGTGCCCGTCAGACTAGAAATCTGATCCGTCGTCAATTGCTTGACTTCATCGGTCGTCAAGCCGGTCAGCGCGGTGGTTGTAATGGCGGTCGCCGCCGTCGTGGTCAACGTGATGACCTGCGTGGTCGTCAGCGCTCCAACTTGCGTGGTCGAGATGCCGTTAATTTCGGAAGTGGATAAAGTTATGACTTGCGTCGTCGTCAGCGTAATCGCTTGATCCGTCGTTAACGCGGAGAATTGGGTTTTCGATAAATAATCCAACGCCGTCGTTGAGAACGCCTGCACCTGCGTCGTCGTTAGGACCTGAACTTGCGTTGTGGTTAATCCTACGACATCCGTAGTGTACAGCGATGACATCGCCGTGGTCGACAACGACGACAAATTAGTCGTGTTGGTGATTGCATATAAAGGCGTATAAGTCATCGCTTTCTCTCCGTTCTGGAGCCAGTTTGGGCTACATAAACATTGGATTGATGTTACGTCAAGCGGGCAAAAATTTCCTATCGGGCAAAGACCTTTAGTCCCAACAAGACTCCTTTGCGTATATTACTGTTCAAGTTATTTACCCTGAACCCATTAAAAATCAGTTTATGACATCGGGGCATCGGGTCTTTCCCTTAAAAGGGCAGCCTGCTCCACAAGCGTCGTCTTGGAACGGGCTTTTCATAGACATTGATTTATAAAAGCTTGATCGATGAAGATTTTGTTATAGGTCAGGACTTCTTCCTCAACCGCGTATCGTTAGGAAGGCGGATGAAAGAATCCCAGTAGGTTAAGGCTTGACGGTACAAATCCTCGTAGCCTTCGAACAGAAGCATTTCGGTCCCGTCGTGATCCAAAGTGGTTCCGATTTCGTGGTATATTTCCAAGTTCGTTACATCGGGTTCATGGGTGAACCCGTTTTCATAATCACGCCAAGCCGTAAAAAATAAATCTTCCAGGTGCCGTACCAGTTTCGGAGTGTCGAACAAGGTGCAGGTCGGCAATGCGTCCGCGAGCTTCTTTTTATAATACGCAAGCTTATCGGGATTGTTCCCCAATTCTATGGCCAAGTTCACATAGCGCTCGGCGTTGGTGCAAACGAGTTCCTCCAAGCCGGCCGACTTGACCAAGCTTCCGCAAACCCGGGCGGCGAACCCGCGCCCCACCAGGGTCAGAACCGGAATCCCCATCCACAACGAATCCGAGGCCGTGGTATGAGCGCCATAGGGAGTTGTATCCAGAAACAGGTCCGCCAAAGGATAGCGGACAAGATGCTCGGCGGTTAACTTTCGCGGAGCGAAAACGATTCGCTCCCGCGCAACCCCGCGATTTTCGGCAATCTGCAACAGCCGTTCGTGAGTTTCGGCGGCGCCGCCCAAGACCCAAAGAACCCCTTTGGGCACCTGCTTTAGAATTGTCAGCCACCGTTCAAAATTTTGCGGCGATATCTTTTGCAACCCGTTGAAACAACTGAACACGACCGCGTCTTCAGGCAACCCCACCTCGGCGCGCGTCGGTTTCACGGAAGAAACCTCGCGGCGGCGGTCATTGGGCTGATAGCATGGCAGTCGCAGGACCTTTTCCGTGTAATAATGTTCGTATTCGGGCGGAATGATAAAATCGTCGGCCAGGATATATTGGTGATAGGAACTGCCCATGGTTCCCGGATAACCCAACCAGTTGATGATGATCGGCGCCGGCTTGAGGGCCATCGTCCTTGTCCGCGAATCCTTGGTGTGACCGTTTAGGTCGATCAAAATGTCGATGCCGTCGTCGATGATCTTTTTTGCGAACTGCCGATCGTTCAAATCGTTCACGTCCAACCAATGATCGGAGGTTTGCTGAATGCGATGAAATACGGCATCCGGAATTCTGGGGCCGCAGAAATAGACGAAGACCTCGACCCGATTGCGATCATGAAGCTCATAAATTTCCGACGTCAAATAACCGACCGCGTGGCCGCGCAAATCCGAGGAAACATACCCGATCCGCAAACGCTGCTTTCCCTTTTCGGCGGGCGGCAACCAATGACCGGCGGTGAATTGAGGGGCGGGCGTACCGATGTCGTCGCGCGAATATAAATAAGCAGCGGACAGCTCAAGGATTGGATCGTCCGAATAAATGGAAATCGACAAAGGCGACATGACCGCCTTGATTTCCTTCGCCCCCAATGAATGAACAGGTTCGATCAACGGCCACTTGCATTGGATCTGGCGATTGGAAATCCAGTGCTGAATAACGTCCCGGGTCGTCGGCACGATATCGATGTAATTTCTCAGGGTTTCTTCGGCGCTGCCGTTTTGCTGGCTGGATTCGAATACCCTGCCGATTTGTTTCAAGGCATTGGCCTTGTGGGATATATTGCTTCCAGTAACGGAGTTGAGCTTATTGACGACGCTTAGCCATTCCGCCGCGGCCATATCCAATCTGCCCTGACGCTCGTAAAGCGACCCCAAATTGATTTGCGCGGAGAAGAACGACGGATTGCGTTCGATGGAACGGGTGTAAGCCGCGATGCCCCCTTCGACATCGTTGATGGCCGATAAAGTGATGCCGTAATTGAAATAGATGGCATAGCAAACCGGATTCTCGGAATTGTGTTCCAGCCAGACCTTGTAAAGCAGGGCGACCTTTTCATCCCCCATCGTCGCCTTTAACGTCTCGGCCGCGCCCAACAGCTCCATGATCCCAAGTTCCTGAGACGCCGCTTTGGAAAGTATGTTCGCTAAATAATCACCAGACATCGCGCTATCACAGCCCCCGATTAATATGATCCGACGAAATCTACAGCGGCCTTCGATCCTTGACCAGCCGGAAGTTACCGCCCAGTGCCCCGGCGCCAAAGCTCGACCTAAGTCCCACTCGCACTATGCACAAGAAAATTGACCCACCCTAGTGAGTGGGTATAGGCTTTAGAAAACACGATCGTCAAAAGAACGATTAAATATTTTGGGAGCCCAGGATGCAACGTAACTCAGCTGTTCTGGTGGGGGAGTATTTTGCCCTGACCATTGGTGTTGGATCGATTCTGTCCAGCATGTTGTTACTCGGCGTTTCTCCGTGGATACCGGCAGGGTTGCTTGTGATCGGACTTCCCGCTGTCGGATGGCTGGCAATTCGGCCGCTGGCCAAGGAAAATGCGGTTGTCGATGTAAAACTCAATGAAATCGCAACCCGATTTGACTGCGCGCCACCCAAAACTTCGCTTTCAATCGTCGAAAGATTTGCCATTTTATCCAACGAGTTAAACGCCGCTCTGGCCGATCACCCATCGGATGGGGCCGTCAAGCGCGTCGATTTCATTATGAAACGTCACCTGAAAGCGCTGACCGACGCCATCGGAGACGAGGTTCATTTCACCGCCGACCGGGTTTTGGTCACCATGGACCAATGCAAGGAAACGGCGGATGCCATGCACACCGCGTCATCGAATGCCACCCGCATCGTCGGCGACCTGAAGCGGGACATGGAATCCGCCGCCCAGGACGTTGACATGGTGGCGCAAGCGTCGACGAAACTTGCGGATTCCAGCGGCGAGATCTCACGTCAGGTAAATGCCGCGGCGGCGGCAACATCGCAAACCGGTCAATCCGCCAGCGCCGTCATCGATGTCTTGAATGAAATGACCGGCGCCGTCCGAGACATCGGTGCCATTTCGACCTTGATCAACGATATCGCCGCGCAGACCAATTTGCTTGCCTTGAACGCCACGATCGAAGCCGCGCGCGCCGGCGATGCCGGAAAAGGATTCGCGGTGGTTGCCCATGAAGTCAAGAATCTGGCGAACCAAACGGTAAAGGCAACGGAAGAAATCGAAAACCGCCTGCGCCTTGCCCAGCAGATCAGCTGCCGGGTCGCCGATTCCGTCAACGAGATCATCACCGCGGTTCACGATGTGGACCGGATGACCGTGGTAGTCGCCGCGTCCATCCGCGAACAAGAGGTCGCCACCCACGAAATCGGCCAAAGCGCCGAAAACATGGCGTCAAAGGTGGGGAACGTTTCCCATTCCATCCGGAAAATCGCCGAACTTTACCAAACGCTCGACGACATGGCGGGCAATACCAGCACGGCGGTCGCGGCTTCGACGAAAGACATGGCGACGTTGCGATCGCGTTTGGAAATGATCATCAAGCTAAGCTCCAACGGCACGAGCAAATTCGATGGCAAGGTTCCCGTCGAGATCAGTTCCTGGGCGGAACAACGTGGCAAAAGGGGAAGCCGCTACGTCCTATCCGATCTCGACGTGACGACGGGAGCCTGCCGAATTGCAAGCCCCGACGGTTTGGCCGTGGGGTCGAAGCTGATTGTTCCGTTGGCTGGCCCCTGCGTCATCGAGAAACTTTCCCAAAACGGCGCCGCCAACCTGACCATACCCGCGAGTGCGGACTTGAGCCTATTCCGCTCGACTTATGCCGCCGACAGTATTTTCGTCCATTTGGCGCAGGAAACCGCAGCGTTCATTTCCGCCGCCTTCGCCGATGCCGTCAATCGAAAGGAAATCTCCCTGGACGCGCTGTTCGATGTGGATTACCGCCCAGTCGAAGGCAGCACCCCCGCGCAATTCACCACTCAATACGTCAACTTCACCGACAGGGTATTGACCGACATCCAAGACTCCGTTTTGAACGCCGACCCCAATATCATTTTTTGCGCCGCTTGCGACACCAACGGTTATATCCCCACCCACAACAGCCGCTACAGCAGGCCCCAACGTCCCGGCGACGCCGCCTGGAACACCACCAACAGCCGGAATCGGCGCATCTTTAACGACAGAGTGGGGTTGCGAGCTGGCCAGAACACCCAACCCGTTTTATTCCAAAGTTATTTGCGCGATATGGGCGGCGGCAACATGGCCCTGATGCAGGATGTTTCGTCGCCCATCATGGTCAACGGCCGTCACTGGGGCGGATTAAGAATCGCCTATACGCCGCTGAAAGAAGAATGAAGCAGCATCAGTCCCACTGATCGATATAGGATTTGATGTGATCGATAAGTTCCTGCGGGGGATCGGTGAACCTCGTGGCGACACGATAGCCTTCGACGTTCAGCACTTCGCATTTTGCATCGATGGTATCGGATTCATCAAGAACGGATACGATTTTCAAATCCACGGATTGCCCGACGCTAAACCCTTCCGCCTCGAACGCGATCCCGCCTTCGGACACGTCGATCAACGGATAGGGCGCAAACCCTATTTTGACGAACAAAACTTGGCCGGGCAACCTAACCCGATCCCGCCTGTCCTGTTGATTAGTCATCCGCGACAGCCCCCGACTTCTAAAAAGTTGACGCGCGGGCAGAATATCAAAATCTTTCAGAGCGTACCATCATTTAGTGTCAACGTCAGCTTAAGCCCCAACAAACCCGTATCGCGAATGCCCCTCTCCTCCAATTCCTCCAGGGTTCGGGACAGATACTCCAAAGCAGATCCCTTCGACCCAATTCCCCCGCGAACCAGCCGCGCCGCCTGATCGAAAGGACCGGACCAATACTGAGGATGACGGCGATCGGCGATAAATATATAGGCCGACACTTTGCGGCCATCGTCTAGATGGATGCGGCGGAACGCCGACAAATAAACGCCGCTGATCAATTCCCTGGCATCCAAGCGGTCCCGAACTTCCGCCCATCGCGATTTTCCAACGCGATAGGCCAAACCGACGCACGACCCGCCCCGATCCAGCCCCAGAACCAAACCGGGCGCCTCCCGCGTTCCCCGATAGTGATAAGACAAAATACACAATGCGCGATGCCAACCGTACAGACGCGCCAACCGCGATTCCTCAAATTGAAAATCCGGCTGCCAAATTAACGAGCCATATGCGAAAACCCAAACATCTTCACCTTCCGCAGGTGTCGTTATCATGAGTTCAAACTCCGCATCAATTCAACAAGTTAGCGCGCGCCCTTATCCAGCCGCTTGTCCGCTGCGCAGGCACCTTAATCGAGTCGCATGTGCGACGTGCAGGGAACCGAGCGTCGGTGAAGGGCCACGGGATTATTGCTTCGCGTTTTTTGCGATACCTAGGCGTTCGCGCATAAGCTGCTGCAAGCGAAGATCGCTATAATAAATGTAAAACCCATCGCTGCCTCGGGTCATAACCAATTCGCTCATCGAATTGCGCCACGACGATGAAGTCGATCCGGCTTTGGTCGGCGAACCGAATTCCTGGGTTAACGCTTTGCTGGTGGACTCCCAGGCTTCCTTGGGCTGAAACACCTGGATCTGCATGACGCGATGTGCGCCGCCGTCCTCGAGTGCCAACATCCAGAATTGCGAGGGTTGGCCGGCAACGCCCACCTGACGGTTGATCCATGTGCCGTCCTCGCCCTTGCCGAAAACGGCGCACCGGGTCACTCCGGCGGCGGCCTGGACTTCGCTGACGCGCATCACTTCCAGATCGCCCTTGCCGATCTCTTGATCCTTATCGGCATCGCAAAACAATTTCCGTCCGTCGCTTTTGGCCGCTTCCTGAATTTCCTTCACGTCTTGTCCGACGGTGGCGAATCCCACCCCGTAAGGCTTGTCCTCGGCTGAAGCCTGACCGGCAAGAACAAAGGCCCCCAGGCACGCGGCCATAGCCATACCGTTAATCCTCATTGCGCATCTCCCCTGTAATTTTCTTGTTGCACGAAAACCTCCGCATTTTCATCGGCGCCGTCATCCTATGGCTTGGAACGACTTCGCATCAACCCTATCACATGGTCCCAAATTCCAGAATCGGAAGCGGTTTATTCCCTGCGCGCGGTCAACCGCAGGAACAACTCTTCCAAACCCGCTTCCTTGCTGCTGACATCGCGGACGATCAACCCTGCTTGGCGAATCCCATCCAGAACCGCGACAGCCGAACCGTCGCCGTGCGCGCACACCGCCTCGATCTGATCGGGACCGACAATCCGGGCTTGGAACTTTTGCAATTGTTCCGGCAGCGGATTGGGAAGCCGCTCGACCGTCACCACAAGCCGCTTGGATTCCAGCTTGTTAAGAAGATTGTCCTTGGTATCGCAGGCCAGCACCTCGCCATTGTCGATGATGGCGATGCGGTCGCAAAGCTGCTCCGCTTCTTCCAGATAATGCGTGGTCAGTAAAATTGTAACGCCCCGCGCATTCAACCCCAGCACCTGCTCCCACAACTGGCGGCGCAATTCCACGTCCACCCCGGCGGTCGGTTCGTCCAGAACCAGAACCGGCGGAGAATGAACCATGGCCTTGGCGACCAACAGGCGCCGGCGCATGCCGCCGGAAAGCGCCCGCGCATAGGCATCGGCTTTGTCGGCCAGCCCCACCATGTCCAGAATTTCCATGGTACGCCGTTTTTCCCTGGGCACGCCGAACATCCCGGCCTGAACGTCCAACAACTCCCTGGGCGTAAAAAAGGGGTCCAGGTTGAGTTCTTGCGGCACCACGCCGATGGCCGCCTTCGCCCCCCTGGGATTGGTGGAAACATCCCGTCCCCACACCCGAACCTCGCCCGAAGTCTTGAGCGTCAGCCCCGCCATGATGTTGATCAGCGTGCTTTTGCCCGCCCCGTTGGGGCCGAGCAGTCCAAAAATGCTGCCGCGGGGAATATCCAGATTAAGGCCGTTCAAAGCCCGCTTGGCGGATACGCCACGGCCGTAAATCTTCACCAGATCGCGCACCTCGACGGCATGGTCCGGCAATTGGTCGGAATGAATAAGATTGGCTTTTGTGTCGATCAGGGATTGAACCATTGTCCCCAATGGGTATCATCGTTGTGAACTGAACGTCAATCCAAGCAGGTGGAATTCTCATGTCGACACCCCAAACCGCCGCACCGGCGCCTAAAACCTTCAATCCGGCCGAACCCGATATCGTTGTCAAAACGTCGGTCGTTTCCTGCGACGGCGGCAACGGCGCTTCCGGTCATCCCAAGGTCTTCCTTACGTTCAATCATTCCGATCGTTTGACCTGTCCGTATTGTTCGCAAACGTTCCGCTTGGCCCCCGGCGCCAAATCAGGCCATGGGCATTGAGCGATAAAGTCCAACCGATCCGTCATCTGTATTTGATCGACGGGTCGGGTTTTATTTTTCGCGCCTTCCATGGTTTGCCCGCCATGAACCGGGCTGACGGCACCCCCGTCAATGCGGTTTATGGGTTCACATCCATGCTGTCGAAACTGATCGGCCAGGCCGATTGCGATGCCTTGGCCGTGGTCTTCGATACGTCCCGGCTGACGTTCCGGTCTCAGATTTACCCTGAATACAAGGCGCACCGCCCGCCGCCGCCCGAGGATCTGATTCCGCAATTCCCGTTGATTCGGGACGCGGTCAAAGCTTTCAACATCGCGGCGGTGGAAAAGGAGGGGTTCGAGGCCGACGACCTGATCGCCACCTACGCCACCCAGGCCGCCGCTTTGGGTATCCACGTCACCATCGTATCCTCGGACAAGGATCTGATGCAGTTGGTGGGTAACGGCGTCGTCATGCTGGACCCTCTGAAAAACAAGGAAATCGGCGAAGCGGAAGTGTTCGAGAAATTCGGCGTTCCGCCCGTCCTTGTCACCCAAGTCCAGGCCCTGTGCGGCGACCCGACCGACAATGTCCCGGGCGTGCCGGGAATCGGAATCAAAACCGCCGCGCAATTGATTTCTGAATATGGCGACATCGAATCCTTGTTGGCCAAAGCCACGGAAATCAAGCAGCCCAAGCGCCGCGAGGCTTTGCTGGACAACGCCGAGGCGGCCCGCATTTCACTGCGGCTGGTCACCTTGGACCGCAACGTTCCTGTCGATACCGCTTTGGAGGATCTGCGCATGCGGCCTTTGGAGCGCGAAACCCTGGGCGCGTTTCTGGACGCGCAAGGGTTTCGCAGTCTGCTGGCGAAATTGGGCGTGGCCCAATCCTTGGCCCCATCCAAATCGCAGGAAACCGCCGTTCGATCGCCGCCGCCGCCGATCGAATCCGCTTACGAGTTGATTACCGCGCTACCCGACTTGGAGCGCTGGATCGGCGAGGCGCGACGAACCGGGCTGGTCGCGGTGGATACCGAGACCACGTCGATCGATTCGATGCGAGCGGAATTGGTCGGCGTGTCCTTATCGACCGAACCCGGACGAGGCTGCTATATCCCGGTCGTCCACCGTCCGCAGGCCGCGCAAGGCAGCCTTGATCTTCTTGGCGCCCCCTCGGCCGGAGACGCTGCGATCGCCTTGATTCCCCCCGCCGAAACCATCAAGCGCTTGGCCCCGCTGTTGGCCGACCCCTCGATTCTTAAAGTGGGACACAACATCAAATACGATCTTGTGGTGCTGGCCAATGTCGGCATAACGGATGTCCGCGCCATCGACGACACCATGCTGATGAGCTACGTTCTGGACGGCGGTTCGCACGGTCACGGCATGGATGAACTGGCCCGGTTGCATCTTGGTCACCAAACCATCAAATATTCCGATGTCTGCGGAACCGGCAAGGCCGAGATCACCTTCGACCGCGTCCCCTTGGACAAGGCCCGCGATTATGCCGCCGAAGATGCCGACATTACTTTGCGCCTTTACCATTTCTTGCGTCCGCGCCTGCTGGCCGAGCATATGGTCACCGTCTACGAGCGACTGGAACGCCCTCTGATCGCCGTCATCGCCCGCATGGAACAAGACGGCATCAAGGTGGATGCCGAAGAGTTGCGTCTGCTGTCGGCGGATTTCGAACGGCGGATGGCGGATTTGGAGATCAAGGCCCACGATTTGGCCGGACAGGCATTCAATGTGGGATCGCCCCAGCAATTGGGCAAAGTCCTGTTTGAGGATTTGAGCCTGCCCGGCGGCAAGAAAACCGGCAAAAGCGGACAATGGGCCACGGGCGCCGACGTCCTGGAAACACTGGCAGGTCAAGGCCATCCCCTGCCAGCTTGTATTTTGGAGTGGCGTCAGGCATCCAAATTGAAAAGCACGTACACGGACGCGCTAGTCCGGCAAATCAATCCCAGGACCGGACGGGTTCACACCAGCTTCTCCTTGGCGGTCACCACCACCGGACGACTGTCGTCAAGCGACCCCAATCTGCAAAACATTCCCATCCGAACCGATGACGGCCGCAAAATCCGCCGGGCTTTCGTCGCCAAACCCGGCCATGCCCTGTTATCGGCCGACTATTCGCAGATCGAATTAAGGCTGGTCGCCCATGTGGCTGGCATCGAAGGATTGAAGCAGGCGTTCCACTCGGGCGCCGACATTCACGCCATCACGGCGTCGCAGGTGTTCGGGGTGCCGGTCGAAGGCATCCCTTCCGACTTGCGCCGTCGGGCCAAGGCCATCAATTTCGGCATCATCTACGGCATTTCGGCGTTCGGTCTGGCGCAGCAATTGGGCATCTCCAACGGCGAGGCCAAATCCTACATCGACGCTTATTTCGCCCGCTTTCCCGAAATCCGCACCTTCATGGAAGCCGCCAAGACCGAAGCCCGCGAGAAGGGTTATGTGCTGACTCCGTTCGGTCGCAAGGTCTATGTCCCCGGCATCAATGAACGCAACGCAAACTTGCGCGCCTTCGCCGAGCGGGCGGCCATCAACGGCCCAATCCAAGGAGGCGCCGCCGACATCATCAAACGGGCGATGATCCGCATGCCCGAAGCCCTTGAGCACAGCAAGCTTGCCGCGCGTATGTTGCTTCAAGTCCACGACGAACTGGTGTTTGAAGTCCCCGTCGAGGAAATCGACGCGACCGCGCAGACGGTCAAGCACGTCATGGAATCGGCTGCCAATCTTAGCGTTCCGCTGATCGTCGAGACCGGAACGGCCCCCAACTGGGCTTTGGCGCACTAAGACTTCATAGTTCTTTAGTATTGGCATGGGTTAATGCCACCCCATCTCGGAAGAGATATGTTCCTTTGTTTTAAGTTATTGGAAAATAGTTTTCCCATGGTTTCCTCTTTATGGGAGCCATTTTTATTTGTTGGCGAACGGATACGGCCCCGTATCGATGATTGACATAAATCAATCCGCCAACGAATTCTAATAATTGGCGCGCCCGCGAAAGGATGCAATTATGAAATTCCGAAGCATACGCACGCCGTTGCTGGCGTTGGTCGTGTTGGCGTCCCTCGGTTTGCTTGGCTTGGCGGGCTTCGCCACATGGACGATCAAGGGCAATGAACTAACCGCTAAAATTGACATGACCAAAAGCGCGGACACCATCGCGCTGTCGGTTGCCAAGGAATTCGACGACCGTTCGTCGAAGGGTGAAATGGACGTTGAAACGGCCAAAACCATGGCCAAGAACGCCATACGAGCCATGCGTTACGGCGACGACGATTACATGTTCATCTACGACGACAAAGGGCTGAACATCGTTCACGGTTCGAAGAAGGACCGCGAGGGCAAGAACTTTATCGACACCAAAGACGCCAATGGATACGCCTATCTGCCCGACATGATCAAACTGGCCAAGGCGGGCGGCGGACATGTCTTCTACACTTTCCCAAAGCCCGGCGCCAACGTGGGCCTGCCCAAAGTTTCGACGGTAGTCTATTACGAACCCTGGAATTGGGTGATCGGCACAGGCGTCTATATCGACGACGTCGATGCCGGTTTCCGGCGCAACATCACCGAATTCGTCCTTTTATTCGCCGTCGTTCTGGGGGTAATCGGCGGTTTGGCGATTCTGCTGGCCCGGTCGATCTCCAGACCTGTCGCGGAATTGGCGGTAGCGACCGAACATATCGGCAAGGGCAACTACGCCTTGCGGGTTCCCGCCACAAACAGACGCGACGAAATCGGCGTGCTTGCCGTCGCCGTCGAAACCTTGAAGAACGAGGCCCATGCCGCGGAAACCTTGCGGCAAGAACAGGCAACGATGAAACGGCAGGCCGAAGAAGAGCGGACCCGTTCGATGCAGGTCTTGTCCGATCACTTCGAAGCCAACGTGATGAGCGCCGTCAACGCTATCTCCACACGTGTCGATATCGCCGACCAAGCGGCCGGCGCATTGGCCTCCTCTGCCAACAAGGTCAGAGACGAGGCGACCGAGGTCGCCAGCGCGGCGGAGCAGGTTGACGCCAATATTCAAACCATTTCCGCCGCGACCGAGCAGCTAAGCGCATCCGTCGCCGAAATCGCATCGCAAATCACCCAATCCAATACCGTAACCCACGAGGTCGTCCAGAAAACCGAAGAGACCGATCAAATGGTCAAGGAACTGGCCGAGTCCGTTATCAAAATTTCGGGCGTGGTCGACCTGATCAACGACATCGCGTCGCAAACCAATTTGCTGGCGCTTAACGCGACCATCGAAGCGGCGCGGGCCGGGAATGCCGGAAAAGGGTTTGCTGTGGTGGCCAATGAAGTGAAGAACCTTGCCAATCAAACGGCAAGGGCGACCGACGAAATCGTCGGACAAATCGAAACCGTTAAATCGGCGACCGACCGTTCGGTCGATGCCTTGCGCCGGGTAATCTCCGTCATTGGTACGGTTATGGAGATTTCGGAGTCCATAGCCGCCGCCGTGGAAGAACAGACCGTCGCCACCAGGGAAATCAGCGGCACGTTGCATCAGGCCGCGACCGGCACCAAAATGGTGGCGAATTTCATCGTCGATATGGCGGATATGACCAAGCAAGTGGACGACAAAGCCAGGACGGTGGCCGAAACGTCTTCCGAACTGAAAACCCAGGCCCAAAACCTTAATGCCGAAATCGGCGGGTTTTTACGCGTCCTGAAGAAATAGCCCCTATCCGAATGGCTGTGTCCATTGGTCAGTATCGACAGAGAGTTTGACCCCTGACCGGGCCCCACGTAGCCTTATTCAGTGGTGCGGCAAAGGGTATCTTTTCCGGTCTTCAACGCCCGAGTAGGCCACTTCCCCGGTCCAATGCATGGCTGCTTGAGCTCTTTGAAAGGAAAACATGATGGAAGACTTCTTGGTCCCGACGTGGAACCCTAGTTATTCAGTTGGCGTGGATTACATCGACGTCGACTTCAATATTATTTTAAATGTTCTTGGCGTCATCGAATTGGAAATACAGAATTTCAAACGCCCGAACGTTTTGGAAAACGCCAAGCGGTTCCTGGTAAAACACGTTTGCGCTCATTTCAAGCGCGAGGAAACCGACATGAAGCGCCAAAGCTATCCCGGTTTCGAACGCCACAGCAATCAACATATGGATTATTTAAGCAATATGGGCGAGTTGCTGGACGCCATCGGCCGGGGCGATTTGTGCAGCGAAATTCTTTCCGCTCATGCCGACTGGTGGAGCGATCATGTCCGCGGGGCCAGCCGGAATTTTGTCGAATACCTTGAAAGCGACGAGAAGATCGCCGTCTGATAATATCCTTCCGAACACCGCCGTTTACAGGCAATTTCGGATCGGGTGACTTCGCAGCGGGGTTGCCCGACATGGACAAGACGGCAATGAATGGAAGCGGAAACGACTTTTCGTCGGTGACGTTTCGCGATATCTTTCAGGCGCACGAGCGTCTGTAAAAAATAGGGAGCGTCCGCCCGCGTATCGGTCCGAGAGCCGACAAGCCGGATGCAACGCCGTTATTTATAAACAGGCCGCTTGGCGCGAAAAAATCATACGGTTGGTTAATATCTTGTTTCCAACTTTATGATACGACTTCACTGCTGCTCCTGATCGAACCCTATCCATACTGATCAGGCATTGTCCGAAAGGATGGGGGTATGAATCTAAAAATTTCCTATCGCTGGATCATAGCCGTCGTGCTTTTCGTCGCCTATAGCATTCAGTATTTGGACAGAGTTAAGACCAGCGTCCTAAACCCCATCATTGCCAGCGACATCGGACTGACCACCGCCGATATCGGCAACGGTGCGTTTCTAATGCTTCTTTTTTACGGTCCGGCGCAGATGATGTCCGGGTGGCTGACCGATCGGTTCGGCGCCAAACGCATCTTGTTGTCGTCCATCGTGGCATGGTCGGTAATGACGGCGTGGATGGGGGCGATTCAAAGCCGCGAGGAGTATCTTCTCCGGATGGCGATGTTCGGCATAATGGTTGGAACGGAATATGTGCCGTCCGCCCGCGTGCTGGTCCGCTGGTTCAATAAGGACGGGCGCGCTCGGGCTCAGTCCCTGCTGTCTTGGGCGTGGATTCTAACCCCGGCATGGGCCAGCATTTTCGCGACGCAGTTCGCGGATTTCGTGGGCAGTTGGCGCATGGTGTTTTTCGTCACCGCCGCCTTGGGCGTTATTCCATTTTTATTGATTGCCTTGCTGGTGTTTGAACGGCCCGAACATTACCGCAAAGCAACCGCCGAGGATTTGGAATACGCCTACCGGGACGAGATTAAACGAGGGGTCGTGCGCGAGGGGGAGTACGGTTCGGTCGAGCAGGAAATCCTGTCCCACGATGCGGTCCCCTTCCTAAGTTTCTTTAAGAATCCAAGTTACATCGCCATTATCTTCGTCAACATTACCTTGGTCATTACCTTGTACGGAGTGTTGAACTGGATTCCGTTCTATTTATCCGACACGTTTCATTTCAAGCTAAAGGATATGGGATGGTGGAGTTCCTTGTATTTTATCGCAGGCGCCATCGGCAGTTTCTCGTCGGCCTATCTGTCCGATAGGATCTTTCTCGGCAATCGCCGAGTGATGATTCTGGTCAGCTTCGCCGGTCTGGCCCCGTTTATCTTTCTGCTGTCGACGTTGACTCAGGCCGATCCTTTGCTATTGGCCTTGGCGCTTTGCGGCATGGGGTTTTTCGCCAATATGGGCTGGGGGCCGCTGACATCGGTGCCTGCAGAAATTTTCAGCCCCGAAGTCTATGGCCGCGCCATGGGATTTGTTAACGGCGCCAGTTATATGGTAACCGCGTTCAGCGCCAAGATTTTTTCCGAACTGGTCGTCGAGACCCCAGCAGGCCGCGACTACACTCACGGTTGGTATTTTATCGGAACTTGCGTGGTGGTCGGCTTGTTTTCCGCCAGCTTCATTCGCACCCCGGCGAGAGAAAAAAGCTCGTTGGTCTCAGCGGCGGAATAAATTCAAGGAACCGTCAGCCCAATCGCGCTCCATTCTGTTCTCGCGGCGCTGGTAAGGGCTGCGTATTGAGTGTGGCTGAAAGCCGCCGCTTGGATAGTGGACAAAGCCGCGATATCGGAGCTTGTCAGCCCGGTTGACTGACTTGTGGTCATGACGGAAATTTCGGTGGTCGTAATGGCGTTGACCTGAGAGGTGGTCAGTGCGCGCATCTGGGACGACGTCACGGCGGCAAATTGCGCCGTCGTCAGCGCCGACACCGGCAATCCCTGGATTTGGACGGTGGACAGGGCCGCGATTTCGGCAATCGCCAATCCGCCGATTTGGGTATTGGTGAGCGCAGCCAAATCCGAGGACGAGAAGCCGGCCGCTTGCGCCGTCGTCAATCCGGCCAATTGACTGGTACTGAACCCGGCGATTTGGTTTGTGTTCAGGGCTTTCACGTCAGCCGAAGACAACCCGCCGATCTCGATCAAGGTCATCGCATCGATCTGATCGCTGGTGAAGGCGGCAATCTGTTGCGTGCTGAAAACGGCGACATCCTTGGAAGTCATGCCCGGCACCTGGGTCGTCGTCAAGGCGGCGATTTCCATGGTGCTGAAACCTTTGACTTGCGCCGTGCTGAACGCCGCCAGCAGCGTGGAGGAAAACGCCTCGATCTGACTGGATGAAAACAGACCGACATCCACCGACGTCAAACCGGCAACCTGCGTCGTCGTGAAATTGGTCAACTGATCGGTGGTCAACACCGCTATTTGCTGGGTGTTGAACGTGGCGATGTCCTTGGAACTCAAGCCAGGAACCTGCGCCGTCAACAAAGCGGCGATTTCCATGGTGCTGAATCCTCTGACTTGCTGCGTGCTGAACGCCGCCAGCTGCGTGGATGAAAGCGCTTGAATCTGGCTGGATGAAAACGCCCCGACTTCCACCGAAGTCAAACCGATAATTTGCGTGGTCGTCAGGCACGCAACCTGTGCCGTGGTCAGCCCCCCGATTTGCGCGGTGGAAAGTACGGACAGTTGCGCGGAACTAAACCCGGATATTTGCGTCGTCGTCATCGCCGCAAGCGTTGTCGAGGTCAACCCGGCCGCCACCTGAACGGGCTTCAACGCCGCCACTTGCGTGCTGGTGAATCCCTGGACTTGATCGGTGGTCAAGGCCTGGAGCTGGGATGACAGCAACCCTTGCACCTGCGCGGTGGTCAGCGCGGCGATTCCCGTGGAGGTCAATCCGCTTAGTTGCACCGTGGTCAGGGACGCTATGGCCAGCCCCTTGATTTGCGCCGCCGATAGCGCCGCCAACTGCAATTGCGACAACCCGCCCAATTGAGCCAGATTAAGAGCGGCCACTTGCGTGGATGTAAGGCCGCTTTCCTGGGTGGTCGTCAAAGAGGCGATGACAGTGGTCGTGAATCCCAAAAGCTGAGAAGCGGAAAACACGGCCAGTTCCTGGGACGTCAAGCCAAGAATTTGGGCCGTGGTCAGCACGCTTGCGTCAAGTGCGGTCAGCCCCTTGATCTGGGTGGTAGTCAGCGAGCCAAGGTCGTCGGAGGTCAGCGAACCGGCCTGGGCGGTGGTCAACAATCCGATATCGAGCGCGGACAACCCCGCCAATTGCGTCGTCGTCAGCGACGCGGTGGCGGTGGAAGTCAAACCTTGGGTAAGTTGGGAGCTGCTGAAGGCCGCCAATTGCGTCGACGTGAAACCGGAAATTTGCGTGGTGGTCAGCGCTTTCAGTTGCGCGGTGGAAATCCCCTTCAATTGCGACGTGGACAGGGCGTTGATTTGGGTGCTGGTGAAAGAAGATATTTGCACCGTGGTAAGGCTGGCCAAAACCGCCGAACTGATTCCTTGTTCCTGCGATTGCGTCAAATTGCGCAACGTGTTTCCGCTGATCCCCGAGAATTGCAGGGCGTTCAAAGCCGCCAATTGAGCCGATGTCAAACCGCTTATTTGATTCTCGCCCAGCCCTTGCAACGCCTTGGCGCTGAACTTGGAGAATTGGGCGACGGACAGGGCCGCCAATTGATCCGTCGTCAACCCGCCAAGCTGGGTGGACGATATCGACGCCAGCGCCAGTCCGCTCAACTGGGCGGCGGACAGGGCCGCCAATTCGGTTACGGTCAGCGCCCCCAATTGCGCCATCGACAAGGCGGCGAGCTGTATCGAGGTTAGTCCCGCTTGCTGGGTGGTGGTCAACAATGCGATCGACGTCGAGGTAAGACCGACCAATTGCCCCGTCGCCATGGCGGCAAGCTGCGTCGAGGTCAGTCCCGCAATTTGAGCGGATGTGATCACGTTCAATTCCGAGGCGGTCAATCCGCGCACTTGCGTCGTGGACAGCGCCGTCAATTGCGTCGACGACAACGAAGCGAACTGCGTGGTTGAAAGCCCCCCCAGTACGATGGCGCTTAAGCCGCCGATTTGAGTCGTCGATAAAACCGCGAGATCGGCGGCGGATAAAACCTTGTCGATCTGCTGAGCGCTGAATGCCGCCAACTGCGAAGAGGACAGGATCGCGATTTGCGTGGTCGTCCAAGCCTGCATCTGCGACTGGGAAAGGGAGGCCAGTTGCGACGTCGATAAAACTTCGATCTGATCGGTCGATAGGGATTGGACTTGCGACGAGGTCAGGCCGGAAAGCTGCGACCGCGACAAGGTTTCAATCTGGTCGGTGGACAGGCTGGCGATTTGCAGCGTGGAAAATTGGGAAACTTGGCGAGCGCTGAACGACTGAATCAGGGAGGAGCCAAAATAGGCGAAGTCGTTTCTGCCAAGGGAAGAGATCTGCGCAGAACTCAACGACGAGATGGAATTCATCGTCACGCTTAACGCCGTCCAGTCCCCCCAATACGAACCGTTATAGGCGCGAACATCCAAGGTATCGGAGGTGACCGACGCGCCGACGCTCAAGTAAAGCCCCGACAACGAAGAAACGGTAACGGCTCCGGCCGCGCTATGGGCCGAATTCACCGCGCCGTTGACGACCAGCGCATCGGAAGCGGCGGAATCATAGACTTGCCACTCGGTAACGGTTTCTCCGGCAACCGGATTGGAAGCGGTGAAATCGGCGGCAAGACTGACTTGCGACCCGGCAACCACCGACAATTTCGAAACGGCGGCGGTGACGACCGGCGTATTGAGCTGGTAAACAACCACCTGGCTGGCGGAAACGCCGGAAAGTTCCTGGGAGAACGAATGCGCCGCCTGGACGATCAGGTCGTTGGCATTGCCGTCATGGGCGGAATTGTTGCCGAAATTCGCGTTGTCGATCACCTGCGCCGTCGCCCCCGATCCCGATACGATCGTGGTGACATGGTTGGGAATATCGACGATATCGCCGGTCTGAACCAAGGACAGCCAATTGGAACTGGGACTGACCGTCCCGTCGTATGCGACCACCCATTCGCCGTTGGCGATACCCGAAACCCCGGTATAAAGCGAATTGGGCGGCAGGCTTGCCCCCGCCTCGGCGGCGATATTGGACGCCAGCACCCAGCATCCGTTTTGATTGGCGACGGAACCGACGAAGGTTTTAGCGACGGCGGCCAGAGAATTCGGCGTTGCTTGCGATGGAACCGGACCAGCGAATTTCGGCTGCGTGGCGACCGCGACACTGCCTTCGTAGGTACAACCGCTGAACAACATATTGGTGACGGAGGTCGTGATCGAACGGCTGGACGCGACGGAGGTGGAGTTCGTGCCATACAGCGACAGATCGGTCAGCCCGCCGGTATTGGTATCCGACGTATAGGTAAGCTGATTGAGATAGCCGTAAGTGGAATTGTAGTATTGGCCGCCCACCAGAGTGAACGTAATTCCCGCTTGGTAAACCGTGCCCGACCCGTCCGAGGAAAGATCGAGCGTATGCCCATTGCCGTTAAAGTAACCAAGATTCGCCGTCGACCAGCCTTTGGTGTACTCGGCCCGATCCAACGCCGATAAAATCAGATACTGCGGCGATCCGGACCCTGCGGTTACGTCGAACAGGCTTCCCAGCGATTCGGCGGTTCCGGCTCCGGTAACAACAGACCCTTCGGCGGGAGTGATCGTCATGATGGAGTTTCCTGCTCGTTATCCGTGATCAGAAAGTTGCGTTCCGAGAAAGCAATGGTTAGTTGAACAATAAGGCAATTTCAAGGCCGGGATTCCCCGCCTCAGATTTCCTTGCCACGCTTCTCTCATCCCACAGCTTCGACTGCAGCCATTCCCCATCCTGCGGACGAGAATAGCGCCTCCCGCCCGATCTGAAAAGTCGGGTATGCCCCTTACACGCTTAAGGTGGCCGCAAACCCCTACCGCTTTTCCATGCGGGAAAGGAATGTTTCGACTTCGCTTGCCAGCGAATCGGACTGCCCCGTCAGCCCCGCGGCCGCTTTAAGCATGGTTTCGGCGGCTTGACCCGTGACATTCGCGGCAAGCGTAACCTCGACGATGCGTTCCGAAATTTCGCGCGACGCCCCGGCGGTTTGCTGAATGGTTCTCGAAATCTCTTGCGTGGCGTCGGCTTGCTGCTCAATGGAATGGGCAATTCCGGCGGTGGTGTCGTTGATGGTTTCGATGGTTTTGGTGATGGCCTGAATGGCGACGACCGTATCTTTCGTCGCCGATTGAATGGTGGCGACCTGAGTGGCGATCTCGTCCGTGGCTTTGGCCGTTTGATTGGCCAAGCCCTTTACCTCGCCAGCCACCACGGCGAATCCCTTGCCGGCGTCACCGGCCCTGGCCGCCTCGATGGTGGCGTTCAATGCCAGCAAATTGGTTTGGGCGGCGATGTCGCTGATGAAAGCAACCACTTCGCCCACCTTTTGCGCCGCGTCGACCAGCACCTTGACCATCGCGTTGGTACGCCCTGCCTCGCCGACGGCGGCTTGGGCGGTGTTGTTGGCCGATTGCACCTGTCTGCTGATCTCGTCGATCGATCCGCTCAATTCCTCGGCCGCCGCCGCCAAGGTTTGAACGCTTACGGTGGATTGTTCGGATGCCGCCGCTACCGCCGTGGTTTGCGTATTGGCCTGATCGGCGGTTCGGACCATGTCATGGGCGTTGGATTCCATGGCCTTGGCCGATGTGGACAAGCTCGCCACCACCGATTTGATGCTGGTGTCGAAATCGCTCGCCAGCTTGACTTGGGCGGAAATCACGGAAAACGTTATCATCGCCCCGCAGTACTTTCCGTCGCTATCGGGCACGGCGGTGCATTGAATATCCAAAGTTTCCGTGCCGACCGGCACCTTGGAATAGTAGGGTAGCGCATTGCGATTCCGCAGAACCGGCCCTTTGTTCCGATCGTTCCTGAACAGGAAATCCGCGCTAACCCCGTGCAGATTGTCCGGGGAAACGCCCGTGCTTTGCTGAAGGTGCTTCAGAATTTCCTTTGCCGCGTTATTAGCGTAAGTTATTGCGAAATCGTCATCGGCGTTACACCAAATTATTCCCAAGGGAACATTATCCACCATCGTCATGGCCGATTGAAACCACATACGAAACTGCGTAAGTTCGCCCGTTAGTTGCGCCACGTTTGGCTTTGAGCTTGATTTAAATCCGAACATTCCTCAGCGTCCCCGTTCTATCTTGATTAATTATGCGGGATTATATCGGCGCGATTGTAACAATACGCACGAATTTTTGCCTGCAAAGATAGGTTTTCCGCGGCACTCCGTCAAACAAATTATTGAAAAGCGCTGGCTGCCCATGGCCATGAACAAAATGGCTTTCAGCCATTAATGCGCACTTCGTAAATTAAAGACCAGAGGAAGCGATTGTAAAACATCTATTGTCCGGCGGCTTGCGGCATATTACGCTTGCAGCGCGCGCCCAAAGAAATCTGTTTTATGCCGCCCCCTTCTTTTGGGAATTATTTTCTTAAAATACAAGGAGTTCCGTCATGTCTACCCCGATCATTGCCAGCAAGGCTCCCATGCCCGTGGTCGTCGAAGCCGGAAAGACGGTTTATTGGTGTTCTTGCGGAAAATCTTCCGAACAGCCGTTCTGCGACGGCAGTCACAAAGGCGGCGAATTTTCACCGATCGCCTACACGCCCGAAACCACGGGCACCGTTTATTTCTGCGGTTGCAAGCACAGCAAGAAAGGCGCGCTGTGCGACGGCAGCCATAAGACGCTTTAGGAGCGATCCCACCAACCGCCGCCCATGGCAAGGAACAAATCGGCGCTGTCCTTCAAGTATTGTACGCGTGACTGAACGTCCGCCAAACGGGCCAGTTTTTCCTGACGCTCCGCAACAAGAACGGGAAGAATGCCCGAGGTTCCGCTTAACCGTTCCATTTCCGCGTAACGCCGGGAATCGACCGTGGCGACAACGGCTTTTCCGGTTAGAGTGACGGCCCGTTCGTCTTGAACCAATCCTTGCAGCACGGTCGCAACCTGGGCAAAGGATTGCAGCACCGTTTGCCGGTATTTGGCGAAGCTGACGTTGTAGGCGCTCTCGGCGGCGTGCTGTTCCGCCTCCAACCGACCGCCCTGAAAGATCGGAGCGGTAAGCCCCGCGCCCACTCCCGCGCCGGTTGCTGCGTCCCTCCATAGCTGACCGGGCATCACCGCCCATTGGGTTATGTCGGCTGACAGCACCAGCCGGGGGTAGCGGTTGGCTTCGGCCACGCCGATCAGCGCGCTGGCCGCGTGAAGATCGGCCTCGGCCGCCAGGATATCGGGACGATGACGGACAAGATCCGAGGGAAGACTGAGCGGAATGTTTTGGGGAACGATGAACGCTGACAATTCGAAATCCGGAGGCGACCATTGTTCCGGAGTCTTGCCGACCAGCACAGACAGCTCATGACGGACGCCCGACAATTGCGCAAGCACCGGGGGCAGCATGGCGCCATCGACGGCCAATTGTCCCTCCGCATCCGCCATCTCCTTGTCGGATATGGTCCCCGCTCGACGCGCGGTTCGCATCAAATCCACGCGCCGTTGATCCATCGCGATCAAGGATGAGACGATCTCGGCCTGTTCTTTAAGCGAGGCGGCGGACAAAACCCGCATTACAACGGTTCCGGTCAGCGTCAGATAAGCGCCGTTCAGTCGGTATGTTTCCGCTTCGGCATCGGCTTCGGCAGCTTCGACCGATCTGCGGTCGTGACCGAACAGATCGAGCGCGTAGGATACCGTGCCGCCGATCGAATACAGATTAAGGGTTTCGGATGGAAAGCTCATTCCATAGGACGTGAAATTGACTTTCTCGCGTGTCGCCCCGCCATGCAGGCCGACCTGCGGATACGCCAAGCCCTCGGTCGCGGCGGCCTTCTGTCGAACCTGCGCCAGCGCGGCTTTGGCCGCTTCCAAATCCTGATTGTGTTCAAGAGCCATGGAAATCAAGGTGTTCAGATCGGCGGACTCGAACAGATGCCACCACTCGCCGGTGATTTTCCGTCCCAAGACGGCCTGCACGGGCATTTGCTCATCGGGAGCCGTATACTGCCGAGCGAAAGAGGGAGGCGCCGGTCGCTCGAAATCCGGCCCGACCGCGCACGACGCCACCCCCATCAATCCCAAAACCGTTAAGGAGATTCTCATCGGAAAGCGGACCCGGGCTTCAGCCCCATTTTTTTAAGGACGATCGCGGCCGGACAAAAACCGGTTATCCCAGATTGAAGCATCACCACGCCAATAAGCGCAGTCAACCACAACCACTCGGGCGCTTGAAAATGCGCCAGCACCAAACTGCCCAAAATCATGGTCCCGGCGAAAATCAAAACGGCACGGTCCAGGTTCATTTCATCCTCCACGACTGCATGCGTCATAAATTAGGATGACATAATATTCGTAACATCGTATATACGCAAGTACGTACTTACTGAGGTGTCATCGCAGATGGACATGAACGCGCAAACGATGATCGCGGCCGCCGGAAAAGCCAGCGAACTTTTGAAATCCTTGTCAAACCGGCATCGCCTGTTGATCGTTTGCCAATTGATCAACGGTGAGCGGTCGGTTGGCGAACTGGCGGAATTTCTCGATATCCGGGACACCACCGTCTCCCAGCATCTGGCGCTGCTGCGCAAGGATGGAATTGTAACGACAAGGCGCGACGGTCAAACGATTTGGTATTCCATCGTCAGCGATCCGGCGCGGCAGATTCTGGAAACCCTCTACCGCTTGTATTGTCCGTCCGGGAACCGACAAAATGGTTAAGGCGACCGGATTCATAGTGGCGCTTGCGGCGCTTGCGGCGCCGCTGGCGGCCCGCTCGGCGGAAACGTTTCTGGTGGAAAATATTCAGATCACGGACGAGGTGGCGGTTTCCGCCACGGTTGAAAGCCTCAACATCCTGCCCGCTCGGGTTCGAACCGGTGGAACGATCGTTTCGTTGTCCGCACATGAAGGCGATCAGGTTAAACAGGGACAGGTCATCGCCGCCACCTCGGATCGGAAACTGGACCGGCAAAGCGCCGCGCTGGAAGCAGAAATCGCCGGGCAACGGGCGCAGTTGGCGCAGTCCAAGGCGGAATTGGAACGCAACCGTCCATTGTTCGAAAATGGCGTGATCAGTCAAACCGCCATGGAATCGCTTCGCACGGCGGTCGCCGTCGCCGAATCCGGGGTAAAGGCCCGTGAGGCAGAGCGGGCGGCTCACGGCGAGCAGATATCCCAGGGCGAAATTCTCGCCCCCGCCTCGGGCCGCGTCCTGTCGGTGGACACGGCGATAGGAACGGTGGTGATGCCGGGCGAGGGCATCGCCACCATAGCTCGCCAGGATATGGTCGTCCGATTGTTTCTGCCCGAACGGCACGCCCGCTCGCTTACCGTTGGCGAAGCGGTGAAAATCGAAGGCGGAGACTTGCCTGCGGAAGGAACGATCAGCTTGATTTATCCGCATGTCGTACAAGGTCAAATTCAAGCGGATGCGGCTATCGCCATGCCAAGCTCGTACTTCGTCGGCCAGCGCCTGCGGGCATGGGTCGCCTTGGAGCCAAGAAAGGGCATCGCCGTTCCCGCTTCATACCTGATTACCCGCTTCGGCATGGATTTCGCCAGGGTCCGGACCAAGGATGGAAGCGACATCGAGGTGCCGGTTCAGCGCGGACCATCCGTTTCCATGCAGGGGGGCGGCGACGGCTTGGAAATTCTGACGGGTCTGCGTCCGGGCGATCTTTTGGTGCGGCCATGAAGCTTGGATTGTCGGGAACCCTGACGCGACTCGCCATCGGTTCGCCGATCACCCCTCTGTTTCTGGCCGCCGCGTTGTTCGCCGGCCTGATCGCCGTCGCCACCATTCCCCGCGAAGAAGAACCGCAAATCAGCGTTCCGATGGTCGATATCATGGTCGACGCCGACGGCATTCCAGCCGACGACGTCTTGGAAATCGTGACCAAACCCCTGGAAGCCATCGTCAAAGGCATCAACGGCGTCGAGCATGTCTATAGCATGACCCAAGACGATCATGTGATCGTCACCGCCAGATTTCTGGTCGGCACTTGGGAAGACGACGCCGTTCTTAGAATCCACGAACGTATCCGTGCCAATCACGACCGCATTCCCGCCGGTATCGGCGACCCGCTGATCGTCAAGCACGGCATCAACGACGTTGCCGTTGTAACGCTTACGCTTACGCCCAAGGACGGCGCCGCCGACCGATGGACCGGCGCGAACCTGACCGCCTTGGCCGAAAAGCTTCGGTTGGAAATGACCAAGGTCGACAACATCGGCCAGACCTATATCGCGGGCGGACCGGCCGACCAGATACGGATCGAACCGGACGCCGCGAAATTGGCTTTATACGGGCTGGACGCGCAACGAGTCGCCGACAAAATCCGCGCGGCCAACCGGACCATCGTCGCAGGTATGGCGCGAGATCGCGGCGGTTCCGTTATCGTCCGCGCCGGCCGATCGGTGCAAGCCATCCCCGACATCGGATTGTTGTTGCTGACCAGCCGCGACGGACGGCCCGTCTATGTCCGCGATGTGGCGAAAGTGCTGGTCGATGCCGCGCCCTTGGAAAGCCGCGTCTGGTCGGAAGCGAAAGCGGCAGGCGGTTTATGGCTGCGCACCCCCGCCGCCACGGTGGCGCTGGCCAAACGCGCCGGAGCCAATGCCGTCATCGCTTCGCACGATATCCTGGCCCGTTTGACCAGTTTGAAAGGCACCCTGATTCCCGACGATGTCGATGTTGAAATCACCCGCGATTACGGCGGAACCGCCAATGAGAAAGCCAACGGCCTGTTGTTTCATCTGGGATTGGCGACCTTGTCCATCGTTGGTCTTATCCTGGTTTCGGTCGGCAGGCGCGAAGCCCTGGTCACCTTCGTCGTTATTCCGACCACCATCCTGCTGACCATGCTGGCGTCCGAACTGATGGGATACACCATCAATCGCGTCAGCCTATTCGCCTTGATTTTCTCGATCGGCATCCTGGTCGACGACGCCATCGTAGTGGTGGAAAACATATCCCGCCATTGGGCGATGAAAGACGGACGGAGTACGACCGCCGCAGCGATCGAGGCCGTCGCCGAAGTGGGCAACCCCACCGTCATCGCCACCCTGACCGTGGTGGTGGCGCTGCTGCCCATGCTGTTCGTGTCCGGCCTGATGGGGCCTTATATGGCGCCAATCCCGGTCAACGCCTCGGCGGCCATGCTGTTTTCCTTCATCGTCGCCATGGTCGCCGCGCCATGGCTGATGGTCAAGCTGCGTCCCGCCCAAAGTGACGCCGGTCAGTTCCAACACGCTAAGGACGGTGGGCGGCTGGGCGCCCTTTACCGCTTAGTGTCCGCCCCCATCCTAGCAAGCCGCCGCCGGGCCGGATGGTTCCTGGCGGCGGTTGGCATCGCCACGGTCCTGGCTTGTTTGCCGTTTGCAACCAAATCCGTCACCGTCAAGCTGTTGCCGTTCGACAACAAGTCCGAGTTGGATGTGGTTGTCGACCTGCCCAGGGGCGCCAGCCTGGAAGATACCGAACGCACCTTGTTCGAGGCCGCTAAGATCGCGCGGCAGCTTCCGGAAACCTTGTCGTTACAGATCTATGCGGGACAGCCCTCCCCGTTCAATTTCAACGGTCTGGTCCGTCATTACTATCTACGCCAAGCGCCGGAGCTGGGCGAAATGCAAGTCAATCTAACCGCCAAATCCGACCGCTCGCGGACCAGTCACGCCATCGCCCTGGACCTTCGGCAAAGACTGCGGTCCATGTCTTTGCCGGAAGGAGCCGTGTTGCGGGTCGTGGAAGTTCCTCCCGGACCGCCGGTTCTCGCCACCTTGCTGGCGGAAGTTTACGGACCCGACGACGCAACGCGCCGGATCGTCGCCGAACAGCTCAAGGCGCTTTTAAAACAAATTCCTTTCATCGTCGATCTGGGGGATTCGTATGGGCAGGCATCGCCGCAACTGAAGTTGTCGATCGACCGCGACCGGCTGGACTATTTCGGGGTCGACGAGGATGCCGTTCTCGATACGTTGCGAACCCTGTTCGGCGTTCAACGATTGGGGTTTTCCCTGAACGGACAAGGGCGGACGCCGCTGGAAATAGTCGTTGCCTTGCCCAAACGGGAACGGACCTGGAACGAACGGCTGATGTCGACCCCGGTCCCCGTGGCCCACCCCAAGGGTAAGCGGTTTACGGTCGAATTGGGAGAGCTGGTTCATGCGACGCGCGTTGCCGGTTCAACCGCCCTGTTCCGAAAAGACGGCATGTCCGCCGACATGGTCATGGGGGAATTGGCAGGAACCTTCGAAGCGCCGATTTACGGCATCCTCGCGGCCGACGACGCCATCGCCCGCCATGATTGGGGAACGCTCGGCCCGCCCAAAATCCAGATGCACGGTCAACCCCTCGACGAATCGAAACCCGCGATTCTGTGGGACGGCGAATGGGAAATCACCTACGTCACCTTTCGCGACATGGGGGCCGCGTTCGGGGTCGCCATCCTCGGCATCTACCTTTTGGTGGTTGCCCAATTCGGCAGCTTCAAACTGCCGTTGGTGATTCTTACTCCCGTCCCCCTGACTTTGATCGGGATCGTTCTGGGACACTGGATGTTCGGAGCGCCTTTTACCGCCACGTCCATGATCGGCTTTATCGCCCTGGCGGGGATCATCGTCCGCAACTCGATCCTGCTGGTGGACTTCATCCGTCACGGCGCCGGACGCAACCTGACGCTTAGGGACATCCTTGTCGAAGCAGGGTCCATCCGTTTCAAGCCGATCCTGTTGACTGCGCTGTCGGCGATGATCGGCGCGGCCACAATTCTGTCCGACCCGATCTTCCAAGGGCTGGCCCTGTCCTTGCTGTTCGGATTGGCGTCGTCAACCCTGCTGACCCTGCTGGTCATTCCCGCCATCTACGTGGTGTTGCGCGATGCCGATCAAATCCGATGACCACCACCCGGTTTTCATATAAGCGGCATGAATAATCGTATATAGGGATTGACTGAGTGGCCTAGCTAATTGGAAATGATGCGTACCTTATTCGGTCTTTCGATCCTCGCCCTGTTTTGTGTAAGCATCGCGCATGCGGGAGATTGGAATTCAAACGAGATTTCATATTGGTACGGTGATAATTTCCGCGAACCCGGCGTCGCCAAATTCGGGAAGCCCGCCGATGTGCCCAAAGATATCGTTTCCATCGCCCATGCCGACGGTATCGGTTCTATGGAGAATTTCATCGATATCGATGTGCTTCGATCCATTGGCGCGGATCCGTCCGGCACATCCAATACCGGCGCAACGGAAATCTACGTGGTCGATCGGCACGATATCTTTTTAAACAGGGTATTGGACGTTTCCATGCCGCATTTCATTCGCGATGCGGGCTTGGAATTCGGAGGCGACCTCAACACCAAGAACACCGCTTTCGACCCCAACAAACGCATGCCCGTGGCGGGATTGGCGACGTTTTTGGACGTCCCCGGATTCTGCCGCATAGCCCTGCTGTGGGACAAGGAATGGAACAACAACGGCATTACCCATACGCGGGTCGCTTTTAATTCCACCGCCCGTTTGGAAACCGCGTGGGGGATTCCGTTCTCGATCGCCAAAGCGAATTTCACCTTCGAAGGGTATGGCGACTACAACGGCCCCAAAGGAACCGACGGCTTCGGAGCCAAGATGCAGAACGAAATATTGATTCATTCGCAAATCATGCTGGATGTCGGTTCCTGGCTCGACCGCCCCAGGCTGTTGAAAGTCGGCGGCGGCTACGAATACTGGTTCAACAAATTCGGCAATGACCACGGCCTTGTACAGGGATCATTGGCGTCGACCCCCTTTGTCAGGATATCTTCGGCATTCTCATTTTAAAACAGGAGAATGCTTATGCCTCGTTTAGCTCTTTTGGCCTTTGTCGCAGCCTTTGTTCTAGCGGTTGGCATGACCGGGCAGGCGCTGGCAAAGGACGGCGAACTCGGTTGCGTCGACACCGCATTCAAGATGATCGGGCCGAACCACAAGGTCTGCATCAGCAGCTTCCGCGACCCCAACGTCCCGGGGATCGTCTGCCATCTTAGCCACGCCAGAACCGGCGGCGTCGCCGGGGCGGTTGGGTTGGCCGAAGACAAATCGGAATTTTCCCTGTCTTGCGTGCAGACCGGCCCCATTTCCGAACCATTGAACATTCCCGACCAACAACCCGTCTTTACCGAACGAACCTCGATCTTTTTCAAAAGTACCCGCGTGCACCGCTTCTACGACAAGGAAAACCATGCCCTTGTATACATGGCGATTTCCGACAAGCTTATCGACGGGTCTCCCAAGAACTCGATCAGCAACGTGGCGATCTCGCCGTGGACACAGCGATAGCCCCTTGTTTGACCGATAACCCTGGCAATCCGCTTTCCCGACCGCGGAAAGTCGGCGATACTGCCCGACAACCGAACGCCCGCAGACGACAGCACCACAGGAGAACACCATGAAAGCCTATCAAGTCCAGTCCTTTGCCGGTTCCGATGGCGTGAAGCTTGAAACCAATCTGGCCGACGTCCAACCCGGGCACGGTCAGATCAAAGTCAAGGTCAAGGCTGCGTCGCTCAATTACCGCGACCAAATGGTGTCCAAGGGAGCTTACGGGTCCAAAACCAAAAAAAACGTCATCCCTTTGTCCGATGGGGCCGGTGAGGTCGTCGCCATCGGAGAGAGGGTCACCCGTTTCAAGGTCGGCGACAGGGTGGCCGGATCGTTTTTCCAGGACTGGATCGCCGGAGCCATTCACGGACGCACCATGGACTCGGCCATGGGAGGCGCGCTCGACGGCATGCTGGCTGAATATGTGGTTCTGTCCGAATACGGCGCCATCGCCGTACCGCCCCATCTTAATTATCAGGAAGCCGCCTGCCTACCCTGCGCCGCGTTGACCGCGTGGCACGCCTTGGTGGAAAGCGCGGACCTTCGAGCAGGTCAAACGGTATTGGTGCAAGGCACCGGCGGCGTATCCCTGTTCGCGCTGCAATTTTCCAAGATGATGGGAGCTTCGGTCATCCTGACCTCGAGCAGCGACGCCAAACTGGAACGCGCCAAGGCTTTGGGAGCCGATCACTTGATCAACTACAAAACCAATCCGGACTGGGAAAAGAAAGTCTACGAAATCACGGCGGGCCGCGGTGTGGACGTGGTGGTCGAAGTCGGCGGCGCCGGAACCTTGGAAAAGTCGATGCGCGCCGTTCGGCTGGGCGGAACCATCGGACTTATCGGCGTTTTGACCGGGGCGCATCAGATCGACCCCATGCCGGTTTTATGGAAAAGCATTCGGCTGAACGGCATTTTCGTGGGCTCGCTGGCGATGTTCGAGGCCATGAACCGGGCGATCAGCGCGGCCAAATCCCATCCCGTCATCGACAAGGTCTTCGGTTTCGACGATGCGCCGAACGCCTATCGCCATATGGAATCCGGATCGCATTTCGGAAAGATCGTCATCGATTGCGACTGATCCGTTTGATCGAATTGGGGCGCCGCAATACGTTGTCTTCGGTCAGTCCGGAAGCTCCTTTTTAATGCGTCTGGCGGCCTCGATCCAATCATCCATTCGATCGTCGGCTCCGATCCGGGCAAGGTAGCCTTGGTCAAGCGGAGCCAACCATGCCTCCATTTCGCTGGAATCCGCGGGTTCCGGCTTGACGATGTGTTGGGCGACATGAACGATCGCCGTCGGCCCGACACGATCCGAAATGCTCCACGCGGCGTCCGAGGGGTGGTGATGACAAAGAACCGCCTCGACGATGGTATCGCTGAACCCCCAAAGATTGAGCAGGCACCCGCTTAGCTCGGGATGCGACGCTCCGAAACGGCGTTGTTCGTAAGCGACAATTTCCGCGCCGGATGATCCGAGGTCTTTCTGCAAGGCGGCCATTTGTTCAGCGCGATTGGCAAACAGAATCAGCGACCCGACATGCGCAAGCATGCCCGAACAGAAACAGTGATCAACGATATTTTCGTCCATTCCTTCGATTTGCGCGATCCGCTTGGCAACCGCACCGATCATCAGGCTGCGGTTTTCCAATCGCTGTACCGCCTTCATATCGATACCAATCGTTCGAAAGGCTTCGAAGACGCCGGCCAATACCGCTACCGAACGGATCAGGTCGAAGCCGAGTAGCTTGACGGCCTGGAAAACATCGGCAACCTTCGACGGAACGAAGAAATAAGCCGAATTGATCAATTTAAGAACCTGCGCCGTCAACCCGATATCGGACGAGATTATTTTGGCGATCTCCGTGGTCGATCCGTCGGGCGACTGGAGCTGCCGCAACAATTCCGTTAGTGCTTGGGGCATCGCCGGAATGGTCTTAGTCCCGGCGACGACATCAAGCAAATGCTCGGAATTCAGCCGTTGGCGGAAAACCAGCGACCGCTCGATCGCCTTGACCAGAATATCCGTGTCGCAGGGTTTGACGAAATATTGGTGGGCTGGTCCCAACGTCCTGAATATGGACTCGCGCTCGGAAAAACCGGAAAGAATGAAGCGGGCCGCCGAGGGATAGCGCTTGCTGACTTCTTCGAGAAGCGTCGCTCCGTCCATGTTCGGCATTCGCATATCGGTAACGACAACGTCGACCTGATTGCTTTTCATTGTTTCAAGAGCGGGCTCTCCACCGGTAGCGAACACCATGATCCATCGATCGTCCTGGTCGGACAATTTCCTTCGCAATCCGTCCAGTATGCCGATTTCGTCATCGACAAAAAGTATTGTCGGCAATTTCGGGGTCATGAACAATCTTCCTGTGCGGCTGCGGCGCCCGCAACGGGAAGAACCACCTGAAAGCGGCTTCCCTCTCCGGGGGTCGATTCCACGGTGATGGTTCCGCCGTGTCGAAGAACGATTGATTTGGTGATCGCCAGGCCTTGCCCGGTCCCCTTGCCAGGCGCCTTGGTGGTGAAAAACAATTCGAACAGATGATCGATATTCTCTTGGGAAATGCCGCACCCCGTGTCGGACACGGAAACGACGACCGAATTTTCGTGCCCGTGTGTGGTCACCACGATGCGCCCCATGTTGCCGCCGCCTTTTTCTTCAATGGCTTGCGCGGCGTTCATGATAAGATTCACCAGCACCTGATTGATCTCGCCCTCGATGCCCGTCAGCGGCGGCAGGCCGGGATCAAGGCGCAAATCGAGTTCGGCGACGTGTTTCCACTGATTGCGGGTGACGATGCACGTCGTTTCTATCGCCCGATTCAAGTTGAACGGTTGCGCGGTTTTGCCGCTTGGAAACGAAAATTCTTTAATCGCTTGAACGATGCTGGAGATTTTGGCGATGCCGTCCAAGGCAAGCTCGGCCGCGGCAGGCAGTTCGCGGGCCGCGAAGTCGAACTTGATCGCCTTGGCGCGTTCGCCGACCTCTCTCCAATCCCCTGTTTCCAAGGACGTCCGCGCCGCCTCGACAACATAAAGCAGCCTGGGAATCCAGGATTTTATGAAAGAGACGTTGTCGCCGATAAACTGGAGCGGGGTGTTTATTTCATGAGCGACGCCGCCCGCAAGAGTTGCTAGCGACCTCATTCTTTGCGCCTCCGCCACTTGGATCAACAACTCGGCATGAGCCCGCTTGATTTTGGCAAGCTCCAACTCGGCCGAAATCATTGCAATTTTTTGCTCGGAATGCTGACGTTCGATCTGCGATTTCTCCGTCATCGTTCTTCTTAAGATCGCTATGCTGTGCGCGATTTCTCCTATTTCATCGGCATTATCAAGATATGGTATATCAACATTATCATCGCCAAGTTTCATGGCTCGTATTACTTCTGAAATGTTATGCAATGGCGGAACTATCGTCATAAACAACCACAGGACTATACCGCATCCAATGGCTATTGCGGATAATCCAAATAATATATACGTAGAAACTCCGCTATTTACGCTTCCAATCATTCCAGATATGTATAAATAAAAAAATGACCATGCTATTATGCTTGGCGGAATATATGATAAAAGTATTCTTAGGCCGATCCCCTTTGAAAACACCCCCATGGATCTTATTGAAACGCTCATTCCGGCAAATCCATTCGGATTGTTCACAACACAAATCGATCACACAAATAACAGCTTCAATAACGCCCCAAGGGAATATCAGCCTATGTGTGATCGTTGGTAAGATTGTAAGTTGCCCGATCCGGTTTCCCATCCCCAAACGGGGAGGGCTGCAAAGACCCGCCCCGGCGGCATCGGGCTCGATTGGAGAAACCGGGAGTATTCCCCAAACGCATTAGGAGAAACCGGCCTCGACGAGAGAGCAAAGGCCGGTTTCCTGGTATCCCACCTTGAATGACAACTGGGGGGCAATCATCCAAGACCTATGCAGGTAGCATTGCATACCCCTCGGTCACGCAATATCCCCAAATGCGGATATCCTTCCGGATAGTCGACCACCGGCTAACCGGCCATGATCTTTACGTATTCGCCCGGAGCGTCGCATATGGGCTTCAACGCGCCACCGCCGGGAATCCGGGCGGAAACTTTCGACCCCGACGTCTTGGCGACCCACGGCAACCAATCCGACCACCACGATCCGGGCGTTTCTTTCGCCGCCGCCAGCCATGCTTGAGGATTTTTGTATTTCCGGGAATTGGTCCAGTAACAATATTTGTTGGCGGCGGGCGGATTGATCACTCCGGCGATATGGCCGGAACCGCCCAGAACGAATTTGACCGGTCCGGCGACCCGTCCCGTCAAAGCGAAGGTGCTGGCCCACGGGGCGATATGATCTTCGCGGGCGGACATCATGTACAGTGGCGTCTTGATCAGTCCAAGGTCGATCCCCACGCCGTCGAGCACCATGCCGCCGGGAATGACCAACCGGTTTTCCTTGTACATCTCGCGGAGGTAGACGCTGAACATTGCGGCGGGCATCCGCGTGGTATCCGAATTCCAATACAGCAGATCGAAGGGATACGGGTCTTTTCCCAACAGATAATTCCGAATGATGAAGGACCAAATCAAATCGTTCGCGCGCAGTTTGTTGAACGTGTCGAACAGTTCGTGGGCTTCCAGATAACCAAGAGCGCTCATCTTGTGTTCGATTCGTTTGATCTGGGTCTCATCGATAAAAACGCCCAATTCGCCGGGCTGGGAAAAATCGGTCATGGTCGCCAGCAGAGTGGCGGATTTGATCCTTTCTTCCCCTTTGCTCGTCAGATAGGCAAGCGTGCAGGACAACAAGGTCCCGCCCAGGCAGAAACCCAAGGCGTTGACTTCCCTTTCGCCGGTGGCCTGTTCAATGGCGGCAAGCGCCGCCAGCGTCCCTTCCGTCATATAATTCTCGAAGCTTTTATCCGCCAATTCCGGCCCGGGATTGACCCAGGAAATAATGAATACGGTATGGCCCTGGTCCCTAGCCCAGGCGACAAAGGAATTGCTGGGCTTAAGGTCCAGAATATAAAACTTGTTGATCCATGGCGGGACGATCAGCAGAGGCGTCTTATAGACCTGCTCGGTGGTCGGGGCGTACTGAATCAGCTCCATCAGCTCATTGCGGAACACGACCTTTCCCGGCGTGACGGCAATGTTCTCACCGACTTTGAAGGCGTTGTAATCGGTCATGCTGACGGCCAGCTTGCCCTTGCCTCGTTCCAAATCCGACAGCAGATTGCCCAGCCCTTTAAGCAGATTCTCGCCGCGGGTTTCGATCGTCGCGTGCAAGACCTCCGGATTGGTCAGGACGAAGTTGGTGGGCGACATCGCGTCAATGAATTGGCGGCTGTGAAAGTCGACCTTTTGGGCTGTCGATTCATCCAGTCCTTCGACGCTGTTTACCAAGGATTGCGCCCACCGCGCCGAAACAAGATACGATTGCTTGATGAAGTCGAATACTTCATTTTCCTGCCATTGATCGTCCTTGAAACGTTTATCGGTCGGCGCGGGCTGCGCCACCGGATCGGCCTGTTCGCCCAACAACCGCCGCGTCGCGCTGTGTCCCAGCGAAAGATAGTCCTCCCATAACGAGAAATTGGCCGCCATCACTTTCTTCGGATCGTTCAAAAGATTGGCGGTCATTTCCATAAAGGCGCCGCCGACATTGTAAGGATCCGGACCGCTCATCCGTTGTTCTGCGGCCTTTTTTTCTAAAAACTCAAGCATGACCTTCTGAGACCGTTCTGTAATTCCCAGAATAGCGCGAGATAATTCCAATGGATCGGGAGTGATTTGGTCCGCTTTATTTTTAGATGCCATTTTCCTGCCTTTCCTCGCCGTGCATAACTGTCATACAGGCGAAATACTGTTGCGTGTTCTGAATGAAAATATTTCGCGGCTTCGCCGAACGCGGGGTTTATGACTTGTTTAAGGCTAACATGAGGTCAAGATGGGCGCCACCAACTTGGCGATGCCCCTAGTGAGGTTGGGAAGATTGCGGCCGGTATTTAGCCAGAAACGAGGAGATCGCCGTGGCCGGAACGAACGCGGTAAGATCGACGAAACGGCCGTCGACGGTTCCGCTTAATTCCAGATTGATCACCCCCCACAAGCAGTTTTTCCGGGGATCGAAGACGCCGCCGCCCGAGTTGCCCGGATGATAACCGGTGCTAAGCAGATTGGTCCAATTTCCGGATTGGCCGTCCGACGTGATGGGCGATGAAATCGTGGCCGCGCGGGTGGTGACGCCGTTCGAGACCACCACCACCGGCTGATCGGTTCCGGGATTGCCGCCGCATATGGAAACGCCGTCTTGGGACGGGCGCTTGATGTACATTTCCTTTGGATCGATCTTAACCAAGGCCAGATCCAAATTGTCCCGTTGACCGTTCTGAACCACGGTCCCCCGCACCCGCCAGCCATTCAGAATTACCGTCACCCGGGGGTTTTGCGAATCGATGCGGACGACATGGGCCGCCGTAAGGACGAGACCGTCGCCCAACATCACCCCGGAGCCGCTGGACAATTGGCGTCCGTCGTTTGACGACTTCTCCAACAACACGCCGACATCGGGCGGCGGAGGCATCAGCGACGGCCGTTCGTCCGCGGCCTTCGCCACGGACGGTATGCCGCCTAGCGCAAGAAACAACGGCAGACAAAGAAACCTGGTGGCGTAAGTCATCATGGCAGCCGACGAAAAGACAGGGATAAAACGGCGCATCATCTTTAAACGCATGTTGAACCGAACCGCAATCGAGCATTAGGACCTAGTGCCCCGATTCGGAAATTCGCGATACCAAAACCCAGCGTCTTTCGAATTTCCGAAACCATAAGGACACTAGCGACTCTTTGACTTCTCGTGTGGTTTTCGATTTCTAAATTCCTAACGGTGCTGGCTGCATAATCGTAGGAATTTAGAAATCACCACACTAGACCAATAAAACTCCGCTTGTCGTGCCGCTGGACAAAACGACCGAATAGTAGGAGAAATGCGTTGTTCGTATCGGGAAATACGAGCAAGCGTTTCGACACGCCAGTCGGCCAATTTGACCAAAATTATGGAGAACCACTATGACCTCTATTGGACTGGTACTTCAAGGCGGCGGCGCTTTGGGCGCCTACGAATTCGGTGTCGTCTCGCATTTGATCGAACAGGGATTGAACCCCGTCGCGGTGACGGGGGTTTCCATCGGCGCCATCAATGCCGCGGCGATCGCCGGCGCGCGCGACGGCGACATCCGTGAGACCCTTCACCGCCTGTGGCGTGCGATCACGCTGAACCACCAACCCATGTTACCCGAACGATATCAGGAATTTCTTTCGGCGTTCGGCGTTCCCAGCTTTTACAAATTGCGCAGCGATTGGTTCAACGCGACGAAATGGGATGCGTTGTGCGATACCACGCCGATGCGCCGGACCTTAGCGGAAATCGTCGATTTCTCGCGCCTGAACCAGCCGGACAAAGTTCGCCTGTCTGTTACCGCCACCAACGTAAGAACGGGCTTGAGCGAACGTTTTTCCAATCGAACGGCCACGTTGACCCCCGATCACATCCTGGCCAGCGGCAGTCTGCCGCCGGGTTTTCCGATGACCAAGATCGACAACGAGTATTATTGGGACGGAGGATTGTTCGACAATACCCCGCTTCGTCCGTTGATCGAAATGCTGACGCCGGAAGAGGCGGAAACCCTGCCCATCGTGGTTGTCGATCTGTTTCCGACCAAGGACGCCATTCCCACCGACCTGCTTGAAATCAAGAACCGGATGATGGAAATTTCCTTCGAGAACAAGTTTTGGGATGATTTCGGCGGACCGGACGGACTGATCGAGTACGCCAAAATGCTGGATGATCTGGACAGGCAATTGCCCGCCCAAAGCCCTGTTCGCCAGTCGAATCAGTATCTACGGATGATGCAATACCGCAGCCTGAAAAACCTGAAGGTCATCAACAGCGAGCATGTGCCGATGACGGGCGGAATGGACTTTTCCGAACACGGCATCAAACGGCGTTATGAAGCCGGGTACAAGGCCGCCGGTCCGATGATCAAAGAGATCAAGGCGGGTGGCGAAACCGCCAAGAAAGGCCGAACCAGTACCCGCAGCTGAAACATGACCGGTGCCGGAGGATCGGGTTTGAACGGACAATCTTTCCATACTCGGCTGTTGATCGGCTTTGCGGTTTTCTTCATGACCGTTCTCCCTGAATGGGCGATGGCCGCCGAGAAGCTTCCAGCTTTCGCCGCCGATCCCGGGCAGACGACCATGTCGGGTTTTTCCTCGGGCGCTTTTTTGACCGCGCAATTCGGCGTGGCCTATTCCGCCTCTTTGGCCGGGGTCGGCATTGTCGCGGGCGGTCCGTTCGACTGCGCCGAAGGCGCCGTTCAATTCGCTTGGTTTCGGTGCATGAAGACGACGATCGGGGCA
>Ga0316222_1001005_pt1 | contig 37270 bp, 37 predicted proteins | sample TBH18011metaG_FD_206008 | JGI IMG/M metagenome (GOLD analysis project Ga0316222, IMG submission 206008) | Freshwater microbial communities from Trout Bog Lake, Wisconsin, USA - TBH18011 | ecosystem: Environmental > Aquatic > Freshwater > Lake > Hypolimnion/Profundal zone | place: USA: Wisconsin... | reverse complement strand
TCCCGGAACCCAATGCCCTGCATCTGTGGCTGGCGGGGCTGGAGCGGCTGCCCCTGGTGGTCGACACCTGGTATGACGGGGCGATGCGCGCCGCTTTCGCCGCCAGGGGCCGCACCGATTGGGGCCAGATTCAGGGCGCTTCCAAAGCGCGGCGCCTCGACGGCGGGGTGTGGGCGCGCGCCGTCGGCGCCGATGGCGCCGTGGTGTCCGATGCCGAGGTCGAGGCCTGGACCACGGTGCTTTACAAGCCCCACGGCGCGGCGCAGCCCACCGGCGACGTGCTGGTGTCCGATGCCGATTATGTGGAAGTGCTGACCGATATCGACATCCAGACCCCCATTCCCGAAGCGGTCAAGCTCCGCAGGACCGGCCGTGGCTTCGTCTTTCTCGGCTGTCGCTTCTACGACCAGATCCTGCGCACCTTCGCCCGCCAGGTGTGCAAGCGCTCCGGCGGGCCGCGCTATGCCGTGGTGTCCGACGAGCTGACCCGCAACGAAATCAAGTTCATGGAGATCGAAGGCATCCGGCCGCTGACCATGCCGCTGGCCGAGGCGGTCGCCATCCTGACCACCACATCCTGAACCCGTCAACCTTTGGAGAGGAACGATAATGGCGAATGTGACTTTCAGCGCCCCCACCCTGGGCAAGGACATCACCGTCTACGCGGTGGCGGGTGACAATCGGACCCTGCTGGGCGTGGCCAAGCAGAACAATGTCGCCATCCCCTGCCAGTGCCAGGATGGCGAATGCGGCTCCTGCCTGATCAAGGTGACCATCCTGGAGAAGAAGCAGCCGGCCGCCGTCAACCTGACCGAAAAGGAGAAGCTGACCCTCTCCGTCAACGGCAAGATGACCAAGGAACAGCTGATCGACGCCGAAACCAACGACATTCCGCCCCATTATCGGCTGGCCTGTCAGTACATCGTCCGCAACGAGGATATCCTGGTCGAATTCTCGGGTGAGCCGGGCGTCGAGATCGATCTGCGGCGGTAGGTGGCGGAAGCACGCAGGTCGACGAAGGGGCGTCTTCGCGGGCGCCCCTTCATTTATGCCGGCGGGATCACGCCTTCGGCACCGAGCAGACGCCGTCGCTACGTGGGCAGATCTCGGGGATCGGCCTGCCGTCTTGCGACAATCCGATCCAGGCGGCCACCGTCGCCTCGTCGAAGCCGGCCATGCGGCGGCCTTCGGCTTCCATCAGCGGCCGGCGGATCAGCAGCGGGTCCAGGCACATTGCCGCCAGCGCCTCGTCGGCCTGCATCAATTCCGGCACCACCGCCCCCGACTTGACCCGGGGAGCGGCGCGGTTGAACCACTCGGCCACCGGCTTGGATTCGAAGAACGGCCGCAGCGTCTCGGGGGTCCAGGTCTGGACCCGGATGTCGAGGGCGACAACGTCGTGTCCGGATTGCGACAAGACCTGTTTCTGGCGGGTGTTGTTGCTGCATCCCGGTTTTTCGTAGAAGACGACCATCACCATGGTTCACCCTTTCTGTCTAAGCGTTTCGGCGAAGGCGAGCAGCGCCGGCACCTGGACCCGGATCTCGTCGACCACCGCCTTGTCCAGTTTTCCCAGCCAGGCCGACGGGATCTCGCCGACCCCATAGGTGGCGCCGGCCAGCATGCCGGCGATGGCCCCGGTGGTATCGGCGTCGCCGCCCTGATTGACCACTTCGATCACGCAGTTGCGGAAGGAATCGGTCCGGAAATAGAAGTGCAGCACCGTCTGCATGGTATCGACGATATAGGCGGTGGATTGGCCCCGGAAGATTTCGAACTTGAAGCATTTATGGGCTTCGATCAGCTTGCGCGCCTCTTCGCGGGCCTCCTTCATGCCCTGGCCCTGGATCAGGGCCTGGCTCATGCGGCCCAGGGTCACGGTGGCGTCGTCGGACAGGGGATGGTGGTGGGTGATGCGGCTCTGGGCCAGGGTCCAGCGCTCCAGCAGATCGGGGCGGCCCAGGGTGGCCAGGGCCAGCGGCAGATTGCGCATGGCGGCGCCATTGCCGGCATCGCCCTCGCAATAGACCCCCTCGGTGGTGCCGTTGGTGATATAGCGGCGGATACCGCGACGGCAGGTGTTGCCCACATCCACCGGGCCGGATTTCAGCCAGGCGGCGTATTCGTCGCAGATATCCTTGATGTCGAAGTCCCGCCGGCGGGTCAGCGAGCGCCCCAGGCACAGCGCCATCTCGGTGTCGTCGGTGACCTGGCCGGGGGCCAGATGCAGCCAGCCGCCGCCGATCATCTTGCGGTGCAGGCCGTGTTTCTCGCGGATTTCACCCTTGGTCAGAAATTCGACGGTGGCCCCCAGGGCATCGCCGACCGCGAGGCCGAGATAGGCCCCGAGCGCCCGATCAGGCAGGGAAGGACCGGTCATGGCAAGCCTTTCAGTAACTGGCGACAGGCACGAGGCGGACTCTCAAAAATAATCGGCTCGAACACGGTATTCGCCCCCCACCACCAGATATTCGCCTTCACCCTTGAGGGGGTGGATCGGCAGCAGGGTATTGAAGAAGACGATTTTCACCGTCGGCACCTCGACGGTGAGGATGATGTCGCCGAAACAGTCGGCCACCCCCCGGTCGCTGGAGAAGGAGGCCAGATTGTTCAGGCGCATGACCACGTTCTTCTTGTCGAGGCGTTCGATGATCTGATGCTCCTCGAACGAGTTGATGCCGCGATACAAGGTCAGGTGGCGGCGGCCCGGTGCGGCATAGCGTTCCAGTCCCCACTGGCAGAACTCGTACAGCATGTCGAGCTGGCAATAGATCGAGTTGTTGTGAAAGCGGCTCGACATCTTCTCTTCCACATAGGCCGTCCAGCCGACGGTCGAGAAGCGGGTGATCATTTCCTTGTGGTAGGTGGGGAACAGCCCGAAGCGGCTTTCGACCCAGCCCTTCAGCACGGCGCCTTCGGGGGCGTTGGAATCATAGCCCCAGCCCTTGAGCAACCGCAGAAAGCTGGAACGGTAGCGCTTGACCTTGGCATCGCCCGCCGTACCGCCGTCATGGCGCTCGTGCTGCTCGGGATCGATGCCGAACATGGCCATCATGTATTTATAGAAGGCATCGCCGGCATCGGCCAGGCTGTCGGAAAAACTCAGCATCTCGAACATGGAGCGGTTCATCTCGCGCACCCCCGAGATATGCAGCTCGCGCGGGTCGTCGTTGAACACGGCGCTGCCCAGCAGGTTGGTGGACAATCCCACCAGATTGGTGCTGTGGCCCAGGCGTTGAGGATGCAACTCGGTCATGATCGGGGCGGGGTCTCCTGTCTCCGCCCGATTTTATGCAAGACTCATACCCAAGGCAGGGGGGCCCGGCCGCGCCAGCATCCCCGCCGCTGTTGGGCTTGCAACACTCTGTCGGATGGTTGTCGGGTTCCATACAGGCGCCTAAAAAGCGGGCAGATGCCTCCATTCCCACGACAACACATTGATATTACCCAATAAATATTTTTTGCTGCGCCGCAAATAAAGTTGGCACGCCGGGTGCAGTACCCCTGTCGTGGCGGAGGCCCTTGCCCTCGCCGACGATTTCGGAAGACAGCTCGAAAGGAATTCTCACATGTCTCTTCGTCAGATCGCGTTCTACGGTAAGGGCGGCATCGGCAAGTCGACCACCTCGCAGAACACCCTCGCCGCCCTGGTCGAAATGGGCCAGAAGATCCTGATCGTCGGCTGCGATCCCAAGGCCGACTCCACCCGCCTGATCCTCAACACCAAGCTGCAGGACACCGTGCTGCATCTGGCCGCCAAGGCCGGTTCGGTGGAGGACCTGGAATTGGCCGACGTCATGAAGATCGGCTACAAGGGCATCAAGTGCACCGAGGCCGGCGGCCCCGAGCCGGGGGTCGGCTGCGCCGGCCGCGGCGTCATCACCGCCATCAACTTCCTGGAAGAGAACGGCGCCTATGACGACGTGGACTATGTGTCCTACGACGTGCTGGGCGACGTTGTGTGTGGCGGCTTCGCCATGCCGATCCGCGAGAACAAGGCCCAGGAGATCTACATCGTCATGTCCGGCGAGATGATGGCGCTGTATGCCGCCAACAACATCGCCCGCGGCATTCTGAAATATGCCGGCACCGGCGGCGTGCGCCTGGGCGGCCTGATCTGCAACGAGCGCCAGACCGACCGCGAACTGGACCTGGCCGAGAGCCTGGCCGTCAAGCTGAACACCCAGATGATCCACTTCGTGCCCCGCGACAACATCGTCCAGCACGCCGAGCTGCGGCGCCAGACCGTCATCCAGTACAAGCCCGACTCCCAGCAGGCGGAAGAGTACCGCCAGCTCGCCACCAAGATCCATGCCAATGCCGGCAAGGGCACCATCCCGACTCCGATCACCATGGAAGAGCTGGAAGACATGCTGCTGGAGTTCGGCATCATGAAGTCGGACGAGCAGGCCCTGGCCGAGCTCGAAGCCAAGGAAAAGTCCCTCTGCGGCACCGCCTGATCAGTCCCGGCTGACCGGCACCTGTCGTCTCGTCTTCCGCCTCCTCGCCGGCTCATCTGGATCAAGGGTCGGCGGGTCTGGCGGGGAGAGTCAGATCTAGAGAAGGAGAAGGGGCATGAGCCTCGAATACACCAACGACACCGCCGCCAATGAGGCGCTGATCAAGGAAGTGCTCGATCAGTATCCCGAGAAGGCCGCCAAAAAGCGTGGACGTCACCTCGGCACCGTCAAGACCGAAGAGAACGGCACCCCGACCTGTGGCGTGAAGTCCAACATCAAATCCGTCCCCGGCGTCATGACCGTTCGCGGTTGCGCCTATGCCGGCGCCAAGGGCGTGGTGTGGGGTCCCGTCAAGGACATGGTCCACATCTCCCACGGCCCCATCGGCTGCGGCCAGTATTCCTGGTCCCAGCGCCGCAACTACTTCACCGGCACCGTCGGCATCGACAGCTTCGTCACCATGCAGGTGACCTCGGATTTCCAGGAACGCGACATCGTCTTCGGCGGCGACAAGAACCTGGAGATCATGATCGACGAGCTCGACGGACTGTTCCCGCTGAACAACGGCATCTCGATCCTGTCCGAGTGCCCGATCGGCCTGATCGGCGACGATATCGAAGCCGTCGCCAAGAAGAAGGCCAAGGATCTCGGCAAGACCGTCGTTCCGGTCCGCTGCGAAGGCTTCCGTGGCGTGTCCCAGTCGCTGGGCCACCACATCGCCAACGACGCCATCCGGGACTGGGTGTTCGACACCCATACCCAGGACTGGGAGACCGGCCCCTATGACGTCAACCTGATCGCCGACTACAATATCGGTGGTGACGCCTGGCCGAGCCGCAAATTGCTGGAAGAGATGGGCCTGCGGGTCATCGGATCGTGGTCCGGCGACGCCACCCTGGCCGAAATCGAGCGCGCCCCCAAGGCCAAGCTCAACCTCATCCACTGCTACCGCTCGATGAACTACATCTGCCGGCACATGGAAGAGAAGTACGGGATGCCGTGGATCGAATACAACTTCTTCGGTCCGACCCAGATCGCCGCCTCCTTGCGCAAGATCGCGGCGGCGTTCGACGAGACCATCCAGGCCAATGCCGAAAAGGTCATCGCCAAGTACCAGCCCCTGGTGGACGCGGTCATCGCCCGCTTCAAGCCGCGGCTGAACGAGAAGACGGTCATGCTGTATGTGGGGGGCCTGCGCCCCCGTCACACCGCCACCGCCTATGAAGACCTCGGCATGAGGATTGTCGGTTCGGGTTACGAATTCGCCCATAACGACGATTATCAGCGGACCGCCACCTATCTCAAGGAAGGCACGCTGATTTACGACGATGTCAGCGAGTTCGAGCTGGAAAAGTTCATCGAGAAGCTCCGCCCCGACCTGGTCGGTTCCGGCATCAAGGAGAAGTACTCGACCCAGAAGATGGGCGTGCCCTTCCGCCAGATGCACTCGTGGGACTATTCCGGTCCCTATCACGGCTATGACGGCTTCGCCATCTTCGCCCGTGACATGGACATGGCCATCAATGCCCCGGTCTGGGGCAAGCTCAAGGCGCCGTGGAAGGCCGCGTAAGGCCCCAACCGGTTCCCTGACCCGACTTTGAGAAAATCCCCTCCCCGCGTGTCGCCCAATATCCGGGGGCGCGGGGAGGATGAAGGAGAATTCCCATGCCCCAGAGCGCAGAAAACATCAAGGACCACATCTCCCTGTTCTCGGAACCCGAGTACAAGGAACTGCTGGCCGCGAAGAAGGCCAACTACGAGTGCCGTCCCGCCGACGCCACGGTCGAAGAGCAGCTGGAATATTCCAAGACCTGGGAATATCGCGAGAAGAACTTCGCCCGCAAGCAGGCCGTCATCAACCCGCACAAGGCCTGTCAGCCGCTGGGCGCCGTGTTCGCCGCCGCCGGCTTCGAAGAGACCCTCCCCTATGTGCACGGGTCCCAGGGCTGCGCCGCCTATTTCCGGTCGCACCTCGCCCGTCACTTCAAGGAAGCCTCGGCCTGCGTGTCGGACTCCATGACCGAGGACGCGGCGGTGTTCGGCGGTCTCGCCAATCTGGTCGAGGGTCTGCAGAACGCCAAGACGCTGTACAAGCCCAAGATGATCGCGGTTTCGACCACCTGCATGGCCGAGGTCATCGGTGACGATCTCAGCGCCTTCATCGGCACCGCCAAGGAAAAGGAAGCCATTCCGGCCGACTTCCCGGTTCCCTTCGCCCATACCCCGTCCTTCGTCGGCAGCCATGTGGTCGGCTACGACAACATGGTCAAGGGCATCCTCAGCTACTTCTGGGATCGCGAGACGGGCGAGGTCAAGCCGGGCAAGTCCAACGGCAAGATCAACATCATCCCCGGCTTCGACGGTTATGCGGTCGCCAACAACCGCGAACTGAAGCGCTATCTGGACGCCATGGGCGTCGACTACACCATGATCAGCGACGTCTCGGAGGTGTTCGACACCCCCACCGACGGCACCTTCCGCATGTATGACGGCGGCACCAAGATCGCCGACGTCCGCGACGCCATCAACGCCAAGGCCACCCTCGGCCTGCAGCACTACTGCTCGGACAAGACCCTGGAATACATTGCCTCCAAGGGCCAGCCGACCGCCGCCCTCAACTACCCCATGGGCGTCAGCGGCACCGATGCCATGCTGATGAAGTTCGCCGAACTGTCGGGCAAGGCCATTCCCGAAGCCATCGAGAAGGAGCGCGGCCGTCTGGTCGACGCCATCGCCGACAGCCAGGGCTGGCTGCACGGCAAGAAGGCCGCCGTGTTCGGCGATCCCGACTTCGTGCTGGCCATGGCGTCGTTCCTGATGGAACTGGGCATCGAACCCACCCACTGCCTGTGCACCAACGCCGGCAAGGAATGGGAAGCCCAGATGAAGGCCCTGCTGGAGGCCAATCCGTTCGGCGCCGGCTGCCAGGTTTGGGCGGGCAAGGATCTGTGGCATCTGCGCTCGCTGCTGTTCACCGAGCCGACCGATCTGCTGATCGGCAGCTCCTACGGCAAGTATCTGGAAAAGGACACCGGCATTCCGCTGATCCGTCTGACCTTCCCGGTGTTCGACCGTCACCACCATCACCGCTTCCCCACCATGGGCTACCAGGGGGCGCTGCGGACGCTGGTCGAAATCCTCGACCGGATCTTCGAGATGGCCGATGCGGCAAGCGACATCTCCTACGACCTGACGCGCTGACCCCCCCACTCTCCCAGCGTGTCCAGGACCAGCCCCGGAGCGGCGACGCTCCGGGGCTTTTCCATGATGTGGCGATCTAATACCGTCGCGCGCCGAGTATTGTAATACGCGGCCTCATTCCCTAAAGTGCGGGCGCATTCAAGCGACACGTCATGGCGGTTTTCAATGAAGTCCGATTTGGTTTCGATCATCCTTTCATTCCGCAATGAGGATGACAATCTGCCGGAGTTGATCCGCCGCCTCCAGGCCATGGCCGATGGTCGGCCCGAGGGCTATGAGTTCATTTTCGTCAATGATTGTTCCTCCGACCGGTCGCGCGATCTGCTGGTCGAGGGCCGCGCCAAGGATCCCCGGATCAAGTTCATGACCACGGCGCGCCGCTCCGGGCCGTCGGAATGCGTCCTGGCCGGGCTGGCCGCCGCCGGCGGCGATGCCATGATCTATATGGATTGCGACCTGCAGGACCCGCCGGAACTGATCCCGGAACTGCTGGGGCACTGGCGGGCGGGCTGCGATGTCGTCCATACCCGGCGCAGCATTCGCCTCGGCGAGGACCCGCTGCGCATGTGGCTGACCCGGCGGGCCTATGAGCTGATCAACTGGACCTCGCGCGGCCAGATGCCCATCGAAGCCGGCGACTTCAAGCTGCTGTCGCGCCGGGCCGCCCAGCACATGATCGCCATGCGGGAACACGACCCCTATCTCCGGGGCCTGGCGGTGTGGATGGGCTTTCCCCAGGTCTTCGTCGATTACGAACGCCAGCCCCGGTTCTGCGGCCAAAGCAAGTTCTCCGGCCTGCACCGCAACGCGGTCAAGACCATGGTGGCCGGCGTGACCTCGTTCTCGTTCCTGCCGATCTATCTGGTGGTCTGGGCCGGTCTGGGCGGTCTCGGCCTGGCGGCGCTGCTGGTGCTGGCCGGGCTGGGCGCCCTGGCCGTAGGGGAAGCGGCGGTGCCCTGGCTGCTCGCCGCCCTGGCCTTGTTCTGCTGGGGCAGCCTGATGGCGGCGGTGGGGGTCACCGGCATCTATGTGGCGCGTATCTACAAGGATGTGCGCGGCCGTCCCCGCTGGATCATCGCCGAGGCGCAAGGGCTGGAGATCGTCCCCGATCGCGCGATGATTCCCGATCGCGCGATGATCAGGGCGTGACGGCCCGGTTGCCGCCGGACGGGGCATCGCGCGTCATCCTCGGGCTGGCGGTGCTGGCCGCCGTCAATCTGCTGGCGGTGGTCGTCGCCTATGCCCTGTATCCCGGCTATCTGGAGCATGGCGAGGCCGCCATTTCGGCCACCGCCTATGGCCTGCTCCACGGCCATCCCGCCTATTACCCCTTCGACGCCCCCGAGCGGATTTCCAACGTCTACGGCCCCTGGACCTATCTGTGGCATGCCTGGCCGCTGGCCCTGTTCGGCGCCTCGCTGCTGTCGAGCAAGATCGCGGCGGTGACCGCCCCGGTCCTGGTGGTGGCGGGCGCCTGGGCGGTCGGCCGCCATCACGGCCGGCGCGGCGGGGCGATGGCGGTGGCCCTGGCCGCCGCTCTGATTCTCTTCCATCTGGGGTTTCCCATCACCATCCGCCCGGACTCCCTGCTGACCGTTCTGGTGACGCTGGCGGTTCTGGCGGCGCTGCGGGCCGAGGCCCGGACCGACATGGCCTGGGGCGAGACCCTGGTGATCGGCATCGCCGGCGGCATCGCCGTCAACGTCAAGATCCATGCCGGCGTGTATCTGGCCCCGGTGGCGCTGTACCATCTGCTGCCCAACGGACGGCGGCTGTTTCCCATGGCGGCGGCCGGGCTGGCCGCCCTGGCGCTGCCGTTCCTGTCGCCGCTGTTCCCGCTGTCGGACTATCTGTCCTGGTTCGGCCCCATGTCGGGCAAGGAAAACACCTGGGACGCCGTGCGCGGCCTGTGGATGAAGCTGGCCTTCTATCTCGGCTTTCCCCTGGTGGCCTGGGGCCTGGCCGGATTTTCCGCCCCCGGGTCGAGCCCGGGGCAGGCTCTGGGCGGCCGCCAGCGGCTGTATCTCGCCACCTATGTCGGCTGCCTGCTGCTGACCCTGTTTCCGGCCACCAAGATCGGCGGCGGCCACCATTATTATCTGCCGTTCCTGCCGACCCTGATCGACCTCTGCCTGCGGGCCTTGGCGGCGGCGCGGGAACCAGGGCCGATCCGGCGGGCCCTGGCGGCGGCCATGGTCGTGCTGGTCTTCATGGCGGCCCAGAGCGAGAAGCGGTTCTTCAAGGTGCTGGAATGGAGCAATGCCCGCCAGGTCGTCGCCGAGATCGACGCGGTGATCAGCGCCAATCCCGGGGTGCCGATCCAGATGGGGGTCGGCGGCCCCCGCTCCGAAGAGAAATTCTACCTGTATTCCTGGCGCAATCTGCCGGTCTTCGCCGGCAGCCCCTATACCCTGGATACCGGCATCGTCATGGAGATGACCAAGCTGGGGATCGCCATGCCGGCCGAGACCCTGCGCCGGCTGGCGGCCTGCGAGACCCGGCTGTGGCTGCTCCCCCACGGCGAGCCGCCGTTCAGCCTGATCGGCTTTTACGACCAGACCGTCTACGACGATACGTTCCGGCGCATCTTCACCGCCCACCACCATCTGGAATCGAGCGGCCGCTATTTCGATCTCTGGCGCTGTAATCCCTGACGGGGAAAGCGCTTGGGATGCCATCGCTCTTCTGCTAACACTCGCGGAGTCTTCACTGGGAATCCGGCGGCGTCATGCGGGGGCTTTGCGGAATCGATGTTGTCGTGCTGGCCGGGGGGCTGGGAACCCGTATTCGCGGGGTTCTGGGCGATACCCCCAAGGTGCTGGCCCCCATTAATGGCCGCCCCTTCCTCGACCATCTGCTCGATCATCTGGCGGAACTCGGCGCCGGCCGCGCCGTGCTGTCGCTGGGGGTCGGCGCCGACCGGGTCGGCGCTCATCTCGCCCTCCACCCGCCGCCGCTGCCGGTGGTCCCGGTGATCGAGCCGGCCCCGCTGGGCACCGGCGGCGCCCTGCGCCACGCCCTGGCCTGCCTGAACGGCGATCCGGTCATGGTGATGAACGGCGATACCTGGCTGGATGCCGACTTCGCCGCCTTCCTGGCCGAGCATCGCCGCGCCGCCTGCGCGATCTCGCTGCTCTGCGTCGCGGTCGACGATGTCTCCCGCTATGGCCGGGTCGATCTGGCGGCGGACGGAACCGTCGCCCGCTTCACCGAAAAGGCCCCCGGTCCGGCCGGGCCGGGCCTGATCAATGGCGGAGTTCTGCTGTTGTCGCGCCGGGCGCTGGAGCGCCTCGCCGCCGGCACGGGCGCATCGCTGGAGCGCGATTTCCTGGGGCAATTGCCGCCGGGATGGATTCATGGCTGGCGCGCCGAGGGCGCCGCCTTCATCGACATCGGCACGCCCGACAGTCTGGCCGAGGCCGGCGGCGTGCTGCCCAAGGGAAAAATAAAATCATGATCATCAGCCGCACCCCCTTCCGTGTCTCGCTGTTCGGCGGTGGCTCGGACTATCCCGCCTGGTTCCGGCAGAATGGCGGCTCGGTGTTGGGCTTCGCCATCGACAAATACTGCTACATCACGCTGCGCACCCTGCCGCCGTTTTTCGCCCACCGCCACCGGATCGCCTATTCCAAGGTGGAGACGGTCAACGAGATCTCCGAGATCCAGCACCCGGCGGTGCGCGCCGTGCTGTCCGAGTTCGACATCAATACCGGCATCGAAATCCACCATGACGGCGACCTTCCCGCCCGCTCCGGCATGGGGTCGAGTTCGTCCTTCACCGTCGGCCTGATCCACACCCTGATGGCCAAGCAGGGCCGCATGGCGACCAAGCGGCAACTGGCCCTGGAGGCCATCCGGATCGAGCAGAGCGTGATCGGCGAGAATGTGGGGTCGCAGGACCAGATCTGGGCCGCCTATGGCGGTTTCAATCGCATCGATTTCCATCGCGACGATTCCTTCGACGTGACGCCGCTGATCGTCCCATCCGAGCGGCGCAAGCAGCTGCTCGGCTCGATGATGCTGATGTTCACCGGGTTTTCCCGCTATGCCGACAAGATCGCGGCCAAGCAGATCGCCAATCTGGGCAACCGCGAGGCCCATATCCACAAGATGGTGGCCATGGTCGATGAAGCCGTGGCCATCCTGGCCGATGACGGAGAACCGCTGGCCCGGATCGGCCGCCTGCTGCACGACAGCTGGCGGCTGAAGCGCGAACTGGCCGATGCGGTGACCACGCCCGAGATCGACGCCATCTACGACGCCGCCATGGATGCCGGCGCCGTGGGCGGCAAATTGCTGGGGGCCGGCGGCGGCGGCTTCATGCTGTTCTATGTGGAGCCGGAGAATCAGGCCAAGGTCCGCGAGCGCCTGAATACCCTGATCCATGTGGGTTTCGACATCGACAATTCGGGCAGCAAGATCGTCGTCTACGAACCCGACGGCCTGGAATTCCGCTGACGACAGAGGACCAGACGTGTTCCGCTTCTGTCCGGTTGAATTCCCCGATTCACCGATGGAATAGGGGGGCGGATTGGGAAAGCGAAAGACCGGACTGCGTTTCCGCCTGATCTTCGTGGCTTTTCTTGCGGCATCACCGGCTCTTTTCTTAATTGCCTATGATGCGGAGGTCACCCGTCGCAGCGCCATCGAACAGGCGGAGCAAACCTCCCTCGAATTGGCTCGCGCCGTCAGCCATTACCACCAAGATCTAAATCGTCAGGCCCGTAATCTACTCCTTGTCCTGGCGCGTGATCCGCTGGTTGTTTCAGATGATCATGCGGCGTGCAATGCCCATCTCGCCGACCTGCTATTCAACGCAAATCCAGAGCCGGACAATTTCTTCAACTTTGTCGCCATCAATCTTGATGGTGATATCTACTGTTCATCGCGTTCCGGCACCCCCGGCAATATGCATGTGCGCGACCGTGACTATTACTGGCATGTGATCAATCAAAAGACCGTGTTCACGGGCCAATACGTGTTCGGCAAGATCATCAGGGCACCGGTCGTCCCGGTCGCCGGTCCGATCATGGTCAACGGCGACCTCAAGGGCGTGATGCTGGTCACAATCAATCTCGCGTGGATCGCGAAGACAATGGCGGAACGCCTCCCGCCTGATGCCGTGTTAAGGTTCTACGACCACAACGGAACCATCCTGACGCGCGTGCCAAACCATGAAGAAGCGGTCGGCGGGCGTGATGATGTTTTTGAGCGGGTGGCGACCGGCAAAGATGAAGGCACGTTTGTCGGACTTAATCACTCGGGGGACGAACGTCTCTACGCCTATGCCCGCCTCCCCTATGGTAGCCAGACCTTTTACGTCGCGGTCGACAGGCCGACCGGCACCCTGTTTGCCGAAGCCCGTGCCGCTCTGCATCGCGGCCTGGCGGAACTGGCCTTGCTGACGCTGGCGGTGTTGGTCACGGCCTGGACAATCGGCAAGTCATTGATCCTTCGCTCGGTCACCTCACTTACCGATGCCGTCCGGCTGATGACGGCGGGGGATCTATCCGCCCGCGTCAACGTCAGACGAGACGACGAAATCGGCCAACTCGGCGATGCCTTTAACGAAATGGCAGGGGCATTGGAACGAAACGCCCATGATGCCGCGGTCCGCGAAAAGTCCCTGCGGGAAGCCAATTTGGCAAAGGGTAACTTCCTGTCGATGGTATCGCACGAGTTTCGAATGCCATTGGCAATTATCCATGCGGCCTCTCAACTCATCGCCCTCTTTACCCGGTCCGACAATGTGACTCAGGATGAAGTCGGCAAGATCGAACGAGCGGTAAGGCGAATGACAGAGCTGATCGACGTTTATCTGGCGGATGACCGGCTGGAAAGCAACGCAACCACACTCATCCTAACCGATGTCGATCTTGGCGACATCTTGACCAAACTATGCGACGAAAGGGAACTCATCGCACAAAAGCAACTTCTGGTGGTTCAGTGCGACGTTACGGGCCGGATCGAAGGCGATTTTGCCATGCTGCGAATCGTCTTTTCGAACCTGATCGACAATGCCATGAAATTCTCGCCCTTGGACTCGCCGGTGACTGTCAAGGTCACCGGCAGCCAGGATGGCGTCCTGGTCTGTATTATCGACCACGGCCCCGGCATCCGTCAGGAAGACCTCGATTTCATCTTCGAAAAGTATTACCGCTCCCCCGCGACCAACCGCGTGCATGGTGCCGGATTGGGACTGTACATCGTCAAGAGGATCGTTGAACTCCACGGTGGCAGCATCACGGTGGAAAGTCATCCGGGAGCCGGAGCCACGTTTATCGTCTGGCTGCCAATGAAAGCAGCCGTGCCCAGTCCATCCCATTCAATCCCTGGCGACGCACAGCATCCCTGAGACGGCCTGGGGCAACGTTCTCAGCCGAGGGCGTTGTTGATCAGGTATTGGGCGATATCGGCCGGCTTGACCTTGAGGAGCTTGGGTTCCTGGTTGGTCTCCAGGGCGATGCGGATGCGCATGGAATTCTCCACCTTCATCAGGTCGACCCTGACCAGGCCGGTGGCGCCCTTGACCTTGGGATAATAATTGGGATCGACCAGCTTTTCCTTGCGGCCGAGGCGGGCCAGCAGTTCGGCCTCGACGGCGCCTTCGACCTCCTGGGTCTTGACCACCTCCCAGTCGGTCACGCCGGCAAATCCGCCCGCCAGCCGTTCGGCCGGGGTTTCGTCCTCGGTCAGGCCCAGCTTGTAGAGATTCTTGCCCAGGCCGACATCGCCGCCCCAGGCTTGCAGGGTCTTGCTCTTGGCGACGTAGATGGTGCCCATGATGTCTCCGGGGATGAGGGGGGAGTTCTAGCCAGAGGTAGCATGGCGGCCTGGCGGGGGGAAGGGGGCGGATGCTCCTTTTGCATAGGCGAAACGCATTGGTAGGGGATGCGGTAAATCCACGGAGTTCGGGTGTTGACCCGATTGTCGGCAGCCATTCATTGCGTTAGACGGAGGGCTTCGATGAGAAGGATGCTGGAAAGATGCTCGCGGCCAACGCCCTCACGCAGGTTCAGAACGTCCAGGTCCGCTGCGGCGCCTGCCGCTACTTCACCCATGACCGCTGCTGCAACGCCACGGCGCGGCTGCAGGGCGAGGATTCCAAGGCTGGGGAATGCCCGCATTTCCGGTTCGCCCACACCCACTCGGTGACCGAGGCGCGCTGAGTCTTCATCCCAGCCCGGCACGCCCCTGCGCGTTATCGCCACCAGTGCCGCCATCCACCGGATCAGCGCCCCGGCGCGCGTTTCGTTAAAGCCATTGACTCCGCCGCCGCGCGGACCAAGCATATCCCCTCCCGCCGCCGCACCCAAGGATCATGTCCCATGAAGCTGCGTGTCTCCGCCACCTCGCCCTATGTCCGCAAATGCCGGATCGTCGTCCTTGAGGCCGGCCTGGCCGGGCGGATCGAGATGGTGCCGACCAATGCCTGGTCGCCCGACACCGATCTGCCCCGGGACAATCCGCTGGGCAAGGTGCCGACGCTGATCACCACCGGCGGCGAGGCGCTGTTCGATTCGCCGGTGATCTGCGAATACCTGGACTCGCTCCACGACGGCAGCCGGCTGGTGCCGGACTCCGGCGGCGCCCGCTGGAACCAGATGCGGCTGGAGGCCCTGGCCGACGGCATTCTCGACGCGGCGGTTGCCAAGCGGATCGAGACCGCCATGCGGCCGGAGGACAAACGCTGGCCCGACTGGATCGAGCGCCAGGACAACGCCATCTCCCGCAGCCTGGACGTGCTGGAGGGGGAATGCGCCGGCTGGGGTGGTGATTTCCTGATCGGCCAGATCACCGTGGCGGTGGCGCTGGGCTATCTCGACTTCCGCTCCCCCGCCGAGGACTGGCGGAGCGGACGGCCCCGGCTGGCGGCATGGTTCGCCCTGGCCGCCCGGCGCGCCTCGATGGTCGAGACCGACCCCAAGGACTGATACCGGGCCGCGTCCAGTGGACGCCGGGAGAATAAGCATGCACCGTAACCTGTTCGTGTTGTCCCTTGTTCTGGCCCTGGCCGCCTGCGCCGGCAACGACGCCATCAGCACCGCCCTGCCGCCCAACTATCTGCGGGATGCCCCCGAGATCGTAGCGGCGGCCGACTGGAGCGCCCCGGACACCATCACCGTGACCCTGGCCAATTACCAGTTCGATCCCTCGGAACTGACCTTCCACCGCGACCATCCCACCCGGCTGGTGCTGGTCAATCCGACCACCACGGATCACTCCGTGGTGGCGCCGCAATTCTTCAAGGAGGTGGCGGTTCGGCAATTGGTCGGCCCCAACGGAGCCGTGCCGGCGCCGTGGATCAGCAAGGTGGTGGTACCCGCCGGCCAGACCCGGGAAATCTGGCTGGTGGCCGCCCGCTATGGCGCCTACCGGTTCGAGAGCGATGTCACCGGCGATTCCGCCCTTGGCATGAACGGCCTGATCAACGTGATCCCATGACACTGTCCGCCCTCATCTTCGACGTGGACGGGACCCTGGCCGAAACCGAGGAGGCCCACCGCCACGCCTTCATCCTGGCCTTCGGCCAGTTGGGGCTGAACTGGAGCTGGCCGCCGGCGCTTTACCGCAAGCTGCTTAAAATTTCCGGCGGGCGGGAACGCATTCTGGCCTTCAATCCCGACGCCTCGCCGGAACTGGTGGCGGCCTTGCACCGTCGCAAGACCGAGATCTACACCGATATGGTGGCCTCCGGGCGGGTGACGTTCCGTCCCGGCGTCGAGGCGCTGATCACCGAGGCGCGGGCGGAAAATCTCCGGCTGGCCATCGCCACCACCAGCAGCCGGGCCAATGTAGAGACCCTGCTGGGGCATCGGCTGAAATGGTTCGAGGTGGTCGCCTGCGGCGAGGACGCCAGCCGCAAGAAGCCCGATCCCCAGGTCTATTCCCTGGTCCTGACCAAACTGGGCCTGTCGGCGGCGGATTGTCTGGCGCTGGAGGATTCCTCCAACGGGGTTCGCGCCGCCTGCGCCGCCGGAATCGGCGTGGTGGTGAGCGAAAGCATGTATACCACCGGCGACGATTTTAGCGGTGCCCTGGCGGTGTTTCCCGATTTCGCCCATGTGGGGTTGGAGCGGCTGCGGCAATTGCATCCGTGACCCCCCTTCCCCCATGCCTGCGGGATTGCCTCGCATCTCCCATCGTCGTGTTTCCCGAATCCTGAGGGTGAATCGATGAGCATGGAACCCACGGTACTGGTGACCCGCAAACTCCCGCCGGCGGTGGAGGAGAGATTGCGGCGCGACTACCGGCCAACCCTCAACGCGGACGACCACCAGTTTACCCCGGATGAACTGGCGGCGGCGGCGCAAGACGCGGATGCGTTATTGGTCACCCCGCGCGAACGGATCGATGCCGACCTGATCGCCCGGCTGCCGAACCGGGTCCGCATCATCGCGACCTACTCGGTCGGGCACGAGCACATCGACAAGCCGGCGGCGCGCGAGCGCGGCATCGTGGTGACCAATGTGCCCGACGTGCTGACCGAGGCGACCGCCGAGATCGCCATGCTCCTGCTGCTGGGCGCGGCCCGGCGCGCCAGCGAGGCCGAGGCGCTCCTGCGGCGGGGAGGCTGGCCGGGCTGGTCCGCGATGTTCATGCTGGGGGTTCAACTGGACGGCAAGACCCTCGGCATCGTCGGCATGGGACGGATCGGCCAGTCCCTGGCCCGGCGCGCCCGGGCCTTCGGCATGACCGTGCACTACCACAATCGCCGGCGGCTCGTTCCCGACCTCGAACACGGCGCCGTCTTCCACGACCGCCTCGACGACCTGCTGCCGCTCGCCCAATTCCTGTCGCTGAACTGTCCATCGACCCCCGAAACCCAGGGCATGCTGAACACCCGCCGCATCGAACTGTTGCCGCCCGGCGCCATCGTCGTCAATACCGCCCGTGGCGATCTGGTCGATGACGACGCGCTGATCGCAGCGCTGCGATCGGGGCGCTTGCGGGCGGCGGGCCTCGACGTCTTCGCCGGTGAACCCAAGCTTCATCCCGGCTATCTCGGCCTCACCAACGCCATGCTGCTGCCCCATATCGGCAGTGCCACCATCGAGACGCGCGATGCCATGGGCTTCAGGGCCCTCGACAACCTCGACGCGGTGTTTGCCGGCAAAGCCCCCCTGGATCGGCTGGCATAGCCGGGTTTATCGCATGGAACCGATTGCCGGTTCGGGACGCAGCTCTTAAGCTATACCCGCAATCGAGAGAGGACCCTGACCATTCACCGGACCATCACCCCCGAGTCGCGCCCCGCCGGGACCCTGCCGCAATGGGGGGCTCTGTTCGGAGCGGGCTTCGCGGCGCTACCGATGGTGGCCATGGGCTGGGCCGTCCGGGACACCCCGGCCGCCCCGGCCGCGCTGGCCCTCGGGGCGGCGGCCATGGCGGCGGGGATCGGGCTGGGCCTGCTGGCGGGGCACAGCCTCCGCCGGCGGATGGAGAGGGCCATCGCCGCCCGGACCACGCAGCAGGAGGCCGCCTATGAAACCGCCGTCCGGCACTCGCGCGCCCTGCTGTCCAATGCCGAGCGCATCGCCCAACTGGGCAGCGCCGAACGCGACCTCCGCACTGGACAATCGCTCTGGTCGGATGGCTTCCTCGCCATCCTCGGCCTCGATCCGGCCGATACCGCCCCGTCGCTCACCCGCTTTCTCGACTGCGTCCACCCTGCCGACCGCGACAAGATCCGGGACCTCGTCGCGGAAGCGGTGCGCCAGGAGCGGCGGGTGGAGGCGTATTTCCACATCGTGCGGCCCGATGGCGAGATCCGCATCCTGCACGGCTGGGCCGATGTGGGACGCGACGAGCACGGAGCGATGGTCCGCCTGGATTCCATCATCCAGGACGTCAGCGAGCGCAAGCGTCTGGAAGACGAGTTGGACGGCCTGATCCGCGAGTTGTGGCGCTCCAACGAGGAACTGGAACAGTTCGCCTATGTGGCATCGCATGATCTGCGCCAGCCGCTGCGCGTGGTGGGCAGCTATGTGTCGCTGATGGAAGAGGAGCTTCAGGGTAATCTGAACGGCGATTCCCTGGAATACATGGCCTTCGTCCGCGACGGCGTGCGCCGCATGGACCGGCTGATCACCGATCTGCTGACCTATTCCCGCGTCGGACGGACCTCGACCGATCAGCCGGTCGCCATGGCCAAGGCCGCCGAATCCGCCATCACCGACCTGCAATTCGAGATTGAGGAGTCCGGAGCCTCCGTCAGGAGCCTGGGCGAACCCCCGGTGGTTCTGGGCGACGAAAGCGAGATGGAGCGCCTGTTCCAGAATCTGATCGGCAATGCCATCAAATACCGCCATCCCGACCAGGCACCGGATCTCCTGATCCGCTACGAGGATCTGGGAGATGTCTGGCGTGTCTCGGTCTCCGACAACGGTATCGGCATTCCGGCCGAGCATGCCGAACGGGTGTTCGGTATTTTCCAGCGCCTGCACGCCCGCAACGAATTCGAGGGAACCGGGGTCGGACTGGCCATCGCCAAGAAGATCGTCGAGCGCCATGGCGGCGCCATCAAGGTCGAACCGCATGCCGGGGAGGGCACCACCCTCTGCTTCACATGGCCCAAGATGCGCGATCCCGTCGAGGCCAGTGGCCAATCCTAGCTTGCGATCCCCTGGGTTTTGATCCTAACCTTGTTTTCAACCTGAACCTTGCCTTCCAATCGTCGCATATGGGGATCCGGTGAGTTCTAAAGTCACGCATGATGTGCTGCTGATCGAAGACGATCCGGGCGATGCCGGTCTGGTGCGCATCGCCATGCGCCGCTCGCATTATTCCTGCCGGCTGCACCATGTGGTGGATGGTGGCGAGGCCATGGCGTTCCTGCGGCGGAACGGCGCCCACGACCGGGCGCCACGGCCCGATCTCATCCTCCTGGACCTCAACCTGCCCGGCCGCAACGGCCATGAGATTCTGGAGGAAATCCGGGCCGATTCGGTGCTGCGGGCCATTCCGGTGGTGATCCTGTCCACCTCGGGGGCCGAACGCGACGTGAGGAAAGCCTATTCGCTCGGGGCCAGCAGCTACGTCACCAAACCCATGGAAGTGGAAGCCTTTACCGCCGCCATCCACTCCATCGAGGATTTCTGGTTCGGCACCGCCCAGTTACCGGCGTGACCGCTCCCATCCGCGTCCTGCTGCTCGAAGACGACCCCGCCGACGCCCGTCTGGTGGGGCAGATGCTGCGCCGGGTCAAGACGACACCGTTCGAGGTCACCGTGACCGGGCGTCTGGCCGAGGCGGTGGCCCGGCTGGACCAGGATTCCGCCGGGTTCGATGTGGTGCTGGCCGATCTCGGCGTCCCCGATTCCGCGGGTCTCGCCACCCTCGCCGCCCTGACCAGGGCGGCCCCCCGCTTGCCGGTGGTGGTGCTGACCGGCAATGACGACGACGCGGTGGCGCTGGAAGCCCTCAAGCGCGGCGCCCAGGATTATCTGGTCAAGGGGATGGGCGACGCCTTCATCCTGTCGCGGGTGGTCCGCTACGCCATCGAACGCAAGCTGGGCGAGGAAGCCCTGCGCGAGGCCCGCGACACCGCCGAACAGGCCGCCCGCGCCAAGTCGGTCTTTCTCGCCATGATGGGCCATGAAATCCGCACCCCGCTCAACGGGGTGCTGGGCATGGCGCGGCTGCTGCTGGAATCGCCGCTCGACACCCGCCAGCGCTCCTTCGCCGAGACCCTGGTGTCGTCGGGCGAGCTGCTGCTGGGGCTGGTCAACGACGTTCTCGACTTCGCCCGGCTGGATGCCGATGGCCTGACCCTGGAATCCGAGCCGTTCGATCTGGTGGAGGCGGTGGAGGAGGTCCGGCTGGTGCTGGCGGCCCGCGCCCACGAAAAGAACCTGGCCCTGGCCACCCGGTTCGGCCCCGGCATCGAACGCTTCGTCACCGGCGACCGGCTGCGGCTGCGCCAGATCCTGTTCAATCTGGTGGGCAACGCCATCAAGTTCACCGATACCGGCGGCGTCACCGTCACGGTGGAGGCCCTGGCGCCGCAAGAGGGCGATTCGACCTCAAGGCCTCCGGCTCTGGAAGGGGGCCAGGTCCTGCGCTTCTCGGTGATCGATACCGGCATCGGCATCGCCCCCGAGGCCCAGCCCAATCTGTTCACCGAATTCTGGCAGGGCGACAGCGGCGCCGCCCGGCGCTTCGCCGGGGCCGGCCTCGGGCTGGCCATCTGCCGGCGGCTGGTGGATTTGATGGGCGGCTCCATCGACTGCGTCAGCGAGGAAGGCCAGGGCAGCACGTTTCGCATCCAGGTGCCGCTGGCCGTCACCCGACCGGAGCGACGGTCCGCCGCCGAACATCCCGCCGGGCCGATGCGGCCGTGCCGGGTGCTGCTGGTGGATGACAACGAGGTCAACCGCGCCGTCGCCGCCGGCCTGCTGGAGCAGCGCGGCCATAAGGTGGTGCTGGCCAATGACGGTTTCGGCGCGGTCGAGGCGGCCCGGGCCGGCGGCTTCCATGTGGCGCTGCTCGATATGCGCATGCCGGGCATGGACGGCATCGAGACCGCCCGGGCCATCCAGGCCTTGCCGGGCGAGGCGGGACAAGTCCCGCTCTATCTGCTCACCGCCAATCCGGTGCGCGAGGACGAGCGCCGCTGGCGGGAGGCCGGCATCCGGGGCTGTCTGGCCAAGCCGTTCCGGGTGGACGATTTCAGCCGGCTGATGGCCGGTCTCGGAGCGGGGGAAGCCACCGCCGCTCCCGAGACGGTGCTGGTCTCGTTGCCCGATCTGCTGGGGGATCTGCGGGATCTCGGGCACGAGCGCATGGAGGGGCTGGTGGAGTTGTTCCGGCGCTCGTCCTCGGCCGACCTGGCCAGAATTCAGGCCCTGGCCCGCGACGGCAACCTCGCGGAACTGGCCAAGGTGGCCCATCGCATGGCCGGCGGCGCCTTCTCCCTGCATCTGGGATCCCTGGCGGCCGGCTGCCGCTCGCTGGAAGACCGGGCCCGCATGGGCGGCAGCCCCGATCTGGACCGTCTGGTGGATGATCTCGGACAATCATGGGCGGCATCGGTCGCCACCCTGGAGCAGGCCCTGGACGGGGCGAAGCCCTAACCGGCGACCAGGCGGTAGCCGACCCCGTGGACGGTCAGGATGATGCCCGGATGGCGGGAATCACCCTCGATCTTGCGCCGCAGCCGCCCCACCAGCACGTCGATGGTGCGGTCGATCACCGCCTCGCCGTCATGCTGGGTCATGTCCAGCAGTTGATCGCGGGTCAGGGCGCGGCCGGCATTGCGGGCCAGGGCGGCCAGAACGTCGAACTCGCCACGGGTCAGGCGCACGTTCTCCCCGGCCGGCGAGGTCAGCTGGCGGGCGTCGCAGTCCAGCCGCCAGCCGCTGAAGGAATAAAGCCCCGACGCCGAGCGCTCCGCCGCCATGGAGGGGGCGACCCGGCGCTGAAGATTGCGGACCCGCACCACCAGCTCGCGCGGATTGAACGGCTTGGTGATGTAGTCGTCGGCACCGATTTCCAGACCGACGATGCGGTCGGTCTCATCCTGGCGGGCGGTCACCAGAATGATGCCGACCGACGACTTGGCCCGCAACTCGCGAGCCAGGATCAGGCCGCTTTCGTCGGGCAGGTTGATGTCGAGCAGCACCACATCCGGAATGGTTTTCGACACGATGGCCTTCATATCCCGCGCATCGGCGGCCTCGCTGACCTGAAAACCTTCCGCGGTCAGATAGGCGGCAAGCTTAGCGCGGGTAACAGGCTCATCTTCGACGATAAGGATGTGAGACTTCACCGACACTGTGCTCTCCGGGCGGGATAAATGTATTCATCGACCGTTTACAGGGTATTGGCTGACAATTCAATCTCTGCCGTAATTCCGTTGGGATTAGACCGGTATAAGTGTCTCCATGCCGCCTTGTCCGCAACGGGCATGGACGGGGGCAATGACGCACGGAGTTCCGGGTGGCCAGGAACCTATCCTCCATGGATTACCATGACGGCGGCAATCCGAGCCGGCTGGTGCCGCTGTTCGCCGGCCTGATCGTGGTTCTGGCATGGTTCGGACTGTGGTGGGGCGCCCAGGCCGCCCACCCGGTGCTCCAGGACGCGCCGCGCGAGGCCGCCGTGGGCAATCTCGGCGGCGCCGCCCTGCCGGTCCTCGGCGTGGTGGGACTGGCCCTGGCGCTGCTGCAGGTGATACGCCGCCAGCGCCGGATGGTCGCCGAATTGAAGGCCAAGGATTGCGAACTGAAGGACTGCCGCGACCGGCTGCGCCGCTACGTGGCCGACCTCGAACGGGTCTCCGACATTGCCGCCCACGACCTGCAGGAGCCGCTGCGCCGGATGGTCGCCTATGCCCAGTTGCTGGAGCGCCACGACCACGGCGGCCTGGACGATGAGGCCAAGCTTTACATGTCCTACGTGGTCGATGGGGCGCGGCGCATGAAGGCGCTGGTCAATGCGCTGCGGACTTTCGTATCGGTCGATAACCTGCCCCTGGTCCAGGAAACCGGCTCGGCCACCGCCGCGGTGGCGGTTGCGCGCCAACGGTTGGGCGATTCGCTGGATGCCGCCAATGCGGCCCTGGTGGTGGAGCCGCTGCCCAGCGTGACGGTGGATCAAGGAGCGCTGGTGGAGATTTTCGCCCAGTTGATCGACAACGCGGTGCGCTTCCATTCCGCCGGCCGCCGGCCGGTGGTCCATGTCTCGGCCAAGCGCGACGGCAAGATGACGACCTTTTTTATCCGCGACAACGGCATCGGCATCGAGGCCAGCCGGGTGGCGCGCATGTTCGAGATCTTCTACCGCCCCCACGGCACCGAAATGGCGTCCGGCACCAGCATCGGAGGCGGCGTCGGCATGGGACTGGCGGTGGTCCGCCGGCTGGTGGAGCGCCTGGGCGGGGTGGTGTCGGTCGAGTCCCAGGTGGGAAAGGGAAGCACGTTCAGCTTCTCCCTGCCCACCGGGCCGGTCGACGGTGAAGCCAGATCCAGCCTGGGTCAGGAGGCGACTGCCGCCTGATCCCGGTGCACCGTCCGGCCGCGGCGATTCCCCGAACCCCAATGCCGTGGGCGGAAATGGAAGAGGGGAGGATGTCCCCAACGTCCTCCCCTCGGTGCCTTCATCACGGTCTTGACGACGTTCCTCCGCAGCAATTCCCCGAACCCCAATGTTGCGGAGGGGCCTGGAGGGGAGGCGGTCCCCAAGCGCCTCCCCTCCTTCATTGTTCATTGCCCTCACTGTGGGCTTGTGGGCTTCGCCCATCCGCCGATGGCGGACCGCCTTGTGGTCTGGGCGACCATCCCTTCGGGACCGCCTTCGGCGTCGTTCGGCTTTGCCTCACCGGCGTCCCTTGCCCTTCGGGCGTCGTTCGCCCCTGCCTCCGGGCAAAGCTCGTCGGAGGGAAGATCCCTCAATCGCCGGAAGCGGCGTCCTCGGCAACCCGGGTCAGGGTCGCCTGCAATTGCCTCAGAGCCGCCGCCAGATTCTGGCGCGCCGCCGCCTGGATCTCGGGACTGTCGGCGGCATTGGGAATCTTGGTCAGCATCAGCAAAACATCGCGCGCCGCCCGTTGGATGGGAGAGCCGGTCCGCGCCGCCATGTCGTTCATGATGGCGATCTGCCCGATGGGATCGGCCTTGAATGTGTTGCGCAGGTAAAGCTCGACATTCATTCCGTCGGCGTAGAGACGGTCGTACAGCTCCTGGTCGCAGGAACTCAGCTCGGTGAGGAGAACCATGGAGAACCAGCCGAGACTGAACCCGGTCAGATCGACCCCCCGGTCGGTTTTCTGCAGGAAAACGCCGACCTTGTCGAGGTCGCTCAGAATCTCCTGCTGAAACTCGGCCCGCTCGTCGGCGGATTGGCCGGGCGGCGATGGCACTGACGTGGGAGCGGGCGGCGACGTGGGAGCGGGCGGCGGCGTGGTACAGGCGGCGGCCAACGCCACCACGGCCGCCATGGCGAAAAGGGCTGCTCGGCTGCGGATCATTGACTACACCAACTGCTGCGGTTTCTGGACGAGGACCGCCAGCACGTCGGCCAGGCAGCGGGAGCGGGCCAGTTCGCGCCCGCCGGAACGGACAACCCAGCCCGTATTGCGCGCCCCCTTGGCGATGGTGAAGAGCGGACGGTCGAGGGTATGGCGAAAGACCGAAAACACCGCCTGATCGGGGCACAGGTCGATGGCATAATCGCGCCAGTCGCCATCCGCCACCCGCACCGCATAAAGGGCCAAAAGCTGGCTCAATTCGGTCCGTTCGAACTGAACGAAGCCGGGTCTTGCCCTATATTCGGCCATCCGAACCAGTGAGGCCATCCTCGTCGCCTGCCTTATGGTGAAGCAATGTCACCATAGTGAAACGCAATCCGGAGTGAAACGCAATCCGGTCGGGGCAAGACTCCGATACCGTCGTCAGACTCAACGGATCGGGGTCGAGGCCGGTACGAACCCGAGCAAGTGATCGTTCCCCTCGTTATAGGGCTGGGTGTAGCAGCTTGGCTTCGCCAGGCTGCTGTAGCAATAGACCTGCGGCGGCGGCGGCGGCCGGGACGGCCAATCCCGGCAATACTCCTCGCCCCGCTCGGAGCGCGGGCTGGAGCAATCCTTGCCGGTGATCCAGCCGACGATGTGATCGCCCACGGTCTTGTGGGTGTTGATCAGGGTGAAGGCTTCCAGTTGAAAGAAGGTATAGGGACTGGGAAGCGGCTTCGGCGCATCGGCGATACCGTTCTTGGTCATGTAGGCGCAGCCGCCGACAATCAAGAGACCCGCCAGGATGATGAAACGCCGGACCATTTCCATGATTCCAAAAAGTAAATCGCCTTATACTCTGGGACTCCGGGACGGCGGAATCAATGGGCAGTTTCTGCCCAGTCTCCGCGCGGGTTAAGCGCGCGCTGCAAGCCGTCGCCCAGCAGGTTGAAGGCGGTGACGGTCAGGAAGATGGCCGCACCCGGCCACACCGCCAGGGCGGGGGTGCTCCACACCACGTCCATGGCACCGGTCAGCATATTGCCCCATGACGCCAGCGGCGGCCGAATCCCCAGACCCAGGAAGGACAGGGCACTCTCGATCAGGATGATGTTGCCCACCGACAGGGTGGTGGCCACCACCACGGGCGAGGCGATATTGGGCAGGATATGGCAGAGCATGATGCGACCCGGCGACGCCCCCATCGCCACCGCCGCCCGCACATAGTCGCGCGCCCGCACCGACAGGGTCGAGGCCCGCACCAGCCGCGCCACCGTGGTCCAGCCGACGCAGGCGATGATCACCACCAGACGCCCGATGGCGAAGCCTTCCGAATCCATGGCCGCGGCCGGCACCCCCAGCTTGACGGGGTCGGCAGCGGCCAGCACGATCAGCAGCGGCAGCAGCGGCAGCGCCATCACTCCATCGGTCAGCCGCATCAGCAGCGCGTCGGCCACCCCGCCATGATAGCCGGCCACCATCCCGATGGCGGTGCCGATCAATGCCGCCAGCACCGCCGTCGCCACCGCCACCGTCAGGCTGATCCGGCCGCCATGCAGCAGCCGCGCCGCCAGATCGCGCCCCAGTTCATCGGTCCCCAGAAGATGCTCCGGCGACGGCGCCGCGAAACGCGCCGCCAGATCCAGCGCATCGGGCGGCGGCAGGATCAGCGGCGCCAGCCCCGCCGCCAGCAGCAGCACGATCAGAATCGCGGCACCGCATCGGGTCATGATCGGCGCCTCACCCGGGGGTCGAGGCGCCAATAGGCGAGATCGGCCAGGATGGACCCCAGCAGGGTCACGGCAGTGGCCAGCAGCAGTCCCGACAGCGCCAGATTGAAGTCGTTGCCCATCACCGAATCATAGATCAGCCGGCCCATGCCGGGCCAAGCGAAGACCGTCTCGGTGATCAGGGCACCGGAGAACAATCCGCCCACCTCCAGCGCCACGATGGTGGTGATGGGAATCAGGGCATTGCGCAGCTGGTGCCCCAGCACCACCCGCCAGGGCGAGCAGCCCTTGGCCTTGGCGGTGCGGATGTAATCGTGGCCGGCCTCGGCCATCATGGCGGCGCGCATATGGCGGGCGTATTGGCCGATCCCGGCCAGGGCGAGGGCGCCGACCGGCAGCACCAGATGAGCCAGGACGCCGGCACCGCCGGCCGTGGCCTCGGCCATGCCGCCGGCCGGCAGCCAGGCCAGCGTCACCGCGAACACCACGATCAGCATCAGCCCCAGCCAGAATACCGGCAGCGACACCGAGGCGAAGGCCAGCAGATTGACGGCGCCGTCGAGCAGCGAACCGGGCCGCAGGGAGGCGGCGATGCCCAGCGGCAGGGCGACCGCCAGGGTCACCACCAGACTGGCGGCCATCAGGGTGGCGGTGTTGAGCATGGCCGGGAGCATGGCGGCGAGCACCGGACGGGCATAGAGGCGGGAATAGCCCAACTCGCCGTGCAGCACCTGCAGCAGCCAGCGCAGCCAGCGCTCGGTCCAGGGCCGGTCGAGGCCGTAGAGCAGCTTCAGCCGGACGGCGTCGGCGGCGGTCAGATGGGGGTCGCCGGCGATCATCAGGTCGATGGGGTCGCCCGGCATCAGCCCCATCAGGCCATAGACCACGAAGGACATCACCAGCAGCACCGCCAGCGACTGGAGCAGGCGGGCCGCGCCGGCAGAAATCATTCCCATCGCCAGGTCTCCACCCAATAGGGCGAGGGGTCCTGGTGGCCGGTCGGTTCCAGCCCCTTCAACCCCTTGGGCAGGATGAAGGCATCGGCCTTGAAGTACAAGGGCAGGGCGGGAAGGTCCTCGGCATAGAGGGCCTGAAGCTGGTGCCACAGCGCCTGGCGCCGGGCGCGGTCCAGTTCGGTCTCGATGGCCTCGATCAGCCGGTCCATACGCGGATTGACATAGCCGGTATAGTTCTGCCCCGACCAGCCATTGGCCGCGGTGGGGATCGCATCGGAATGCAGGGTCGAGTGGGGCACGTTCTCCGGCGCCGAATACCAGGCGAACATGGCCATATGGACGAACTTCCGCTTGGTGACGGTCTCGCCGAACAGGACACGCGGCGGCTCGGTCTTGATGCGCAGTTCGATGCCGAGCTTGCGCCACTGCGCCTGCAGCACCTGAGCCACCAACTCGCGCGAGCGGTTGCCGGCGGTGGTGACCAGTTCCAGGGCCAGCCGGCCGCCCTTGGCGTCGGCCCGGACCCCGCCATCGCCCATTTTCCAACCGGCCTCGTCCAGCAGGGCGGCGGCCTGGGCCGGGTCATAGGGATATTGGCGGATGTCGTCGGCATGGACCCAGTCCAGCGGCGGCACCATGGAATGGGCCACCGGCTGGCGGCCGTCGAACAATTGCCTGGTCATGGTGTCGCGGTCCAGCGCCAGCAGCAGGGCGCGGCGGACCCTGAGATCGGCCAGGATCGGCGAGCCGAGATTGAGGTCGAGATGCTCGTAGGTCAGGCTGGGCTTGGTGACGACGGTGAAGCGGTCGCCGTGGCGCCGGGCGAAGGCCAGGGACTGATCCAGCGGCAGGCCCAATTCGCCGGCGATCATGTCAATCCCACCCGACAGCAGATTGGCCTCCAGCGAAGCGGTATTCTCGATGGCCTTGATCACGATCCGGGTGAAGGCGGGCTTGGCACCGCCCCAATAAGGGTTGAGGTCCAACACCACGGAACTGCCCTGAACCACCTGGGCGATGCGGTAGGGACCATTGTAAAGGCCGGGGTTGGTGGTGTCCTGGTCATAGGCGGTGCGGTTGCGGTACTCGGCCGGGGCGGCCTCGAAGCGGCGGCGCTCCAGATGGGCCGGCAGCACCCTCAGATCGTTGATGGCATTGTAGTCGAAGGTCAGCCGGTCGATGTGCAGGGTGAAGGTCCGGCTGTCCTTGACCTCGATCCGGGTGATGCGGCGGAACAGTTCGGCACTGGCCACCCCCGACTGGGGATGGCGGCCGACGCTCCAGCTGAACACCACGTCGTCGCTGGTCACCGGCACGCCGTCGCCCCAGCGGGCATCGGGCCTCAGGGTATAGGTGACGGCGATGCCCTTGCCCTCCACCTTGGCGAGGCCGTTTTCCAGGGAGGGCAGGGTCTCACACAACAGGCAGGCCAACTGCCACGATGCGTCATAGGCGGTGATCGGGCGCTGGGCGAAGGCCAGGACATAGGTCTTGGCCAGCATGGATTCGATGGCGGGATTGAAGGTGGCGGGAAACTGGGTGATGCCGATCACCAACTCGTCCCTGGCCGCCGCGGCCGGAGCCCTGGCCGGGGCGGCGAACAGCACCGTCAGCAGCAGGGCGGCGAGCAGGCGGCGCATGGAGGCACTCCCGGCGGGTGAAGTCACCGGCCCAGCATCCCCGCAACCGAGTCCAGCGTCAACTCGGCTTGCCTCTTTGCCGACTTCGGGCATGATTGAAAACAGGCGGCGACAGGGGGCAAGCATGACGGGAACAGCGACCGAGACCGGCAGCCACTGGAAGTTCTTCCGGGCCGGCGGATTCGATCAGGTCCGGCTCGACACCGGCCACGCCATCGCCGCCCTGGCCCAGTTGGACCAGAAGCTGTGGGCGGCGCTCAGTTGCCCGACGCGGGGCATCGAACTGGATGAGCGCACCCTGGACATCATCGACAGCGACAAGGACGGCCGCATTCGCGCCGGCGAGCTGATCGCCGCGGTGGAGTGGGCCACCCATCTGCTGAAGCGGCCCGAGACCCTGCTGCGGCACGACGATACCCTGCCGCTGGAGGCCATCGACGATTCCACGGATGACGGCAGGGCGGTACTGGCGGCGGCGCGGCGGATTCTGGCCAAGAGCGGCAAGCCCGAGGCCGAGTTCATCACCCTGGCCGATGTGGCGGGGGTCGAGGAGGTCTTCGCCGCCAACGACTTCAACGGCGACGGCATCGTCCCGCCCGATATCGTCGACGACCCGGCGCTGCGCTCGGTGATTGAGGACATCATCGCCACCGTCGGGGGCGAGACCGATCTCGGCGGCCTGGCCGGGGTCTCCGCCGATAAGGTGGCGGCCTTCTTCGACGCGGCGGAGATTTTCGCCACTTGGGCCGACCGGGCCGAGGCCGAGCCGGACCTGCGGCCGCTGGGCGAGGCCACCGACGTCGCCGCCCGGCGGGTGGCGGCGGTGGCTGCCAAGCTGGACGATTGGTTCACCCGTTGCGCCCTGGCCGCTTTCGATGCCCGCGCCACCGGGCCGCTCAACCGCTCCGAGGAGGATTGGACGGCGCTGGCGGGACGGCTGCTGTCCAATGATGACGAGGGGCTGGCGTCGTTTCCGCTGGCCACCGTCGCCGCCGGGGCGGTGCTGCCCCTGGGCCGGGCCTCAATCCCACCTGGGCCGAGGCCATCCTGGACCTGCGGGCCGAGGTGGTGGCGCCGTTATTGGGGGACCGCGATACCCTCGCGCCGGAGGATTGGGCCGCCATCAAGGCCCGCTTCGCCGCCTGGAACGCCTGGCAGGCCGACCGGCCGCAAGGCCCGGTGGGGGATCTGGGCGTCGGGCGCATCCGGCAGATCCTCGCATCGGGCGCCCAGGCCGCCATCACCGATCTGATCGCCCAAGATCTGGCGCTGGAGGCGGAAGCCAAGGCGCTGGCCTCGGTGGACAAGCTGCTGCGCTGTTGCCGCGATCTGGTGACCCTGCTCAACAATTTCGTGGCGTTCCGCGACTTCTACACCCGCAAGCACAAGGCGGTGTTCCAGGCCGGCACCCTGTTCCTGGACGGGCGGTCGTGCGAGTTGTGCGTCCGGGTGGAAGACCCCGACAAGCACGCCCCCATCGCCACCCTCAGCCGCATCTATCTGGTCTATTGTCAATGCACCCGCCGGGGGGGGGACGGCACCGAGAAGATGTATATCGCCGCCGCCGTCACCAATGGCGATTCCGACCAATTGATGGTGGGGCGCAACGGGGTGTTCTATGACCGCCAGGGCGGCGATTGGGATGCCAATGTGGTTCGCCTGATCGACCACCCCATCAGCATCCGCCAGTCGTTCTGGGCGCCCTACAAGAAGTTCAGCAAGCTGGTCGCCCAACAGGTGGAAAAGATGGCCGCCGCCAAGGCCGCCACCGCGCCGGCCCCGGTGGCGGCGATCATTCCGGTTTCTCCCGCGGCAACCGCCGCCGCGACCGCCCCGCCCCCCGTGGCGGCCCATCCCGCCCCTGCCCCGGCCGCCGCCCACCCGACCCCGCCGGCGGCGCTGCCCGCCGCCGCCCCCTTCGATGTGGGCCGGTTCGCCGGCATCTTCGCCGCCCTGGGGCTGGCGGTCGGTGCCATCGGCACCGCCATCGCCTCGGTGGTGACCGGCTTCCTGTCGCTGCCGTGGTGGCAGATCCCGCTGGCGCTGGTGGGGGTGTTGCTGGCCATCTCCGGGCCGTCCATGGTGATCGCGGCGCTGAAGCTGCATCAGCGCAATCTGGGTCCCATTCTCGACGCCAATGGCTGGGCGGTGAACACCCATGCCCGCATCAACATCCCGTTCGGCACCGCCCTGACCCATCTGGCCAAGCTGCCGGAGGGGGCGGTGCGCTCGCTGAAGGACCCCTATGCCCAGAAACAGCCGCCCTGGCGGCTGGCCCTGAGTTTGGCGGCGGCGGTGGCATTGCTGGTCCTGCTGTGGAAGCTCGGGCTGCTGGCCAAGCTGTGGGCCTTGATCCCCAAGTGAGACTAACGCCTCCCCGTTCGGCGGCATATTTAAGCTCCCCCCTCCCATTCGCGTCGCGCCGGCCTCACCTATAGGAAATGACACCGCCCAGCCACATGGCGCGAAAGCCAAGCGCCAGCGCCCGGCGACTGAGGGCAAAGAGGCGAGCCAATTCATTGGCTTGCCGGTAAGGAACCACGGCACCGCGAGGGCGGCCATGAGGACTCGGGACCAGCCTGGATGCACCGTCATCGGAGTCGGTTGTGGGCATGGCGCCCGTGATCGCGGATGTGCCGATGGTCCGCGCGTCCTGCGCCGATCCGGCCTGTGGGAGCGTCTGCGGGCCGTGGCCCCGGCCACCCAATGGCTGGAGGTGGACGCCGCCGACGGTCCGGCATCCCCCGAAGCCGTCGTGGCGGAGGTGTGCGCCCGGCTGAGGACGGCGGTCGAAGCCGTCCTCAAACGCAATGGGTTCCCCATCATCATCGGCGGTGACCATTCCATGGCGGTCGGGACCTGGGACGGCGTCAGGCGGGCCTTGCCGCCGGACCAGCCGTTCCGGCTGTTGTGGATCGACGCCCATATGGACTGCCACCGGCCTGAAACCAGCCCATCGGGAGCCTTGCACGGCATGCCGCTGGCCCGTCTGCTCGACGGCGGCGATGCGGCGGCGGTGCTGGCCCCCACCGACGTCATCCTGATCGGCATCCGTAGTTGGGAGACGGAGGAAGCCGCCTTCGCCGACCGGCTGGGCCTTGCCCGCATTCCCATGACCACCGTGGTCGCGCAGGGCCTCGCCACAGTGCTGGCCGCTGCGGCCGGTGCCGGTGCGGGCCGATACGGCATCAGCATCGATCTGGACGCGGTCGACCCCGCCGACGCCCCCGGCACCGGAACCCCGGTGGACGGCGGCATCGCCGCCACGGACTTGCTGGAGGCCATCACCCCCCTGCTGCGCTCCCGCCGCTGTCTCGCCCTGGAAATCGCCGAGTTCAACCCCGGCCGCGATCGGGACAATCGCACCGCGCTCCTGGTCGAGGCCCTGGTGTTCGCCGCCATCGCCGAGGGAGAATCATCATGAGCACCGTCATCAACCTGGAAGACACCTGGTGCGCCCATAATTATCACCCCCTGGCGGTGGTGCTGGTCCGTGGCGACGGCGCCCTGGTCTGGGACGAGCACGGCCGCCGCCACATCGACATGATGGGGGCCTATTCGGCGGTCAGCCACGGCCATTGCCATCCCCGCCTGGTGGCGGCACTGACCAAGCAAGCCGGCAAGCTGGCGGTGATCTCGCGCGCCTTCCACACCGCGCCCCTGGGCGCCTTCGCCGAACTGGCCTGCCGGCTGACCGGCATGGATGCGGCCCTGCCCATGAACACCGGGGCGGAAGCGGTGGAGACGGCGCTGAAAGCCGCCCGCAAATGGGCCTACACCATCAAGCAGGTTGCCGCCGACCGGGCCCGCATCATCGCCTGCCAGGGCAATTTCCACGGCCGCACCATCGCCATCGTCGGCATGTCGTCGGTGCCGCAATACCGTGACGGCTTCGGCCCCTTCCCGCCCGGCTTCGATCTGGTGCCCTATGGCGATGCCGCGGCGCTGGCCGCCGCCATCACCCCCGACACCGCCGCCTTCCTGGTGGAGCCGATCCAGGGCGAGGGCGGCATCGTCGTGCCGCCGCCCGGCTATCTCGCCCAATGCCGCCGCATCTGCGACGAAAAGCGGGTGCTGCTGCTGTGCGACGAGATCCAGACCGGTCTGGGCCGCACCGGCCGGATGCTGGCCTGCGAGCACGAGGGAGTTCGTCCCGACGGCCTCACCCTGGGCAAGGCCCTGGGCGGCGGCCTGCTGCCGGTGTCCATGTTCCTGGCGCGGCGCGAGGTCATGGATGTGTTCCAGCCCGGCGATCACGGCAGCACCTTCGGCGGCAATCCCCTGGCCGCCGCCGTGGGCCACGAGGCCCTGCGGGTCCTGGTGGAGGAAGGCCTGATCGAGCGGTCGGCCGAACTGGGCGACTGGCTGATGCGGCGCCTGCGCGGCATCGACAATCCGCTGATCAAGGAGGTCCGCGGCCGCGGCCTGTTCATCGGCATCGAGTTCCACCCCGACAAGGTCGATGCCCGCACTGTTTGCGAGGGCCTGGCCCGGCGGGGGATCCTGACCAAGGACACCCATCGCAACACCGTCCGCTTCGCGCCGCCCCTGGTGATCAGCCGCGCCTTGCTGACCGAGGCGGTCGAGGGCCTGAGGCTGACCCTGGATGAACTGGCGGCCGCCGCCACCGTAACCGCATGACGGAGGCCCCATGGATATCGCCCCGCTGCTCCACCGCCTCGGCCTGACCTCGGCCTCCGGCCTGCTGCCGGTCCATTCGCCCATCGACGGCGCGGTGATCGGCGGCGTCGATGGCGGCGTCGATCCTGGGCAAGCCGCCGACCGGGCGGTGGCCGCCTTCGCCCTGTGGCGGGAGGTGCCGGCCCCCCGGCGCGGCGCCCTGGTCCGGTTGCTGGGCGAGGAATTACGGCGGGTGAAGAGCGATCTCGGCCTGCTGGTCACCATCGAAACCGGCAAGATCCTCCAGGAAGGCCGGGGCGAAGTGCAGGAAATGATCGATATCTGCGATTTCGCCGTCGGCCTGTCGCGCCAATTGCATGGCCTGACCATCGCCTCGGAACGGCCACACCACCGGATGATGGAAACCTGGCATCCGCTCGGGCCGGTCGCCATCGTCACCGCCTTCAACTTCCCGGTGGCGGTATGGGCGTGGAATGCCGCCCTGGCCCTGGTCTGCGGCGATCCGGTGATCTGGAAGCCGTCGGACCAGACGCCGCTCTGCGCCCTGGCGGTCCAGGCCGCCTTCGCCCGCGCCGCCGAGGGCTTCGGCGGGATTCCCGATGGCCTGGCGCAGGTGGTGGTCGGCGGGCGCGAGGCCGCCGTGGCCCTGGCCGGAGACCGCCGCATCCCGCTGGTTTCGGCCACCGGCTCCACCGCCATGGGCAAGACGCTGGCGCCGCTGATCGGCGGCCGGCTGGGCCGAGCGCTGTTGGAATTGGGCGGCAACAACGCCGCCATCATCTGCCCCTCGGCCGATCTTGATCTGACCATCGCCGCCGTGGTGTTCGCGGCGGTGGGCACCGCCGGCCAGCGCTGCACCAGCCTGCGCCGCCTGCTGGTCCACCACAGCCTCCGCGACACGGTGGCCGAGCGCCTGGCCGCCGCCTATGCCGGCATCCGGGTGGGCGACCCGCGCGATCCGGCCAACCTGATGGGGCCGCTGATCAACCGGGACGCCTTCACCCGCATGCAGGCGGCGCTGACCGAAGCCCGAAGCCAGGGGGGACACTGCCGGGGAGGCGAAAGACTGGAAATCAGCGGCTGGAGCGAGGCGTTCTACGTCCGCCCGGCCCTGGTGGAGATGGCGGAGCAAAGCGCCGTGGTTCACCGCGAGACCTTCGCCCCGATCCTCTATCTGCTGCCCTTCCAGACCCTGGGCGAGGCCATCGCCCTCAACAATGCGGTTCCCCAGGGCCTGGCGTCGGCCATCTTCACCACCGATCTGCGCGAGGCCGAGACCTTCCTGTCGGCGGCGGGCAGCGATTGCGGCATCGCCAACGTCAATATCGGCCCTTCGGGGGCGGAAATCGGCGGAGCCTTCGGCGGCGAGAAGGAGAGCGGCGGCGGCCGTGAAGCCGGCTCGGATTGCTGGAAGGCCTATATGCGCCGCGCCACCAACACCATCAATTTCGGCCGCGACCTGCCGCTGGCCCAGGGAATCGTCTTTAAGATCTGACCTCCATTTCGCTGGCCGGGGCCTTTGGTCCCGGCCAGCCAGGGGGGAATCTCACCTCATCATCCCGAAGAAATGGCGCGGAACGGTCGCCATGGCTTCCAGCGCCGTCAGATTGGCATCCCAGAGCCGCCGGACCAGCCGCAGATTCATGGCATGACAGGCTTCGAACCGCTCCAGCGCCTTGGCCGTCTGCCGCATGATCATGTCGTCGGCGGTTTCGGGCGACGATTCCGGAGCGTTCCCCATCTCGTCGAGCGAGGTTTGCAGGGCGGCGAACAGATCGATGCCGAAGTCGGCCACCTCCTTCTCGTAGTCGAATTCGGCGTCAAATACCGCGCCGGCCACATTTCCACCGATGGCGATGATGTCGCAGGCGCAGCCGAGGGCGCTCCCATCCGTCAAGGCGGGTACCGGGATGTGCCAGGCCGAAAATTCGACCACATTGCTGGGAGGCGCCGCTGCCGCCTCCGTCTTATGACTGGTCTTGTCCTGGGAGTGGCTGCCGCGACGATGAGTGGCGGCAGCGGAACCGTGGTTCGCCATGAGAAATCCTCCTGATCGGATGATCCAACCGGCCGAGACGGCGTGCCGATGCCGTCCGGCATGGGGCGTTCCCCCCGGCGGCGTCCGCCATGGGGCGGGCGCGGGGAGGGAAAGGGGGACAGTCTACTCCCGGGCGGGGCGGAAGTGTTGGCCAATCCCGATCGGGCCACCGGGGAAAAGTATAAATCAGCATCCAGTGAATTAGGCATTCGCAATCTTCCGCCCGCTCCCCGGACAGGCCGGATTTTGGCGCTAACCCGGATCGCCATCCCGCGAACGCAATCGTATCCGTGACAGTGTGAGAAATCCGGGCTAAGGGGGCTTGAGCCGGACCGGGAGGATACCGATCTATCCGACTCGGGCAGGTTGCGCCGGACGGGCGGACCGATGAGCGGTCCGTATTTTGATAAGGGGGGAAACAACCATCTGGTCAGGAGATACGATGATGATGTTGAGGCTAGGCGACATGGCGCCGGATTTCGAGGCCGAAACCACCGACGGCCGGATCCGGTTCCACCAGTGGATGGGCGAATCCTGGTGCGTTCTCTTCTCCCACCCCAAGGATTTCACCCCGGTCTGCACCACGGAATTGGGCATGCTGGCCAAGCTCAAGCCGGAATTCGACCGACGCGACGTCAAGATCATCGGCCTATCGGTGGACCGGGTCGAGGATCACCGGCTGTGGGCCAAGGATATCGAGGAGACCCAGGGGGTCGCCCTCAACTATCCCCTGATCGGCGACGGCAACCATCTGGTGGCCGACCTCTATGGGATGATCCATCCCAATGCCCTCGATACCATGACGGTGCGGTCGCTGTTCGTCATCGCCCCCAACAAGACGATCAAGCTGATGATCACCTATCCCGCCAGCACCGGCCGCAATTTCGATGAGATCCTGCGGGTAATTGATTCGGTCCAGCTTACCCAGGACTTCAAGGTGGCGACGCCGGCGAACTGGCATCACGGCGAGGATGTCATCATCGCGCCATCGGTGACCGACGAGGAGGCGCGGCAACGCTACCCCGAGGGATGGCTGGCCCAAAAGCCCTATCTGCGCTATGTGCACGAACCCTCGGCCCACCGGCATTGAGGCGGAAAAGCCCCATGGCAGCGGCATATTCCTGTGCGGTGACGCGATAGTGTCATACCAAAATGGCGCCAAGCTATTGATTTCTTGTTACGCCGAAGAACCGCAACGCGGTTAATATTTCATACTGAAACCGCCGGGCCTGTTGGCTCGGCGGTTCGCCGTGACGCGATAGTATCATACCGGCCATCGAGGGACTGGCTGACACCGCCTTGGGCGGTATCGCCGCCAATGCGGGCTACCGCGCGAGCGCGAACGCAATGTGGGCTGACCGAGTCTCGCCTATAAATCATCGCAACCAGCTTTACGGCTGGCGGCGCGAACTGCTGGCGGCGATGTCGGGTCCGGCGGTGGCGGCGCCCGATTTCGTACCGATTTCGGTGGTGGCGGGATGCGGCGGCTCGATGGGCGTCGAAATCGTGGTGGCCGGCATGGTGGTGCGGGTGGCAGCGGGGATCGATCCGGGCTTTCTGGCGGACGTGCTGCGGGTCGTGAAGGCGGTGTCATGATCGTCCCACCGGCAGGGGTTCGGGTGTTAGCGGACAAAAATGTCTGTGACTGGGCAA
>Ga0316222_1001002_pt1 | contig 37331 bp, 26 predicted proteins | sample TBH18011metaG_FD_206008 | JGI IMG/M metagenome (GOLD analysis project Ga0316222, IMG submission 206008) | Freshwater microbial communities from Trout Bog Lake, Wisconsin, USA - TBH18011 | ecosystem: Environmental > Aquatic > Freshwater > Lake > Hypolimnion/Profundal zone | place: USA: Wisconsin... | reverse complement strand
AGACGGTTTCGCACGTTTTAGGCTCGGTATTGGTCCTAAGGAGCCTAAGGAAATGGACATGAAGGACTTTGTATTAAGCACTTTTTCTAACGAACAATTTTCACTAATCGACAAAACACTAGATCATACGATTCAAAACCTAGAACTCCTTTTAAATGAAGGAGCTTCTTTAGCAATGAATCACATCAATCGCAAAGCAGACACATGAATACCTCCAAACGTAACTACCGCGCTACATTCATTCTTGATAACCGCGGCAAGGAAGACACGACCGACACTATCATTGAAACGGTCAAAGCAGAAATCACCTCTATTCAAGGTGAAGTTAAGTCCGTTGAATCTTTAGGAAAGCGCGATTTTTCTCGTGTTACTGATCCTAAGTTTACAGCAGCTTCTTACGTTCAAATTGAATTCAGCGGTACACCTGAATCACCAGCTGCACTTAAAGAGCGTCTACGTTTGAATCAAAACGTATATCGCACGTTTGTCGAAATCCTCTAATAGACTAATCGATAACGGCTCTCACTTTTTATGGCTTACCTCAATAAAGTCTTTTTAATCGGAAATTTAACACGTGATCCTGAATTGCGTGTTACTCCGAAAGGCACGTCGATTTGCCAATTTGGCTTAGCGGTAAACCGTCAATTCAAAGATGAGAGCGGCGCAACCCGCGACGAAACAACGTTTGTTGATATTGAAGCCTGGGGTAAACAAGGAGAATTAGTTTCCAAGTATCTTACCAAAGGAAGTCCTGCAATGGTTGAAGGTCGTCTCAAGTTTGATCAATGGGATGATAAGACTAGCGGCCAAAAGCGCAGTAAGATCAAAGTTGTTTTAGAAAATATTCAGTTTCTTTCATCACGTGGTGGTGCAGGCGGTTCGGCTGCTGCTCCATCGGATGAATCCGATATGCCATCTTCTGGCTCAAAACCATCGTTCAAAGATCAACCTGACGAGGATGTTCCATTCTAGTCGCTAGGTATCACTCACATCACTTTTAAATTAAAAATCGTTAAATCACTACTCCCATGGCACACACAGAAATTCTGCTCCTAAAACCAGTCGAAGGACTCGGCAATGAAGGCGATCAAGTCAAAGTACGCGCTGGTTATGCTCGTAATTTCTTATTACCTCGTAAATTTGCAGCACCTGTTAACGAAGCAAATCGTAAACAAATCGATGCATTAAAACAGCGTCGTGCTACTCGTGAAAACGAAGAGCTAAATAATGCTCAAGAACTTGCACGTAAGCTTGAAAAAGCTGGTATCGCATTCGCAGTTAAAACTGGCGAAGGTGGTAAAATGTTCGGTGCTATTACAGCAGCAGACGTACACGATAAGCTCGTTGCAGCTGGCTTTACTATCGATCGTAAGAAGATTCACCTATTCACACCTGTGAAGACCTTAGGTCGTCATGAAGTGAAGATTAAACTTCACCATGATGTCAGTGTTGATCTTCCATTCGATGTTGTATCTGAAAACCCAATCATTCCAGAAGCTCCAGCTCCTGTTGAAGCTAAGCCAGAACGTCGTCCTCGTAAGACACACGATAAAAAGTAATCTACTTTTTTAATCTTATAAAACCCGAGACTTACTTAAGCTCGGGTTTTATTATTTAGTGGTGAATAAGCCGTGTAAAACTCCGGATTGCATCTTGTCGTTTGTTCGTGTCGGATAGATAGCTCTAATTCATGTCAGAAGACGTAATACCCTCAGTTGTTCAGCGAAATGCCCCTAATCTAGGAGCATCCTCCGCGCAAAAACCACTCGGGCGTACCGTTCCTCATAGTGCTGAGGCAGAAGAGTATCTTTTAGGGTGCTGTTTAATTGATGGATCTGACAGTATTGCGCGCTGCTTAGAGGCAAAAATTACACCTGAAGCATTTTATAATCAGGCTAATCGCACCATTTATCAGAAACTGTGTGAGCTCTATCAAAAAAGTCCACCGGTAGAAATTTCCGTTTTAGCGGAAGAATTACGTACGGCACGACTCCTCGATTCTGTAGGAGGGTTTACCTATTTAGCTCAGTTAAGTGCGAAGATTCCAACCACAGCTCAAATTCCTTATTTTATTGAGCGTGTACGCGAATTATACCTACTTCGCCAATTAATCACTGTAGCTACCACTACCGTTGAAAATTGTTATAACTTTGAAGGTGGTATTGAGGAATTTGTAGACGCGGTTGAACGCGATGTGTTTGAAGTAACGCAGGCTAGGGTAAGTGATGGGGCAAAGTCCATGAAGGATCCGACCCAAGAGGCAATGCGCGTCATCCAGAAGATGATGATGAAAAAGGGGGAGCTAACCGGCGTAACTTCAGGCTTTAAGGACCTAGATAACCTTACCTGGGGCTTTCAGAAGCAGGAAATGATCGTTTTGGCCGCCCGTCCATCGATGGGTAAGACCTCTTTGGCCTTAAATTTCGTAGAATCGGCTTCTATGCCAAAACGGGGTGAACCGGTGGCAACCCTCCTATTTTCGTTAGAAATGAGTTCGGCACAGCTCGCTTTACGTATGCTGTGTTCTAGAGCTAAAGTTAATCTTAAGTTGTTGAGGGAAGGGCTTTTATCAAAGAGTGGGGATGATAATACCCGCCTAGTAGCTGTGGCTGACGAGTTCTCAAAAGCACCTATTTTTATCGACGATTCTAGTCACCTCTCGATCATGGAACTTAGAGCTAAAGCGAGAAGGCTGCATGCAAGGCAAAAATTAGGCTTAATCGTTGTGGACTACCTTCAACTTTTGAGTCCTACTGATTCGAAAGTGCCTCGGGAACAGCAAGTTTCTGAAGCATCTAGGGGATTAAAAGCTCTTTCAAAGGAACTTGATGTCCCCGTCATTGTATTAAGTCAATTAAACCGATCCTCCGAAACTCAACAAAGAACTCCAAAACTAGCCGATTTACGTGAATCGGGTGCCATTGAACAAGACGCAGACGTTGTCTTGATCCTCACCCGACCAAAAGATGCCGACGAAAAATTTCAAGTAGCTGCTGATTCCGCTGAGCTAATCGTTGCTAAGCAACGTAATGGACCAGTGGGAGACTTAAAACTTACTTTCCTAAGAGATATTACCCGATTTGAAAACTTTACTCAGTAACCCGTTAATCAGGGCCACATTTACACTTTTAGTCATAGGCTTTACGCTCTCTGCAGTAAATCCTGGTCTTCTAGCCCAGGAACAACCTGCTACGGGTCCTACAGCTGAAACAGCACCAACTTATAAAGTTGGTACCATTACAATCAAGTTTGTTGGCACTGCTAACGTAAATGAACAGGTCATACGCGCTAACATGCAATTACATGAAGGCGGCGATTTGGATGATACTATTTTAGATCGTGATATCCGTGGTCTTTACCGCACAGGACTTTTTGAATTCGTACAAACGAAGTGGGAGCCAGTAGGTCCTCGCGTTTGGAATCTTGTTGTAGAAGTAACACCAAAGTACCGCGTACTTGCAGTACGTTATGATGGTAATAAAAAAGTTAAATCTACACGTCTTCAAAAAGAAGTTAAGACAAAGCCTAATACTGCTTTAGATGAACGTCAGGTTAAGGAAGACGAGCAGAAGATACACGACTACTATCAAAAAGAAGGTTATAATCAGGCTACAGTAACCTATAAAATCGAACGTGATCGCGCTACTGGTTTAGGCACGGTAATTTTCCAGATACGTGAAGGAAATCGTGTTAAAATTGGTGAAATTAAATTTGTAGGTAATGCGCATATCAAAACCAAGACTCTACGCGGTGAGATGGATACTAAGCGCTATTGGATGTTTTCTTGGTTAACAGGATCTGGACGCTTCGAGGATGATACTTTCGATGATGATTTAGGAAAACTCCGCGACTATTACCACGAAGCAGGTTACTTGGACGTAGAAATTTTAGAAGATCAGGTTGTATTCCAATATCCAAAACCTGACATTTTAGTTGTCTCTATTCGCGTTAATGAAGGTCGTCTCTATCACGTAGGACAAATCTCCTTTAAGGGTAATAAATTACACTCATCGTCATTGCTACGCCGAGTAGTTAGACAAAAGCCAGGAGTAGTTTTTGTACCTTCGAAGATCGATAAAGATCGTGAGCGCTTGGAAGATTTTTATGGTAAAGACGGTTATATCGAAACACGCGTTTCGTTAAATCGTAAAGCGAATCTAAATACTGGAAATATCGATTTAGAGTACACGATCGAAGAAGGTGACAAGTTCAACGTCGAGTCAGTTGCTATTGAAGGTAATACTAAAACTAAGAGCACGGTGATTTTACGTGAGTTGGTATTAGGTCCTGGCGATGTATTTGATACCGTTCGTATGAAAGTCAGTAAGATGAGGCTCGATAACACACGCTTCTTTGATGATGTTAATGTTACTCCTCAGGGCACAAATCTTCCTGGACGTGAAAATTTACGTGTTGCTGTTAAAGAAGGACGTACTGGTAGCTTAACTTTCGGTGCTGGCTATAGCTCACTTGAGCGAGCAACTGTTTTCGCTGAAGTTTCTCAGTCCAACTTCGACCTCTTTAATAGTCGCTCTATGTTTCAAGGTGACGGTCAAAAATTCCGTATTCGTTTGGAACTAGGATCACTTTCTAGCCAAGCTATTATTTCATTTGAAGAACCATATTTATTCCAAAAAGCTTTAGCTTTAGGTTTCAGTTTATTTAGAACTAGTTCCGATTACGTAAGTACCTACTACAACGAAGTTGATTTAGGTGGCACAGTTTACGTTAGAAAGCATCTATTTGAATTAGTTGATGCGCAGTTAGGTTACACGTATCAAGTAACTGAAATTAAAAACGTATCAGCTCAAGCTTCACCTATTATTCAAGCAGCTGCTGGTAACAATTCTGAATCTAAGGTAGCGCTATCCATTATACGTGATACGCGTGATAAGATCGTTAATACAACAACGGGTAACCGTATAGAGCTGGATCAAACACTCGCTGGCGGTCCTTTTGGTGGTAAGAATAATTACTACAAGTGGGAATTCCGCGGTTCACAATTTTTTAACCTATTTGAAACACAAGCTCAGGTTTTATCTCTTGTCGCTCGTAGTGGTGTGATACAAAACTTTGGATCTTCTAAAGTAGTTCCCTACTATGATGCCTTCTATCTTGGTGGACCAGACGACTTACGTGGTTATCAATACCGCTGGGTTAGCCCACGTGACGTATACGGTGAGCCTGTGGGTGGTAAAACCTATGGCATGATGACGGCTGAATATTCCATGGATATTGTCAGCCCTATCCGTGTTGCTGGTTTCTATGACGTAGGTTATGTAAATAGCGGTGCCTACGATTTTAGCGTAAATAATTACCAAGATGATTTCGGTATCGGCCTGCGTCTTTTTGTCATGGGTGCACCACTAAGTTTAGACTACGGTATCCCGATTAGGTCTGATGCTAGATATAACAATAAATCAGGCAATCAGTTCAATTTTTCCTTTGGCACTCGTTTCTGATTCTGATTACATAAACAACTTACTTTTCCTAAATAAACATGAAGAAAACTATACTAACCCTTATATCCTTAGCTGCATTCAGCATTTCTATGGTAAGTGCTCGTGCTGAAGCTCCTGTAAAAATCGTTGTTGTCGATATGGCTAACGTATTTGACAATCACTACGAAACACAGGCTGAAAAAACTAAGCTCGATGACGCTAACAAAAAAGCTCAAGACACCTTAGATAATATCAATAAGGAAGGTAACGCTCTTGTTGCTCAATACAAAGAATTAGCTGAGCAAGCAAAGAACCCAGCTGCAACTTCAGATGCTAAGACAAAAGCTGCAGACCAAGCACAAAAAATCGGTGCTCAAATTCAACAAAAGATGCAGGACCGCGACAATTTCGCGAACAATGCTCGTAGCACAATTCAACAACGTATCCAAAGTTTCCGCGCTACTATGATGGATTCTATCTCAAAAGTTGTTGTTACTGTTGCAAAACGTCATGACGCTACGCTCGTAATCGACAAGTCTGGTCCATCACTCTTAGGTATTTCACCAATTATCTATAATGATGAATCTTATGATATCACAAAAGAAGTTATCAGTGAGATCAATAAGGGTAAACCAGCTAACATGCCAGCAGCTGTACCAGTTCCAGCAGGTTCTTCCAGCGCTGCACCAGCTAGCGATGTAACACCAAAGATCACTGTTCCTGGAGTAACCCAGTAATTAGCTAATCTAGTTTTTTTCTAAAAACCCACTTCCTTTATTGGTTGTGGGTTTTTTAATGTCTTAAATGTAAGAGTTGCACCAAGACTGCTTTCATTTATTTTAGATTTATGCAGGTTGTCTTTACTCACGAAGAATTAATCACGCTACTTCAACCTAAAGAGGTGCGTGGAGCTACTACGCAGGTCATTCGTGGTATTGCTACGTTGGCTCATTCAAAAACAGGTGATTTAAGTTTTCTAGGAAATCCTAAATACAAAGCTGATGTTGCTACATCTAAAGCGTCTGCAATACTTTTACCTGTAGGCTCAGAAGATAAACCTAGCGAAGATCAGGTTTTCTATATTCTAGAAAATCCATCGGTTGGTTTAGCTAAAATCTGTTTAAAGATTGAACAAAGTTTATGGCCAAAACCTCAACCTGGAGTTCATCCAACAGCCTGGATTAGTCCTGATGCTAAGGTAAGTAACTCAGCCTGCATTGGACCATTGTGTGTGATTGAGGCTGGGGCAGTTATTGGTGATGGGACTTATTTACAATCTAATGTTTTTATCGGTCATGGTACGAAGGTTGGAAATCAGTGCTGGTTTATGCCAGGGGTTGTAATTTCGGCCGAATGTACCATTAAAGACCGCGTTCGCCTACAGCCTGGCGTAATTATAGGCGCTGATGGCTTTGGCTATGAATTTATAGCAGGAAAGCACGAAAAAGTGCCCCAAGTAGGGAATGTTATCTTAGAAAATGATGTCGAAATCGGCGCTAACTCAACGGTCGACCGAGCACGTTTTAGTGCAACCGTAATCGGAGAAGGTACTAAAATAGATAACTTGGTTCAGGTGGGACATAATGTGATTATTGGTAAGCACTGTATTATTTGTGCCCAGTGTGGAATTGCTGGCAGTACGATATTGGAAGATTACGTTGTACTTGCTGGTCAAGTTGGTGTGAGTGGGCACTTAACCATTGGAAAGGGTGCTCAAGTAGGTGGCCAAGCAGGTATTACTAATTTTGTAGCTCCAGGTTCTAAAATGTTGGGAAATCCAGCTCAGAGCTTCATTGCAGAACAACGTTTGGAAGCTCTACGTCGCCGATTGCCTGAGTTATTTAAGCGCGTATCTAGTCTGGAAGAACGTCTTTAATTAGCTGTGAATTGATTGGGTATAGCCCCTTGCATTCAGCTGATTGTTGGTTATCTTTGACTGCAACTTTAAGCTAGTTAAAACGTCTATCTTTTTTCCTAAACCCTTAGTTTATATTAAGATATTTCTATTCATAAAAACTGTTTTCGTGGAAATAACTTAGGCTAATTATTTAATTTTTCATGCAACCCAAGACTCAAACTAAAAAAAACAAATTAGTGATTGGTGCGGTGTTAGTCCTAGTCGTTATCGCAGGATTATTTATCTTTAGAGGATCATCTTCTCATGCATCAGCTGGAATGCGTGGCGGTGCGGTTCCTGTAACTGCAGCAACTGCCAAAGTAGGAAGTCTTGATTTGTATATTGACGCTATTGGTACCGTAACCCCTGTTTCTACAGTAACGGTCACAAGCCGAGTTGCTGGACAAATTACAGAAGTAAACTTTAAGGAAGGTCAGTATGTAAAAAAAGGTGACCTACTTGCGATTATTGATCCGCGTCCATATCAAGCAGCTCTAGAGCAAGCACAAGGGCAATTACAACGCGATTTGGCGGTACTAAAGAACGCTCAATTGGATTTAGCACGTTATACAGATGCTTATCAACAACACGCTATACCGGAACAGCAGTACGCAACTCAGCAAGCAGTAGTTGAAGGTGACGCAGGTTTAGTCCGAGTAGATCAAGCAAATGTAGCAGCTGCCCAAGTTAATGTAGATTATACGCGTATTGTATCTCCTATTGATGGACGTGTAGGTCTAAGGCAAATTGATGCAGGCAATATTGTTCAAGCAAATGGTAGCCTACCTCTGACAACTATTACACAGCTGCAACCAATTACTGTTATATTCACTTTGGCGGAAGATTGTCTAAGTGATATTCTTCCTAGTCTTAATAGCGGGAAAGCCCTTATGGCATATGCCTATGACCGTACCCAACAAAAATTATTAGGTGTAGGAAAATTAATAACATTGGATAACCAAATTGATGTTACCAGTGGTACGGTAAAAGGTCGTGCGTTATTTTCAAATAACGAAAAACTACTATTCCCAAATCAGTTTGTTAACGCTCTTCTGAAGTATAAAACCTTAGATGCTGCTGTATTGGTACCTACAATTGCTGTTCAAATGAATAATGATCAGCGCTTTGTTTATGTAGTAGATAAACAAAACTCGGTATCTATTCGCCCAGTTAAGGTTGTTGCTACTGAGGGTGATATAACTGCAGTTAGCGGTATTAAAGAAAACGAAGTCGTAGTAACGGATGGTTTCGATCGTTTAATTACAGGCACGAAGGTTTCTATCCGTCAGCCTAGTAGTGATAAATCGATGAACCGCTCTGCTGGCGCTCCATGAACCCCTCTCGTCCGTTTATCTTAAGGCCAATAGCAACATCGTTGCTAATGGCTGCTATTCTTTTAATCGGCTTAGTTGGCTTTCACCAATTACCGATCGCTGCTTTGCCTGAGGTAGATTATCCTACAATGCAGGTAGTGACATTTTATCCAGGTGCAAGTCCTGAGGTTGTAGCATCTGCTGTTACTGCACCGTTAGAGCGTCAGTTGGGTCAATTACCAGGACTCAATCAGATGCTCTCTACAAGCTCCGAAGGGGCGTCTGTCATTACGTTACAATTTGCACTCAGTTTAAATATTGATGTTGCCGAACAGGAAGTACAGCAGGCAATAAATTCAGCACAGACATATTTACCTCAAGGTCTTCCTACGCCACCTGTTTATAACAAAGTTAATCCAGCTGACGCGCCGATTTTAACGTTAGCACTAACATCTCAATCGATTCCATTATCTCAAGTTGAAGATTTTACTGATACACGTTTAGCACAAAAAATATCTCAGCTACCAGGTGTTGGTGCTGTAACAATCAGCGGCGGACAAAAACCAGCTATTCGTATACAGATTAATCCTGCGCAACTTGCTTCGTATGGTTTAAGCCTAGAGGATGTTCGAGCAGCGCTTTCTGCTGCTAGTCTTGATTCTGCAAAAGGTAGTTTTGATGGAAAGCGTCAAAATTTTCAAATTGATGCTAATGATCAAATTACTACCAGTGCGCAGTATAGTAATGTTATTATAGCTTATCGCAACGGATCTCCGATTACTCTAAAAAATGTAGCTAAGATTGTTGATGGAATAGAAAATGTACAACAGGCAGCTTGGATGAATAAGGTGCCAGCTGTGATTGTAAATATACAGCGTCAACCAGGAGCTAATATTATTGATGTAGTGGATCGTATTAAGACGCTTTTACCAAAGTTGCGCGCAACCATTCCTTCATCGATACACATTACAGTAGTAGCAGATCGTACAACGACTGTAAGAGCTTCAGTAGATGACGTTGAATTTGAGCTTGTTGTCTGTATCGCCTTGGTAGTCTGTGTTATTTTCCTATTTCTTCGTACGGCGGCAGGAACGATTATTCCTAGTGTAGCGGTACCGTTATCTTTGATCGGTACATTTGCAGTGATGTATGCCTTGGGATATAGCCTTAATAATTTAACTTTAATGGCTCTGACTATCTCTACTGGATTCGTTGTAGATGATGCGATTGTGATGATTGAGAATATATCTCGTTATGTAGAAGAAGGGGAGCAGCCACTTAAAGCTGCATTAAAAGGAGCTGAACAAATTGGATTCACGATTATGTCTCTAACAGTTTCCCTGATTGCTGTACTTATACCGCTCTTATTTATGGGTGATATTACGGGTCGTTTGTTTAGAGAATTTGCAATCACACTGAGCGTTACGATTTTAATTTCAGCCGTAGTGTCACTCACTTTAACTCCGATGCTTTGTGCTAAACTGCTTAAGCACAAGAAGCCGGAAGAACAGAGTGATTTTTATAAAAAATCGGAACATGCTTTTGAGCGTATTATTGGACTGTATCAAAAAACACTTGATTGGGTACTCAAGCATCAAACCTTAACACTGAATGTAGCAGTAGCGACCTTGGTTCTTACAGGACTATTGTTCTATATTATTCCTAAGGGCTTTTTCCCGTCGCAAGACACAGGAGCTATTCAAGGTATTACGCAGGCGGATCAAAGTGTATCGTTTATCCAAATGGCAAAACTCCAGCAGCAGGTTGCTTCAATTGTTTTAGATGACCCTGCTGTAGATAGTCTATCATCATTTATTGGAGTAGATGGAACTAATACGACGCTCAATAGCGGTAGAATTCAGATTAGTCTAAAACCTCTTGAGGTACGACGTGTTTCTGCAACTGAAGTTATAAGAAGACTAAAGCAAAAAATAGCTTCTGTTTCTGGTATTACTTTATTTATGCAGCCTGTACAGGATATTTCTGTGGCTGACGTGGTAAGTCGTACTGAATTCCAGTATAGTATGGAGGATCCTAACGCCACTGAGTTAGCTGACTATACAAACGCATTTGTAACTAAGCTGCAGGCTATTCCCGAACTTACCGATGTAGCTAGTGACTTGCAAACAAGAGGTCAGGAGGTAGCTCTTACTATTGACCGTGCTACAGCAGCACGTATGGGTGTTACGCCCCAAGCTATAGATTTGGCCTTATATAATAGTTTTGGTCAAAGACAGATCTCCACCTTGTTTACGCAAGTAAATCAATATCACGTGATTTTAGAAGTGGATCCTTTATTTCAAACAGACCCGACCAAGCTCTCTGATGTATATCTCAAAGGTTTTGGATCACGTCCTATTCCTTTGAATACACTTACTCAAATGACCTGGCGTTCAGCGCCAATTGCTATTAGCCATATGGGTCAATTCCCAGCGAGTACGGTATCATTTAATCTAGCTCCTGGGGCTTCGCTTGGTGCTGCTATTAAGGCGATCAAAGAAGTAGAAAAAACACTTCCATTGCCTCCAGCACTCGAAGGATCTTTTCAGGGTACTGCTAAAGCATTTGTGGGTTCTTTAAGTAATGAATTTATACTTATCTTAAGTGCTCTGGTTACTGTTTATATTGTATTAGGAGTTCTTTATGAGAGTTATATTCATCCAATAACTATTCTTTCTACACTGCCATCGGCAGGTGTTGGTGCTCTTCTCGCATTGATGGCTTGCAACACTGAATTAACAGTCGTTGCGATTATCGGTATCGTGCTACTAATTGGTATTGTGCAAAAAAATGCCATTATGATGATCGATTTTGCACTCGATGCTCAAAGACGACTTGGCTTGGATGCATTTGAAGCTATTCGTCAAGCGTGTCTGCTTCGCTTTAGGCCTATATTAATGACCACAATGGCAGCGCTTTTAGGAGCGGTTCCTTTAGCTATGGGCCAAGGAGTTGGTTCTGAAATGCGTAGACCATTAGGTATAGCAATTATTGGTGGATTAATCTTTAGCCAATTACTGACGCTATATACGACACCTGTTATTTATTTATTTTTTGACCGTATTGCTAATCGTGTAGGCAAATCTGGAAACGAGGCTAAGCCAATAAGTACGACATCATGAGTGTGTCAGCGGCATTTATACGTAGGCCAATAGCTACGACTCTACTGACAATCGCAGTCGCGCTTTCAGGAGTGGTGGCATTTAAGTTTTTACCAGTCTCACCTTTGCCTCAGGTAGATTTTCCAACCATTCAAGTTCAAGCTTCGCTACCGGGAGCAAGCCCTGAAATCATGGCATCAGCTGTTGCTACTCCACTTGAGCGATCTTTTGGACGCATTGCAGGTGTGACTGAAATGACAGCTCAAAGTACCTTGGGTCAAACCAGTGTTACTTTGCAGTTTGATTTAGGCCGTAATGTTGATGCTGCAGCACGCGATGTTGAGGCAGCGATTAATGCGGCACACAGTAATCTGCCTGCAGATTTACCATCTAATCCAACCTATAGAAAAGTGAATCCAGCTGATTCACCTATCATGATTGTTGCGCTAACCTCGGATACGATGTCAGCGCCAGATTTGTATGATGTGGCTTCTACGGTACTTTCACAGCGACTAGCTCAGATTGAAGGAGTAGGACAAGTGTTTGTTGGTGGCAGTTCAAATCCTGCCGTTCGTATTGATGTAAATCCAACACAGCTTAATAGCTACGGTATACAACTTGATAACGTGAGAATGGCTATACAGTCCCAGACTGCAAATTTAGCAAAAGGTAGTCTATCAAGTGATAAAAAGCATTGGTCCATTTCTGCTAATGACCAATTAACTAAAGCTGCTGATTATGCACCTATTATAGTAAGTTATCAAAATGGTGCAGCCGTGCGTCTTTCGGATGTGGCAACTGTTACAGATTCTGTGCAGACAGTGAGGTCTTTAGGTTTAGCTAATGGTAATAAGGCAGCGCTATTACTGATTTTTAGACAACCGGGAGCTAACATTATCGACACTATTGATAGTGTTAAAGCTGCATTACCACGCTTAAAAGCTTCGGTAGATCAGTCTATTAAGATGACCATAGCGAGTGATCAATCGGTCATGATACGAGCTTCCGTAAATGACGTAGAGCGCTCTTTGTTTATTTCAATTATCCTCGTTATTTTAGTTGTTTTTATTTTCTTGCGAGAAGTTAAAGCTACATTGATCCCAAGTGTTGCAGTACCTGTTTCACTTATTGGCACCCTTGGATTCATGTATTTGTTTGGGTACAGTATCGACAACTTATCGCTTATGGCGCTTACGATCTCTACCGGCTTTGTGGTAGATGATGCGATTGTAGTATTAGAGAATATAACGCGCTTTAGGGAACAAGGATATGGTGCTTTAGAGGCTGCCTATAAGGGTGCAGCAGAAATTAGCTCCACGGTAATATCGATGAGTATATCGCTCGTTGCGGTATTTACTCCTATTTTACTAATGGGTGGAATTGTGGGACGTCTTTTTAGGGAGTTTGCTGTTGTTTTATCTATTACAATTCTAGTTTCTCTAATCGTATCTTTAACTGCTACACCTATGATGTGTTCGCGGCTAAAAGAATCTAAGAAAAGTCATGGTAAAATTTATCAATTTAACGAGCAGTGTTTTAATTGGTTTCTTAAAAAATACGAAATCGCACTTGCTTGGGTTTTAGAGCATTCTTTAGTCGTATTATTTATAGCAATAGGCACCTTGGTTTTAAATATTTACCTATATGCTGTAATTCCTAAGGGATTTTTTCCTCAGCAAGATACGGGACGTATCACAGGTAATATTATAGCGGATCAAAGTATTTCGTTCCAAGCGATGTCAGATAAGATACAAAAATTAGTAAAAGTTCTAAATGATGATCCAGCCGTAGACACAGTTATTGCTTTTTGCGGTGGTGGTGGCGGCTCTACGATTAATACAGGTCGATGCTTTGTAACGCTTAAGCCTATCGAGGTACGTAAATTAACTGCGGAACAAGTTATTAATCGTTTACGTCCTAAGCTAGCAAGTGTGCCTGGAGTAATGCTGTATATGCAAGCTGTTCAGGATGTTCGTATTGGTGGCCGACCAAGTGCTGCACAATATCAGTACACAGTTCAGAGTGATAATTTAGCGGATTTAACGTATTGGGCACCTGAGTTGTTAAAGTCTATGCGCCGCATACCGCAGCTTATGGACGTGAATACGGATGCCCAAAACAATGGATTGTCTGTTCATTTAGATATAGACCGTGCAACTGCTGCACGCATGGGTATATCTGCTCAAGCGATAGACAATTTGCTTTACGATGCGTTTGGGGAAAGGCCCGTTGCGCTACGTTATACTCCTATTAATCAGTATTTCGTAGTACTTGAAGCTGCTCCTCAGTTTTTACAATCTCCAGATGGGCTTAACCACGTTTACGTTAATACATCTAACGGAACTGCTGTTCCATTGTCAGCGTTCGCAAAATTTAAACGTGAAAACGCGGCTTTATCGGTTAATCACTCAGGTGTATTTCCCTCAGCAACGATATCTTTTAATTTAGCGCCAGGTGTGGCCTTAGGAGATGCAGTAGACCTGATAGAAAAAACTGAGCAAAAGTTAGGCGTACCCAATACAATTCATGGTGCTTTTGGCGGTACGGCACAGGCCTTTAGTTCATCGCTGTCTAGTGAGCCTATACTTATCTTAGCTGCCTTAGTAGCGGTGTACATTGTACTTGGTATGCTTTATGAAAGTTTTATTCATCCAGTAACTATATTATCTACACTTCCTAGTGCTGGAGTTGGGGCACTTCTTGCATTAATCGTAATGAAAATGGATCTAAGCCTTATTGGGCTTATAGGCATTATTCTCTTAATCGGTCTTGTTAAGAAGAATGCGATTATGATGATCGATTTTGCTCTCGAAGTAGAACGTAAGGATCACGCGACTCCGCGCGATGCTATTTTTCAGGCATCTCTCCTGCGCTTCAGACCTATTATGATGACAACGATGGCTGCCTTATTAGGAGGTCTACCTCTTGCTTTAGGAACTGGTATGGGCTCAGAGCTTCGTAAGCCACTAGGTGTTACTATTGTTGGTGGTCTTATTGTTAGTCAGGCAATGACGCTATTCACAACGCCAGTTATTTATCTGTATATGGATAGGCTTAATAATTGGTTTATAAAACTCACCAACTTAGGCGGACAAAAAACAATAGAGCCTGAGCTAGTTACTTCTGAATCGGTAAAGTCGACATCACATTAATATTTTATATGCGCTCAGTAATTCAATTTAGCTATGTTATCTTTTTAGGTCTTAGTATTAGTCTAAGCTTAAGTTCATGTAATTTAGCACCGACTTATGTAACACCTAAGGTTGAAGTTCCAACTGCTTATAAAGCAGCCTCCAATCAAAGCTGGGTGGAAGCACAGCCTAAAGATGCTGCTAATAAGGACCAGTGGTGGAAAATTTACAACGATCCTGTATTAGATACTTTAGAGGATCAGGTAAGTCATTCGAACCTATCTCTTGAGGTAGCTGATGCAAACTTTAGAACGTCGCGGGCCCTTGCTTTACAAGCACGTGCATCGTTATTTCCTGTAGCTAATGTGGCAGGTGCAGTGACACGTCAAGGTGCCTCTAAAACTTATTCAACGGGTGGGGCATTTTCAAACGGTGATCCTTATACACAATATAACTTACCCGTAGATGCTTCCTACACGCTTGATTTGTGGGGACGTGTAAGAAATTCAGTATCAGCAAGCGTATTTGCTGCACAAGCAAGCGCTGCTGATTTACAAACAGCTAAATTAAGTATTCAAGCAGAGTTAGCTAATGATTATTTTGGTCTTCGTGCCGTCGATGAACAGAAATCAATATATGAAGATACTGTAGCGTCGTATGCACAGACTTTAACATTAACAAAAACATTGGTTAAAGCAGGTATAGATTCAGAAGAAGATCTGGGGATTGCTCAAACGCAGTATGATAATGTAATAGCTCAAGCAGCTGATCTAGATATAGCTCGTACAAATTACGAAAACGCTATTGCTGTACTAGTAAATAAAGCTCCTGCTGAATTTTCATTACCTAAGGCTAAATTTGATGTGCAATTAGACGCATTACCTGTAGGAGTCCCGTCTCTTCTTTTGCAACGCAGAGCCGATATAGCTTCTGCAGAAAGACGAGTCGCAAGTGCTAATGCACAAATTGGAATAGCACGCTCAGCATATTTTCCGAATTTATCCCTTAGTGCAAACCTGGGAGTTGAAACTTCACTTGCATCAAAATGGTTTGAGACAACAAGTAAGTATTGGTCGTTAGGACCGCAATTTGGAGGTACTGTTTTTGATGTTGGAGGACTGCGTGGAATTAATGATCAAGCAAAAGCTCAATATGATGCAGCTGTTGCTAATTATCGACTAACTGTTCTAAGTGCATTTGAGTCAGTTGAAGACAATTTAAATGCAATACAAGTACTATCAAAGGAATTGGACTTGCAGCAAACGACGGTCAAATCAGCTGAGCATACCTTTAATCTTAGCCTTACGCGCTTTAAGGCTGGTATCGATAGTTCGCTTAATGTTTCCACAGCAGAGAATGCCTTACTCAATGCTCGACAGGCTGCACTTCAAGTTAAGTTACGTAAAGCGCAAGCAAGCATCGCTTTAGTTATCGGTCTCGGGGGTGGTTGGGAAGTGAGTGATTTTCCAACGCGCTCTGAGGTTTTTTCCTCTTCGAAAAGTAATCTAAAATAATAGCTACTACCTTATAAAAAAATAAGTTTGTGACTTGCTTATCTTTTTTTTGTGAACACAAAAAGATAAAAGAAAACGTAAACGTCTGTGCTTCAGTCTCTGCATATTAAAAATCTAGCTTTGCTAGAGCAGCTAAGTCTCGATTTTGAGGCTGGGTTTACTGCAGTTACAGGTGAGACAGGAGCGGGTAAAAGTATTCTCTTAGGTGCATTGAGTCTTTTGGCAGGTGAAAGATCTGATAAATCGATGGTGCGGCAGGGAGCTACATTGTGCGAGGTAGAGGCCTCTCTGTTTTTTCCAGAGTCTAGAGCTATAGATAAATTGCTTGGAGAATTAGAACTCCCTTTATGTGAGGAAGGTTTATTGCTATTAAAAAGGACGGTTTCAGTAGATAAAGCTCCTAAAATTACAATTAATGGTAGTTTAGCTACTTTAGCTGCCCTACAAAAATTAGGAAACTTGTGGATTGATTTTCATGGACCAAGCGAGCCCCGGCGTTTGCTCAACGATACGTGCCAATTAGACTTGCTCGATTTGTTTGGCAAGCACACCAAGGAACTAGCGGCTTATGAAGATGCCTATAAGGTATGGCGTGATAAAAAAGCAGATAAAGAAAGACTTTTAGGAGAAGAAAAATTAACACCAGATCAAATCGACTTTTTGCGAGAGCAACTTAGCAAGATGGATGCCTTAGAGTTAACGACTGAGGCAACAGATGCGCTTGAACGCAACATGGCGAGGATGAGTCGTTCTCAGGATCTTGTAGAATTAACGCGTATTCTCTCACAAGGACTTGTGGGTGATGAAAGTATACAAACTCGTCTCTCGTCTTTAGTAAGAGAGGCTAAGCGACTAGAATCTATCGATCCATCTTCTAAATTATTAGTTGATAGATTAAGTAGCGTTGCTATCGAACTTAGAGAATTAGGCGCTGAATTTGAGACGCTTGGTAGTGAAGTAGATTTTGATCCTGAAGAAATCGAAGTGCTTCAAGAGAAAATTAATACGTGGTTAGAACTTAAACGTAAACACGGTGGAAGTTTGGCTTTAGTTCAAGAGGCTAGGGAAACCATAAGGAAAAAATTAGAGGCACAGAGCGATATCTCTGGAACGCTTGCTCGTTTAGATAAAGAAATAGCAGCGGCAGAACAAGTTGTTAAGAAACAGGGTGCAGCTTTAGGACTTAAACGTAAGAAAGCCTCTGATGAATTAAGTAAGGCAGCGGCAAAGGCGATTTCACAACTTGGTTTTGCTAAGGCTGAATTTAAGATACGTATTATCGAATTGCCTCTTCCAGGGCCACGTGGGGATACGGCGTGCGAATTTTTATTTTCACCAAATGTAGGCGAAGAAAAAAGACCGTTATCTAAAGTTGCCTCGAGTGGTGAACTAGCGCGCGTGATGCTAGCTCTAAAATCTATTTTAGCAGAAGTTGATGATGTGCCTCTGTTAGTTTTTGACGAAGTCGATGCTAATGTGGGAGGAGAAATCGGACGTGTTGTTGGAGAAAAAATGGCAGCTATTGGTGCAACGCGCCAAGTACTCTGTGTAACACACTTACCTCAGGTTGCGGCTCAGGGCACATGTCATTTAGTTGTGACTAAGGATCAATCTAAAGACCGTGCAGTTGTCACCATTGCTCCTATCCAAGCAAGTCGTAAAGCAAGGATTAGTGAACTGGCGCGTATGCTTGGTGATCGTAATGCAAAGAGCGCCCTAGCTCATGCAGAGCAGCTGCTTAAATAATATTTAAGCAGCATTTTTAAAGCTGCGCCATTTTTCAAGAGGGATATTCCCTACGATAATTAATGCAATCTGGCTTATTACAAAGATTGCGAGTGATAAGAATGCTGCTTCTGTAAAGCCGTAGCTATGAAGTCCAATGCCTAGCATATTGGTTCCAAACCAACTCCATGCTGTTACAATGTTTCCGAAAATCGCAAAGCACATAAGGCCGCGTTGTTTGACTAAACCACCCCAGCGAGCATGCAGGATTAGAGCATTCCATAGCACAATAATTAACGCACCATTTTCTTTTGGATCCCATCCCCAGAATCTTCCCCACGATTGATCTGCCCAAATACCTCCAAGTACAGTACCTACAAAGCTAAAGAGCGTTGCAAAGCATACTATACCATAAACCATGCGAGCTAAACTGTCAGCGGTTGGTTTATCTAGTGACTTTGTAAAGACGCCGCGTACCACGTAGATAATCGCAAGAAAACCAGCCAGGAATGTAGAGGAATAACCTGTTGTCACAATAACGACATGCGTTGCGAGCCAGAAATTAGAATCAAGAACAGCACGCATCATTTCTAGCGTATCGCCTGTGAGAGCTAGGTGATGAGCAATTAAGAGCGTTCCAAATCCGATAAGTCCCGCAGCAACGCTGCCAATCGCATTTTTGTATACGGCTTCTAAGACAATACATAATAACACTGCACCCCAACCAACGAATAATGCGGATGAGTAGAGATTTGTTACAGGAGGTCTTCCTTCAAGCCACATGCGTGTGCCTATACCTGCCGTAGAAAGTAACCATGCAGAGATAATGAAAATAAATGCTGCACGGCCAAGAGCTTCGGGCCATTTTAGCCAGGAGATGATAGCTAAAATGAAAGCAAGTGTGTAAAGACACATGCTAATGTAAAAAGGTTCTGTGGTATTAAAATGTGTTTCTATATCTGTTTTTGATAACGCTTGTTTATAATTTGTATTTAACTCGTCGTGATATAGGCCAATCAGTTCATTAAATTGATCAGCATTTTTTTTTTGCCATGCATAGCCAAGGCCTGCGTAAGCTAGGGTGGCTGGATCAATGCCCCCTTGTTCAAATGATTCAAGCAGTGATTGACCTACTGTGCGCCAAGCTCCTGGTTGTTTAGTAGGATCTGCAGACGGAACTACCATGATGTTTGTTGCCTGGCTTAATTCCATGAAGGTTTTGCCTTCTTCGAGCATTTTCTTGGCAAGTACTTCATCATGGGGTTTGCCTTCTTGTTTTAATTTAACTGCAACTATGCCGTTAGGTATATCTTTTTGAAATTGGAGTAATTCGCCTAAGAAGTCTTCTTTGCCGGGTTCTTCAATAGTGCGCTCAAGTCTTTCATAAAGCATTAAATCTTCTGTGACTTGGATGACTGCACGCTGAAAAGCGGTTCTTTGTTTTTCTTCAACAGGTTCTGCGAGTTTAGCCTGGTCTTCAATCGATTGCAGATAAGGAACAAAGTCCTTAAAGCATAGATATTGGCTAGATTCATTTTCGCTACCCTTATGAACTAAGCTTAGAAGTTCAGGATTATGGATCGCAAAAATTGGATAGGTATCTGCTTTATCAGGCCTAAAAAATACGTCGAGTAGCCATGCTTCAGGAGTAAGTTGTGTACCATCTGTTAGTTTCACAGACTGTTTGCCTTGAAGTTGTAGTAATGAACTCCTTGCAACGGTATCTAAAGGCTTAATGCGTCCATTTGATAAAACGGGAAGTTTTCCAAAGCTAATGAGGTCAAAAGCTGTTTTATTTTTGGCAGGGGTTATGGATACAGCGATAACGAGAATGGCCGTAACAAGAGCAAGAAAAGGGATAAATTTTTTCATGTGAGTGAAACCTCCGGTTTGCGGCGGCTAAAAAATCCGAATAAATGTATACTAAATTGGAAGAGTAAACCTGCGGTCATCAATAGGCATGCTATGTAAGGTAATTGCCAACTTGGGTTGCGAACGACTTGTAAGATTGCGGTTCTATCCTGATTTGCGAAACCACTTTGATAGAAAGTTAGGCCATGGGTTCGTAGAGGATTATTCATGTAGATTAATACTTCACGACTGGATTTCGAATTTTCTTCGTTTATACGTACTAAACTCGAAAAGTTTTTAGGTATATCTGTTCCAGGGTAAACGTCGTGGCTGAATTTAACGAGTGTAAGGGAGAAGGGGAGATAGCGACGTGTTGCTCGCATCGCAATCTTCCATGTTTTTCCTTTGTAATCAAATTTCTGAACTGGCATTGCGGGGTCTGCCGATACAAGCCATGTGCCTAGGCTACCTTCTGAACCAACGAGTTCTATGAGTGCAGCTGGTTCATTGCGTTCATTATCTTTAACAGTTTCAGCAAGGGGCATCAATACCGTCTGAGTTCCTACGCCTTGAGTCGCAGCAGAAACAGGTGCGTTAGGAGCTTGGTTTCTACTGGCAATTGCCGCGTTAGCATAAAACGTCCTAGGTATGATCTGAAATGGTATATTGGGTAACTGTACTGTTTTGAGATCTGCTACTAAATCGAGCGGTATAGAAGTTACATCGTCTGACTTAGGATCTGTGACATCAGTAACCACAAACTCATTTTGTCGCATGCTTTCTGCGTAATTCTTTGTTTGGCCATTGTCTAAGACCATGTCGTTATCTTGCTGAAGTAGTCCACTAAGCAGTTCTCCGATAAGGAGCATGATTAAACCCAAGTGCGTAATCCAAATCCCGAATTTTCTCCAAGAGAGTTTCAGTCGACTAAACTGAGCAATAATTAAATTTATGAATAGTAACCCGCCAATAAAGTACCCGCCTGGAAAAACAGGGAATAAAAAGTCCGTGCCAGGAAACTTCTGCATGATAAAAACGCTATGGAAGAATTTCTGCTGAACTCCATATACGCCAAGGTCTGTTTGAGCTAAGGTCGCCCAAAAGACTAAGATTATAGATAATCCTAAAAGGAATACCGTAAGACGCAGGGATATGAAAAAGTCTCTGAATTGGCGAATCAGTGCAGTCATTTGAATGGCTATAAACTAGCTCAAAACCTAGCGACTTCTCAAGACGGCATTAACTTAGAGAGGTGATAAACAAGTATTTATGATCTTACGTGTGGCGTGTAAGCACTAAATATGTCTACGATAGGTGTATGAAAGTAAGACTAAAATCTCAAAAAATAAGGCTTTCGGCCTTAGGGGATTGTGCGATCGAAGTCTTTGTTGGTTTTCCCTCTGAAGATGGCGTGATAGAACGAGTGCAAGTACTTACTTTAGCATTAAAAAAACAGAACGTAAATTGGTTGCTAGATATTGTACCAGCATACGGTACGGTAGCTGTTTTTTACGACCCTATTAGAATTCCTTCTGTATTAGAAAATAGCTATGACTGGCTATGTGCCTGGATTAAAGAAATTGCATTAAATGCAGGAGTTTTAGCTAGGCGTACACCGACTGTTTCAAAAAAGCGTAAGCCAGTTGAGATTCCTGTTTGTTACGATAAATCGCTAGGTGAGGATTTGGAGCGTGTAGCAGCAAAGGCGAAATTATCGCTGCAGGCATATATTAAACTACATTCGAGCACTACTTACCGTGTTCAGGCAGTGGGTTTTGCTCCCGGTTTTCCCTATCTAGCAGGCCTAAGTCCAAAGCTTAGTGCGCCAAGATTAGAGACGCCTCGCGAGCGAGTTCCTGCTGGATCTGTAGGTATTGGAGGAAGCCAGACAGGTATATATCCTTTTTCAACACCAGGTGGCTGGAATTTAATAGGGCAAACACCACTTCGATTATTTGATTTAAATCAAACGCCTCCTGCACTGCTGGCTGTTGGGGACGAGGTTATTTTTAGGCCAATTAGTAAGGAGGAGTTCTTGGCATGGAAATGAAACTTCATAAAGCAGGAGTATTAACAACTGTCCAAGATTTGGGACGTTATGGGCACCGATCCAGTGGTGTTCCTGTGTGTGGCCCCATGGATACGATTGCCCTTAGAATTGCTAATTTACTTGTAGGTAATCCAGAGGGATGTGCCTGCTTAGAAATAACGCTTGTAGGGCCAGAAATTGAATTTTCTACCGATAAAGTCATCGCTGTGTGTGGAGCAAAATTATCAGGTGTAGAGATGAATCGCCCATTGAGTGTAAAGGCGGGTGAAAAAATAAAGTTGGGATCTTGTATTTCAGGATCACGTGCCTATTTGGCAATCTCTGGTGGTATTACTACAGAACCTGTCCTTGGGTCGCAAAGTACGTATTTGCGTGGCCACTTTGGTGGACTTGAAGGACGAGCTCTTAAAGATGGTGATGTTTTGAACATAGGTAAGGGATTAAGTTTAAAAAAAGATGTGGCACGGTTTTACATATCAGGTTCTCCCTTGTCTCAGTATAGTGGTGCTTTAACGCTACGTGTAATAGAGGGGGCTCATATGGCTGAATTCTCTGCAGGATTTTTTACACAGAGCTATAAGGTTAGTGTATCATCTGATCGTATGGGGCTTAGACTGATGGGTAAGCCGCTTAAACGTAAAGTGGCTACGGATATAGTGTCTCGCGCTGTTGTTTGTGGAACCATTCAAGTTCCAGCAGATGGTCAGCCAATTATGCTAATGGCTGATGCTCAAACTCTAGGTGGATATCCTCAAATTGCACATGTATGTTCTGTGGACTTACCATTAGCAGGACAGCTGAAAGCAAATGATGTCGTAGAATTTTCACTTATCACTGCTAATGATGCCCAGGAATTATTGAAAAAACGTGAAGCGCATATGGCTTTAATACGCACTGGAATTAAACACTATTTTCAATCGGAATAATTTAATGACTAACTGTTTTGATATAAATTGTGATGTTGGTGAAGGAAGTCTTAACGATGTTGAGCTTATGTCTTTTATTTCATCGGCAAACATTTCGTGTGGAAAGCATGCAGGCGATGAATCAACTATGAGGCTTGCAATTAATGCCGCTCTTAAAAAAGGCGTTTCGATTGGTGCTCATCCAGGTTTTGAAGATAGAGAAAATTTCGGAAGATTGGTAAAATCTTTAAACGACCAAGAAGTGTATTTATTAGTCTTAAATCAAGTAAAAGACTTTTGTAGATTTGCTGAGAGGCTAGGGGCACGTGTAAATCATGTGAAACCACATGGTGCTTTATATAATCAGGCTGCTGGAAATAAGCACATTGCTAGAGCTATTATACAGGCTGTATATGAATGTAGTCCTAAACTAATTATATATGGTTTAGCGGGGAGTGAATTTATTGCAGAGGCTCGCTCCAAAGGTCTTATGTGTTTGGAGGAAATGTTCGCTGATAGAAGCTACGAACCAGATGGAACGCTTACTCCTCGAAGCTTGCCTAACGCGGTGCTTGAGGATGAGGGTGTCGCAATCAAACAGGTATTAAGCTGTATTCAAGACCATGTTATCACTGCACGGGGTGGAAAAATAATACCGCTTAGAGCAGATACGGTCTGTGTTCATGGAGACAATCCACATGGTCTACAGATAGCACGACACCTGCACCGTGTTCTAACACAGGCGCAGATTAGTATCAAAGCCTACACAAACGTATAAAGCTTAAATGCTTAGTTGCCGAAGCGGAATAAAGCTACGTCACCATCTTCAAAGACGTATTCTTTACCTTCTAAACGGTATTTGCCTGCTTCGCGTGCTGCAGCTACGCTACCTAGGCGAGCCAGGTCTTCGTAGCTTACAACTTCAGCTTTAATAAAATTCTTTTCAAAGTCAGTATGGATAACGCCAGCTGCTTGCGGAGCTTTCCAGCCTTTGCGAATTGTCCAAGCTCTTACTTCTTTTTCGCCTGCAGTGAAATAAGTCATTAGACCTAGTAGGCTATAAGTGGAGCGGATCAGATTGGAGACACCTGAATCATCGACACCTAAATCTTTTAAGAATGCTTTTGCTTCTTCAGGCGCTAGATCAATAAGTTCAGCTTCAATGCGTGCACTGATTGGTACGTAAGCAGCGTCGTGGTGTGCTTTAACGAATTCAGCAACTTTTTTAACAAACGGATTTGCTTCAGCTGTAGCTAAATCGCTTTCTGCAACATTACATGCATAAAGAACAGGTTTGCCGCTTAAGAGTTGAAATAATTTGAGGAGCTTTGCTTCATCTTCTTGAACAGGTAAGATGTTCGCAGGCTTGTTAGAATTCAGATGAGGTACTAACTTTTCAAGAAGAGCGAGTTCTGCTTGGGCTTCCTTATCACCACTCTTTGCTTTCTTTTGTGTTTTATCGATACGTTTCTGTACGTTATCTAAATCGGATAAAATTAGTTCTGTAGTGACAATATCGATATCACGTACTGGATCTACGCCACCCATGGTATGAATAACGTCTGAGTCCTCAAAGCAGCGAACTACGTGTACGATAGCATCTACTTCACGGATGTTGGCTAGGAACTGATTGCCTAAGCCTTCGCCTTTACTTGCACCTGCTACTAGGCCTGCGATGTCTACGAATTCAATAGCGGCTGGAATAATGACGCTTGTTTTAGCAATCTTCTGAAGCACGTTCATGCGATCGTCAGGAACCGCTACCACCCCTACATTAGGGTCGATGGTACAGAAGGGGTAGTTAGCCGCTTCGGCCTTACGGGAGCGCGTAAGGGCATTAAATAGGGTAGATTTGCCAACATTGGGCAGTCCGACGATACCTGCTTTTAACATATAAAGACCACCGTCACCGCCAAAAAGAGGGGGGTCAATGGAAAAGGACATTATTCTAACGGCTTGACACCCGGTTTCCGGGTCTGTGTGTTGTTCTGCTTTTCAAGTCAATTCAGGCCCTAAGCACTCACTATGGCACTCAAAATCCGTCTCACTCGTATTGGTACAACCCACCAACCGCACTACCGTGTAGTTGTGGCTGAGGCACGTTCACGCCGTGATGGCGATCCAACCGAAGTTATCGGTACCTATGATCCACGCGCTAAATCCAGCCAGATTAAGCTCAAATTAGACCGCGTAGATTATTGGATCTCCAAAGGCGCGAAACCAACCGAAACTGCAGTTGGTCTCATCAAGAAAGCTCGCCGTTCAGAAGCTGCTGCTAAATAAGGAGTTACGGCATAATAGCCGCCTTAAGCAGGGTTTCAAACCCGACTTATAAGTATCTTTTCAAACCTCGGACTAACCTTCCGAGGTTTTATTTTTTATGCTCAGAATCGATGTTATCACCCTCTTCCCCAAGATGTTAGATGGTTTCTTAACTGAAAGCATCCTTGGCCGGGGTATAGCTGCTGGGCTGTTAGAGGTTAAAGTACATGACTTAAGGCGCTGGTGCCTAGATAAGCATAAAAAGGCTGATGATAGCCCCTTTGGAGGTGGTGCAGGCATGGTTTTGAAGCCTGAGCCGGTCATAGCTGCTATAGAGGAATTACAGACACCTGGCTGTAAAAGGATCTATTTAACACCAGACGGCACCCCTTTAACGCCAAAAATAGCAGAAGGGCTATCGCATTGTACCCATATTATCTTTTTGAGCGGTCATTATGAAGGAATTGACCAAAGAATTAGGGATTCAGTTATAGATCAGGAGATTAGCATAGGTGATTATGTCCTGACCAATGGTACTTTAGCGGCTGCGGTAACCATAGATTGCCTGAGTCGGTTCATTCCTGGTGTATTAGGTGAGGAAAAGTCATTGACGCACGAATCCTTCAATGGCAAGTTGCTCGACTTTCCTCAATACACGCGTCCCGCTGAGTTTCGTGGTATGTCAGTACCCGAAGTTCTTCTCTCCGGTAACCACTCCGAAATAGAGAAATGGCGGAACCAACGTGCGTTGGAGAAAACCCGCTCAGTCAGACCAGATTTACTAACATAAAGTCATAGCTATGAACCCGATAATCAATCTCATCACCGCAGAACAGGTGAAAAAAGATCTACCTTCTTTTAAGGTAGGTGATGGCGTTCGCGTACACACTAAGGTACGTGAAGGCGACAAAGAGCGTACGCAGATTTTCTCTGGTATCGTTATTGCCCGTAAGGGTTACGGTATCCATGAAACATTCACCGTTCGCCGTATCAGCTACGGAGAAGGTGTTGAACGTGTTTTCCCAGTCAACTCACCTAATGTTGAGAAGATTGAAATCGAACGTGAATCAGAGCCAATGAAAGCTCGCTTGTACTACCTACGTGGTCGTACCGGTAAGGCTGCTGTTGCGATTCGCGAAAAAGAACGCCGCCCAGAAGGTGCTGAAGCTCCAGCTGCTCCAGCTGCTAGCGCTTCATAATATTCTTTTTAAAGAATTAAATTTAAGAAACTCTGAATCGATAAGGTTCAGAGTTTTTTTGTGCCCAAGCCGCTGGATAGCTATAATTAACTAAATTACTTTACCATATAATGTGGGTTTATTGATTTGAGCTTTCCCTATTAAAAAAGCTTTTATACGATTATTTCGAATTTCGACATAACTATGCCACTTCAAACCACTATCCTTAGTAACGCAGCTAACCAAGCCCGCGGCCTTGCCATTGATGCAATTCATGCCTGCAGTTCAGGTCACCTCGGTCTTCCCTTGGGATGTGCTGATATGGGAGCTGTTCTTTTTGGTGATTCGCTTAGTTATAATCCTGACCAACCTCGTTGGTTGAATCGTGACCGCTTCATTCTTTCTGCAGGTCATGGCAGTATGTTTATTTATGCATGGTTACACTTAAGTGGCTATGCCGTTTCCTTAGAGGAAGTAAAAAAATTCCGTCAACTTCACAGCATCACACCAGGACATCCAGAATTTCATGAAACACCTGGAGTAGAAGCAACAACGGGTCCTTTAGGTCAAGGTGTGGGTAATGCTGTTGGTATGGCAGTAGCAGGAAAAATGGCCGCAGCTCGCTTCAATACAGCTGAGCACACGTTATTTGATTATCACGTAGTGGCTCTCGCTGGTGATGGTTGTATGCAAGAAGGTGTTGCGATGGAAGCAGTCGCTTTCGCAGGTCACCAAAAACTAGATAACTTAATTTTAATTTATGACTCAAACGATGTGACTCTGGATGCAATGGCATCAAAGACACAAAGTGAGAATGCAGCGCTACGCTTTAAGTCAATCGGTTGGGATGTTCAGACCGTTGATGGTCATGACATGGTTGCTTTTGCAAAAGCATTTAAGAAAGCAAAGAAAGCAACCTCAGATAAGCCTCAATTAATCATTGCGAAAACAATCATTGGTAAAGGTATCGCTGAAGTACAAGGTACAGCAAAAGGTCACGGCGAAGGCGGTGCGAAATTTGCAGAAACAGCACGTGCAAGTCTTGGTTTACCAAAGGATTCACACTTCTATGTAAGTGATGAAGTACGTGACTATTTCGCATCACACAAGAAACGTCTTGTTCGTCAGTATAAGAAGTGGGAAAAGTCCTACAAAGCATGGCGTGCAGCAAATCCAGATAAGGCAGCTCTACTCGATTCTGCTTCTGTACGTCCTAGTGCAGCTCACCTCATGGCAAATGTGCCAATGTTCCCAGCAGATGCTAAATTATCAGGAACGCGTGCAGCAGGGCGTGACGTGTTACAACCTCTGGCAAAACAATTGCCTCTGTTAATTTCAGGTAGTGCTGATCTTCACGGCTCAACTTACAATTATATCGCAGACGATAAAGATTTCGATCCATCTAATCGTGGCGGACGTAATCTTCGCTACGGAATCCGTGAACATGCGATGGCAGCGATCAACAATGGTATCGCATATGATGGAATTTTCCGTACATCATGCGCAACTTTCTTAGTTTTTGCTGATTATTCGCGTCCTTCGATGCGTATTGCAGCACTTTCAAAATTACCGGTCATTTATATTTATACTCACGATTCAATCGGAGTAGGTGAAGATGGTCCTACACACCAACCTATTGAAACAGTTTCTGGGTTACGTTTAATTCCTGGCTTAGATGTTATTCGTCCAGCTGATTTAGAAGAAACAACCGGGGCTTTCGCAGCAGCCTTAGAAAATACCGATGGCCCAACACTTATCGCTTTAACACGCCAAGCCGTTCCAAATCTAAACGAAATTCCAAATCATATTCGTAGAGCAGGTGTTTTAAAGGGTGGTTATGTTGCGGTTCAAGAAACAGCACCATTAACTCATATTATCTTATCTGCAGGCAGTGAAGTTTCACTCGCGATTGAAGCAGCTAAAAAATTAGGTGCAGGAACACGCGTTGTTTCAATGCCATCGTTCGAACGTTTTGATAAGCAGTCACAAGAATATCGTGATAGCATCATTCCTCCAAGCTGCCGTAAACGTGTTGCTGTTGAAGCTGGCGTAACAGACCTTTGGAGAAAATATGTAGGTCTTGATGGTGCGGTAGTGGGAATTAACCGCTTCGGTATTAGTGCACCAGCACCGACTGTATATAAAGAGCTTGGTATTACTGTAGAGGCCGTTGTTAAGGCAGCTTCGAGTTTATAATCCACATACGTTAATTCATTTCTAAGCCTCTAATCTCACTGAAGATTAGAGGCTTTTTTATCGGTTTACGATAAGATCTTGGCCTATTTAAGTAATTAACATACATGTACTTACAAAAAATAAACAAAAGTCACTTGCGAAAGCTAATTAGGTGCCTAACTATATTCAACTCTACACGTTACTATGACCTATCTCATGAAAAAGAATCTGCCACGCTACGAGTGCTTGCTCGAGGCTGCGCAGCTTTATCCTGAATTAGATCCTACGGCTTGTGAGGCTTTCCTGCATTTACTGAGGACTGGCAATGATATGACGCATGAAGTGGAAGCGTATTTTGCTAAGCATAATCTTACGCAAGGTCGCTTTTTTGTACTCATGCTCTTAATGGATAAATACAAGCAGGTTCCGGTTGCTAGAACTCCCGCTGAGTTAGCTGAGGTCTCAGGTGTCACTAGAGCAACCATGACTGGTTTGATTGATACGCTTGAAAAAGACGGACTTGTTACGCGTGAACCAGATCCAAAAGATCATCGTATGGTATCTGTTAGAATTACCACGAAAGGGGAAAGTGTACTCAAAGATATTGTACCTGGGCACTTACAGACCATGTCGTCACTGATGCGTCATTTAACGGATTCAGAACGTAAAATACTCGTAACTTTACTTGGCAAAGTGATTAGAGCTGTAGATCAGAATAAAAATCAAAATGCGGAACTAGGTGACTCGCACATAACCTCTTAATTTTAAAAAAACTTAATTCATATGAAGAAAAAAATAGTACTTACCTTAGCAGGTATTGTTATCTTAATTGCAATAATCGCTGGAATTAAAGCGCTTCAGATCAAGGCGCTTATTGCACAGGGAAAATCAATGGTTCCTCCTGCTGAGGCGGTCACAACTGCTGTTGCGAGTGAAGGACAATGGGCTCCTGTTTTATCTACTGTTGGCAATGTAACAGCCGTACAAGGAGTAACTGTTTCCGCACAGCTTGATGGTAATGTTGAATCTATTGCATTCACACCAGGAAGCGCAGTTTCAAAGGGAGATTTGCTTCTTCAAATGGATATTTCAACGGAGAGTGCTCAACTAAGAGCAGCAGAAGCAACGAAGGAGTTAGCACGTCTTACCTATGAGCGCTCGAATGAATTATATGCAAATCACACGGTCTCAAAAGCTCAGTTTGATTTAGACTCAGCTTCTTACAAACAAGCTCAAGCCCAGGTTGATACGATTAAGTCCACGATTGCTAAAAAAACAATACGAGCACCTTTCAGTGGTAAATTAGGAGTTAGACTTGTTAATGTTGGCCAAACGCTACGTGCAGGTGATGCTATCGTTTCTCTACAATCATTAGACCCTATTTACGTAGATTTTTATTTACCTCAGCAAGATGTCTCGTCAATTGCTAATGGAGTTACTGTCCAAATCACTTCTGATGCAATTAACAATGCGACACTCGAAGGTAAAATTACTGCGATAAATCCAGATGTTGATTCAACAACACGCAATGTAAGGGTAGAAGCTACGTTCTCAAACCCTGATGAAAAACTAAGACCAGGTATGTTTGTGGATGCTAAAGTTATTTTAACAAGAAAACGTACCGTGGTTTTCATTCCTACGTCATCAGTACTTTATGCACCCTATGGCAATTCCGTTTATATAGTAGAAACTAAACCTGAAGGGAAAACGGTTCGTCAACAACTAGTGCGTTTAGGCGTTACTCAGGGCGATTACGTTGAAGTTATTTCAGGTGTGAATAAAGGAGATGAAGTTGTTTCAACCGGTGCCTTTAAGTTACGTCCTGGAGCTCAAGTTAATGTTAATAATGCTTTATCACCAAAGTTTGAGTTGGCTCCTAAGCCAACTGATTCCTGAGTGCTAAAGTTTTTGTGAACACTCTTATTCACTATGAAATTTACTGATTTATTTATCCGCAGACCTGTGCTTTCGCTTGTCGTAAGCTTGGTTATTATCATTGCGGGTCTACAAGCACTTAGCTCACTGAATGTGCGTCAATATCCGAAGAGTGAAAATTCTTCGATCGTTGTCACTACTGTGTATATCGGTGCGAGTCCCGATCTCGTTCGTGGATTCGTTACCACTCCTCTCGAGCGTGCGATTGCTGCTGCTGATGGAATTGACTATATTCAGTCACAAAGTTTACAGGGTGCCTCCATTATCACAGTTCGTTTAAAGCTTAACTATGATGGTAATAAAGCGCTCGCTGAAATTGGTTCCAAAGTAGATAGCGTTCGCAGCCAGCTTCCAACTGAGGCTCAAATACCGACACTAGAGATTCAATCAGCTGATAGTCAGTTTGCGTCCGCTTACTTAAGTTTTACCTCAGATGTATTAAAGCAAAACGAAATTACCGAGTATCTTGTTCGTTCTGTACAGCCTCGTCTATCAGCACTAGAAGGTGTTCAACGTGCAGATATTTTAGGCGCTCGTATTTTTGCAATGCGTGTGTGGTTAAAAGCTGATCGCATGGCTGCTTTTAATGTTAGTCCTTCCCAAGTTACACATGCGTTAGCTAATAATAATCACTTAACAGCTTTGGGTCGTACAAAAGGCGCTTACATACAGGTAAATCTAACTGCAGATACGGACTTAAAGTCGGTTGAAGAGTTTAAGGATTTAGTTGTTACGCAATCAAAAGGTTCGATCGTTCGCTTAAGAGATGTTGCTGATGTCGAATTGGGAGCTGAAGACTATGATACCGTGGTTCATTTCTCAGGAAAAACCGCTGTATTCATGGGCATGTTCCCTCTGCCTAATGCTAATTCACTTGATGTGATCAAGCGTGTAAGAGAGGAAATGAAATCGATTCAAGCTGATTTGCCTTCAGGCATGCATGCTAAAGTAGCTTACGATGCAACTGAGTATATTAATACAGCGATACATGAAGTAATTCATACATTACTCGATACACTACTTATTGTTATCGTTGTTATCTTTTTGTTTTTAGGTTCAGCACGATCTGTTCTTGTTCCTGTTGTAGCCATACCTATTTCACTCATTGGTGGACTGTTTTTAATGCAGTTGTGCGGCTTCACAATTAACTTATTAACGTTACTTGCTATCGTCTTATCTGTGGGACTTGTGGTGGATGATGCTATCGTAGTCGTAGAAAACGTGGAGCGACATTTACGTGATGGGATGACTCCTTTTGATGCAGCTATAGCTGGTGCTCGTGAATTAGTCGGTCCGATTATCGCAATGACGATTACACTAGCTGCTGTATATGCACCGATTGGTTTACAAGGTGGAATCACCGGTTCCTTGTTTAGAGAGTTTGCATTCACACTTGCTGGTGCTGTGACTATTTCAGGTATTGTCGCGTTAACCTTATCGCCGATGATGGCAGCAAATCTTCTGCGTTCAGATGAAGAAAGTCATGGGTTTGCAGCTGTGATTGCACGTACATTTGATCGTATTCGTGTTAACTACGGTAAACTTCTAGATTTAACCCTACGTAATAGACCCTATGTCTACACGGCTTGGATCGTGATTACGCTTTTGGGAGTATTAATGATAGCTGGTCCGTTTACTCCTAAGGAACTAGCTCCGACAGAAGATCAAGGTGTTGTGTTTGGTATTCCAATTGCACCAGCTAATGCATCGATTGATCAAGTACTGCCGTTTGAAAATGAAATAAATACACAGTTTTTCTCGGAGCCTGAAACACAATTCAGTTTCCAGATTATACAACCATCAGGTGGCATTGCTGGCGCAGTAATGGTTCCTTGGGATCAGCGTAAGCGCACAGCATTTCAAATTAATGCAAGTCTGCAGCAAAAGTTGCAAAATATACCTGGTGTGCAAATGCGTGCAGGTATGCCACCAGCGATACCAGGTGGTGACTTCTTCCCGTTTGAAGTAGTTGTGTCTTCAACCCACGACTATGATGAATTATTACCGTTAGCCCAAAAAATTGCTGATGATGCAGCAGCGAGTGGAATGTTTTATTTTCCTCCACTTGTGGATATTAAAATTGATCAACCACAAGCACAGGCAGTTATAGATCGCAATAAAGTTGCTAGTTTAGGTCTAAATTTAACTTCTGTTGGTGTTGATCTTTCAGCAGCTATGGGTGGCAACTACGTAAACTTCTTTGATATTGGTGGACGTAGCTATAAAGTAATTCCGCAAGTTAAACGTACGGATCGTTTAAATGCTGATCAGCTAGATAATATTTTCATTTCTGGTCCTAATCAAAAACTGATTCCGCTTAATACGGTTGCACATATTGAATATAAGACAGTCGCTCGCTCCCTTAATCGTTTTCAACAGTTAAATGCTGTTACGATTACTGGTATTCCAGGACGTTCATTGGATCAGGCACTAAAGTTTATAGAAGATGATGCTGCTAAAGTCTTACCTAAAGGGTATTCACTCGATTATATGGGTGAATCACGCCAATTGCGTAAGGGCGGTGGCGATCAAGAGTTCTACTTGATGATGGGTCTTGCTATCGTGCTAATCTTTTTAGTGCTAGCAGCTCAGTTTAATTCGTTCCGTGATCCATTCGTTATTATTTTCGGATCAGTACCTCTCGCTGTTTTCGGTGCTGCAGTGTTTATGTTTGAGAAAATGCCAAATCCAAATCTTCCGTTCTTCACGGATGGCTGGACAACAACATTAAACATATATTCGAAAGTAGGATTAGTAACACTCATAGGTCTTATTGCTAAAAACGGAATTCTGATCGTTGAGTTCGCTAATAAACTGCAACTTGAAGGTAAATCTAAGCTAGATGCGATTCGTGAAGCATCCCTTACACGTCTTCGTCCAGTATTGATGACTTCTGTTGCTACAGTAGCTGGTCACTTCCCACTAACTTTAGTCAGTGGTGCAGGGGCTGCAGCTCGTAACTCGATTGGATTAACTCTCGTTGGTGGTATGTCGATTGGAACAGTCTTTACGCTATTTGTAGTACCATCTGTCTATATGTTAATCGCTAAAGATTATAAAAATAAGCCTTCCGAAACTGCTTCAGAATTAAAGTCCGTTAGCGTTTGATTTCATATGAAACACATTACTTCATTAAAGTTTACCGCTCTTGTTGTTATACTAGCACTATCTAGCCAATTTCGTGTGCAAGCTTCTGAGCTACCTGCTTCACTGGATCTTGGTAGTGCCATCAATTATGCCTTAGATCATAATTACTCGATCCTACAGGCTCGTGAACAAATTAAACAACAAGAGGGTGTAGTTGTTCAGGTTAGTTCCCGCTCTATACCTAATCTTGCTGTAAATGGAGGATACACAAAGAACACTGCATCGATATCAACCACGTATCCTTCAGAAAACAACCAATACGCGATTCAAGTTCAGGCCTCACAAGTTTTATTTGCTGGTGGTGGAGTTAAAGCTTCGATCAAGTCTGCAAAATTTTTAAGACAAGCTGCAGCCTATGATTTAGAGTCGGTAGTTAATCAAGTTTTGTTCCAAGTACATTCTGCTTATTATAATGTACTATTGGCACGGGAGAAAACGATAGTTCAGGAAGAGAATATAGCGCTTTATACGCGTCAACTTGAGGATGCAAAAAACCAATTTAAAACTGGTAGCATTTCAAACTTTGAAGAATTACGTGCTCAAGTTGCTCTTGCTAATCAGCAGCCTGCTTTAATTACGGCTCGAAATGATTACCGCGTTGCGCTTGAGCAATTAAGACAAGTACTGGGAGCTCCAGCGGGACCTTCAGGTACAAATGTTGAATTCGCTCAAGTAAAGGGTACCCTTGATTACACACCAGAGAATTACACGCTTGAATCTGCTTTAAGTAGTGCGCATGAACATCGTCCGGAGCTGCTGAGTTTACAGGTACGCACTTTATCGGGTGAACAAGCTGTGATTCAGGCTAAATCAACGTATTATCCTAGTGTATCTGCAGTTGGTACTTATGAATGGGTTGGTATGGCTTTAACCCATGGGGGTAATGTATCAGCAAATGGCTGGCTTCTTGGTTTGCAGTCCTCTTGGTCAATATTTGATGGCCGAGCAACAGCAGGTAAAGTACGTCAAGCGAAGTCGCAAGAAGCTCAATCACGTATTGGTCTACAAGCACAACAACTCGCTATTGATGTTGAAGTGCGACAGGCTTTGAGCTCATTAGAAGAAGCTAATGAACTTGTTAGTGCATCTAAAAAGACAGTTGAGTTAGCGGAAGAGGCACTTCGATTAGCTCAGGTTAGGTATCATGCAGGAAGTGCTACGCAATTAGATGTGCTTACAAGCCAAGTAGAACTTACGAGTGCTCGGATGAATCAACTGCAAGCACACTATGCCTACAGCATTGCTTTGGCAGCTATGCATAAAGCAATTGGAGCTACAAATATCGCAGTTAAAAATTAACTTAACTTTGATCTGATTTCTATGAAGGCCCGCGTACCATTAAGTGTTATCGCTGGCCTTGTTATTGTAGCGTTTGCCGCTGGTTTTTATCCACCCGTGCAAACGTGGTATGTGAATCGTGCTTTATCTAATATTCACACTTTAGAGGGTAGTATAGGATCACTAAGTGCTGGCTTAAATGAAGTTGAAATTAAGAATTTGGTTCTTAAGCGTGCCAATTCCGTTTTGGTACTACCAGAAGTGCATTTGAAGTTACCTGTAGCTACGGCTTTACTGAAGCATAATTTAAACTTTAGCCGAATTGAAGCAACTGACTGGACCCTTGATTTAAGTCAATGGACATCTAAAGATTTTGGAAATGCGAAACGCGATTCAGTTGGGTTAGCTAAATCCGCTTTAGCACTTAGTTTTCAAGGAATTATTTCAGAGCTATCGTTGCCTTTGGGACTTTCGATTGACGACATACATTTACAGGGAGATGTGTTGTTACCTCCGGCTCCTAAATCAAGTGAAGTAATTCGCGTCCATGTAAATTTAACAGGAGGAAAGATGCAGGTGGGTAAAGAAGCTCATTTCGCGTTTTCCTTTATCTCTGACTCTACTGGAACAGCAGAAGTGCCTTTAGATGCAGTTAGTATCAATGGTGTTTTAGATGCGAGTATGAATACATCGCACTCATTTTCATCTGTAAGTATTCGTGTGGATGCTGCTGCTCGTGGAATAAAGATTCCATTAGGCGTATCGTTACAGGCTATTTTTTCAGCTACTGAAATGCAAAATGCTGAAACATATGCGTTCACGTTAAATCAGAAATCTAAACAGCTTTTGAATATAAATTCAGTTTTTTCACGTTCAACGAGCCAATTAAATGGTACGTGGAATGTGAATGCATCAGATGCCGATATTGAGCCATTTATTTTGGGAAGACTTATTCCAGTGTTTAATTTATCTGGTCAAGGATCCTTCACAACGGATGCCGCACTTACCAGTACGCAAGTAAGTGGTTCCATAGAGGGAGATATTAATCATATAGGATATATCTATCCTGTGCTAAGTTCCGTGGGTGATGTACATGTAGCATCTCAGTTTGATTTATTAAGATCTGAGGCGACGCTTCGCGTAAACAAACTTGATGTTCGTGTGAGCAAAACAAAACCAGTCTTGGAATTAACAAGTCTACAAGCTTTCGCCTTCAATAGTAAAACAGGTGAATTGCAGGTGGCGGATGCTTCTAAATCACTTATTGGAGTAAATTTAAATGCCATGCCGCTTAATTGGCTAAAGTCGTGGATGGGTAGCTACGAAGTAAAGTCAGGTGAATTACAAGGAAGGTGTGAGCTTGTTGCCGGTAAAGGTGGGCTTGCTTTTAAATCGGTTGATGCACTGCGTGGTTATTCTATTACAATATTACATCATAACCAATTTATTTTAAACAATGTAGATCTTAGTAGTCCTATGCAGGCGATTTATACGCCGCAGGGTTGGCAATTAGACTTATCTGATGGTAGATTAATAAACACAAAATCAGGTATTTCTTTTGCTGTTAAATGGGGCCGTCTAGCTGGTGCCGAGCAACCGCTTAAAGTAGCTGCTCATATTGATTCTAGCATTCAATCATGGTTGGATTTTTCATATGCGCATGGGCTTATACCGCATATTTCAAAAGAGGATGAACCTCACGGGCATGTAATAGCCGATCTGACTGCTAGTTTGGGTCAGGAGAAGATAAGTATACTTAGATTTACGGCAGATCATTTAGAGTTACCAAATAGGGTTATTTCTCTGCCTGATATTCAGTGTGAATTAACATTAAATGAATCTAGGGATGGTGAGATCGCCTTCACAGCACCGGTCTTTTTTGTAGAGCCAAAGGATCGCACTGAATTGCTTTTTGTGGGTGAAGGAAATTATCGTGACGACGTATTTCATTTTAAAGCACAACTTACATCAGATCGTGTTAATCCAGTTATTTTTGGATTATTTAAAGGACTTGTTTTTAAAAAGACTGACGAAACTGGACCAAAGCTTATACCGATAATCCAGCCCCCAAAGCAGCCATTTTGGTTTGGGGTAAATGCAGTTTTGGATTTTAATTTAAAAGAAGTTGCAATCGCTGGAAACCCACCAGGGCGTATATCTGGGATTATTGATTGTGGTTCGCAGCAGCTTAGTCTGAAACATGTGCTTGTTGGTTATGCTAAGTCAGGCGATATCCAATTAGATGCTAAAATTGATTTCGAGCAGAAGAGTTTAAGGCCTTACAGTTTGATTGCTGATATTAAAACACGAGATTGGAATATTGGTTCGATTCTAAACAGTAATGATGAGTTAGCTAAACCAAGTATAGAGGGTAAATTTGATCTTGAGGCACATGTTGTAGGTCGTGGAGCTTCTTTGGATGAACTTA
>Ga0316222_1000999_pt1 | contig 37432 bp, 28 predicted proteins | sample TBH18011metaG_FD_206008 | JGI IMG/M metagenome (GOLD analysis project Ga0316222, IMG submission 206008) | Freshwater microbial communities from Trout Bog Lake, Wisconsin, USA - TBH18011 | ecosystem: Environmental > Aquatic > Freshwater > Lake > Hypolimnion/Profundal zone | place: USA: Wisconsin... | reverse complement strand
TTGACGATGCCGCTGGAGGAGGCGACCGAACCATCGGTAACTCCGTCGCCGATTTGCAGGGTTCCGCTGCTGATGGTGGTCGTGCCAGTATAGGTGTTGCTGCCCGTGACGACGAGGGTTCCCGATCCCGACTTGCTCAGTCCGCCAGTTCCCTGGTTGAGCGTCTGGCTGACGGTAAAACTGTTCGCGGAATCGGTTATAGAGAATCCTATGTTCGCTCCCGCGCCAAAGGTTGTGGTCCGCCCCACGTTAAGAGCCGTCAGCGATGTGCCGGTCACCTGCAATGCGCCGCCGCCAAAGACAAGTGGCGAATTGGCGCCATTGAGATTCGCATCGCTCGATATGCTGAGCGTTCCCGACGAAAGCGTGGTGGTTCCGGTATAGGTGTTGTTGCCTGCCAAGGTGAGCGTGCCCGCGCCGGTCTTGGCAAGGCCGGTTCCCGCGTCGATCTCGCTAACGTTTTGCAGCGTTCCCGAGAGGAAGTTGAGCGTAGTGACCGTGCTGCCGCTCACTCCAATTGAATAGCCGTTCATGTTGAGCAGCCCGCCGTTGAGCGAGAGAACCGAGGCGCCGCCTCCGCCGATTATGTTGCCACCGACAGAAAGGCTGCCGCCGTTGAGAGCGAGCGTGCCGCTGACGGCGCCCGTGTTGGCGCCGCTCTTGGTGGCGATGGTGATTCCGTTGGACCCGGTGACGGCGCCGCCGGAGATCGTCACCGCCGCCGTAGCAGTCCCGGATCCGGACGCGGCCGCGAGCGAACCGATCGACAGCGACGAAAAGCTTGCAGTGGTGTTTGTGCCGGAGATGTTCAGGAAACCGGAGATTCCGCTGCCCGTCGCCGTGGAGGTGTTGTTGGCGAGCGTGACAGCGCCGAGCGTTGCGGTATTCACGTAGTTTCCGGCGCCGCTGCCGATGTTTACGGTGGCACTTGGAATGTTAACGCTCGCGGCGCCCGTGACAGTGCCGATCTTGACGTTCGTCGCGGTCAGCGTGCCTGTATCGAAACTGAACGTCGCGGCATAGGCTTTTCCAGCGCTCGAGATATCCATCATGTCAACGGTCGAAAAGAGGAGGTCGGCATTGTGACCGGTGACATCGAAGGCGCTGGAGGTGTTGGCGCCCCCGGCCGTTGAGACGGCGCCGCTTGTCAACGTAAGTGCGGCGGGGCCGGTTCCATTGGCCGCGCGGATCACCACGCTTCCGCTGCCGGAGTTGAACATCAGCGACCCGGCGTTGCGAAAATTGCCGTTCGGGCCGACCGCCAGTGTATTGACGTTCAGGCTGTTGGAGCCTGCCCCGAGCTTGAGCGTATGGGTGCCTTGTTCATAAGCGACAACGCCGACGTACAGGGTGCCAGACGTAATGGTGTTGCTGGAGGACGCCAGCGTCACCGTGCATGCGGAGCCCGCAGTTGAGTTTGCGGACAGATTGCCGACGCGGAACAAGCCGGTGCTGCCGAGATTGGCGCTGAAAGTGCCAAGGCCGCTCAAATCCACGGTGACCGAGTCATAGTTGGCGCCGCTGGACGACACGCCCGCCAGAAATGTGCCGCCGCTGTTGACGACATTCCATGTGCCGCCGCTGCCGGTAACGGCCAGTTTGGTCACGACCCCTGTTGCGGCATCGGCCCCAGCGGAAACGTTGCCGTTGGTGGTGAGCGTCTTGCCGGCGCCGATCATAATCACATTCGTGCCGGTGCTGTTGGCTCGCGCGGCAAGACTCGCCGAGGCGAGATTCGCGTTGGTGAGGTCGAGGGTGCCGGAATTGGGACTTATCGGGGTGGCGCCAAGCGTAAGGGACGTCACGTTTGGGTTGTCCTGGGAAAGCGTGAGCGTGCCCGAATCGACGACAACCGGCGCGCTCGATACCGCGCCCCCAAATGTCCACTGGCCGGAGCCGAGTTTGGCGATGCCGCGGTTTGAAAGCCCGCCCGGCGTGTAGGAGAGCGCGCCCGTGTTATTGGTGGTGTCGATGCCGAGGATCGCGCCAGACGCGATGCCTGTGCCAGCCAGGATGGTATCGAGGTGGCCGGTTGTGAACTGGCCCGCGCCGCCCACGTTGAACGCCATTGTGGCGCCGCTTGCCGCGACAAGGTTCGTTGAGGTCCACTGCGAGGCATCGCCGCCGTAGAGGGCCGACGTTCCGGTGAATTGCAGAACACCGGCGTTCGCCGATGTGACACCTGTGTAGCTGTTGGTGCCGGAGAGCTTGAGCAGGCCGACGCCCGTTTTTGTGAGAGCACTGCTGCCGTCGAGGTTGCCGCCAAGCGCAAGGTTGTGCGCGAAGCCCGTGCTCACCTGCAATGTGCCCGCAGCCAGCGTGACCGGCAGGCCGATCGTGTCGGTAATTCCGGAGCCCGCACTCACGTTGGTCGTGACGATCGATCCCGAGAGCGTGAGCGCGTTGCCGGAGAGCGTGAACCCAGCAGTCTTGCCCGCCGAACCGTCATAGGTGAAGAGGAAGCCCGCAAACGAACCCGAGGAGATCGTGTTGGTGGAGGTTGTGAAAGCCGCGCTGCTGCCGCCGAAGACGAGAACAGAGCCGTTCGCGGGTGCGCCTGAGGGGCTCCAACTCGCTGGCGTTGACCACGAACCGTCGCCGCCGCCGGTCCAGGTAACCGTGGCCGCCTTCGCTGGCTGGGCGAATGAAAGCGCCAACAATGTGGCGACGCTACTGGCAAGCGGGGGCGTCCACCGCGTGCGATCGCTCTGTGGCGCGTTCGGGGGGTGAAAACAAATTACGGACTTGGATGGGAGTTGGGTTTTCATAAAACGAGGAAATTGTTTTAAAGATGACGCCTTCTTTGCGGACGGTCTATTGGCCAAACGGCCAGTTTTTCGTTATGCCTACTGGTCGAGGTGAACGATGCCTCGCTGAACGGCGGCGGCAGTTGCCTGGGTCCGGTCAACGACATGCAGTTTGCTGAAGATGCTCTCCAGATGTCGTTTCACCGTGGACTGCGTGACGTACAGACTGGTCGCGATTTCCTTGTTGCTGCGACCGGCTACGACGTGGCGCAAGACATCCATCTCTCTCTCTGAAAGGCTGGCCTCGGCCTTCCGTGAAGCAAGTTTTTCGGCCAGCCCGGCCGAGAAAAAGGACAGGCCCGCCGCGATATGCCGGATCGCCTGGATCACCTCGTCTATATCGACGGACTTCGAAACGTACCCGGCAGCGCCCGATTGAATGGCGCGCCAAACGTCTTCCGAACCCTCGTAAATGGAAAGCAGGACCACTCGCGCTTCGGGAAACCGGGCGAGGAGGGCGCCCGTGGTCGCGGTACCATCCATGCCGGGGAGCTTGTAATCCATCACCACGACGTCCGGCTTATGTTCTTCGAACAGTCGAAGAGCGTCCTCGCCGCTGCCCGTTTCGCCGACGAGAAGGAGATCCCGCTCCCGAGCGATCGCCCGGCTTAACGCAAAGCGCACCATGGCGTGATCGTCAACAACGAGAATACGGATCCTACTTTTCATGACTTTGAGGCACAACGATGCGGACTTTGGCGCCCGCGCCGGGAGCGCTTTCGACGGTGAGGTTCGCTTGCATCTTGTCAGCCCGTTCGCGAATCCCGCGGAGACCGAAGTGACCCGGCGGTTCCGGCGCGGATGAATCGAATCCACAGCCGTCGTCGCAGATTTCAAGCGTCAGCGAGCCGGGACCATAAACGAGGGACACCTGGACTTTCCGAGGCGCGCCATGCCGGAGCGCGTTACTGACGCCTTCCTGCGCGATGCGCAAGAGGTGGTTTTCCACCGTTGCTCCGACCGGGCGAACATCGCCGGTCACTTCAAATTGAAGGCGCCCCCCGCACGAAGCGCCAAATATCGGGAGCATCTCTTTCATCGCCCACGGGAGACCTCTTTGCTCCAACTCGATGTTTCGGAGGTCCCGGACTGAGCTGCGGGCTTCCTCCCGGCAATAGCGAAGCATCTGTTGGGCAAACCGGAATTCTGACGCCACGCCCTCCGGCACATTTTGAAGATCGCGAGCAATAATTCCAAACTGCATCCAAAGTCCTGTCAGCCCTTGTTCCACCGTATCGTGCAGTTCGCGGGCGATGCGTTGGCGTTCCTCCAAAATGCCCTCGCGCTTGACCTTGGCGACAATTGTTTTTGTTTGGTCTTGAACGGTCCGGCGGAGCATCCAGACCCACGTCAGCGCTCCGGATGCCACCGCGCTGACGATCCCAAGCACGATCATCAGGTTGCGGAGCGTCCACCAGGGCGCGCGCCGGAGCACCCGTAATCCACCCGCCTTTGAGAGATGCAATCGGCAACCGTCCACCCACTGAACGCGGGGGGTGGGATGCGTGGTGGTTAGTTCAAGGATTCCGGTCAGCCGTAACCGGTCTCCCTCCGTCAGGCGTTTCGAAAGGCTTTCGGTGACCGGCAGAATCGCTTCAATAATCCATCCATTTGTCCGGCATTGAAGGGTGGTCTCAACGGGGCCGTCGTGGCGAATCAGAAACTCGGCATCGAGAGCGACCAAATCGCCGTGAAACCGGAAGAGACTCTTTCTCGTCAAATCCAGCGCCACCGGTAGCGGCGCCGCGCCATGGCCCTGAACGGCGACGTGGGTCGCCTTTAGAATCGGACGAAACGGTGCGATGGCGGCGAACCCTTCGACCTCGACGCGATCGCCCATTGCGATCGCACCGCACGGAGCGGTAATGATCCGCAAGCAGCCTTGGTCGTCGCGCAGATAGAAGCCGTTGCTTGCAACTTGCGTAACGACCCCTTTGACACAGACCCTTGTGTCCAAGCGGTCGGATTTTTGCAGAAGTTCGTTGCTCGCTCGAAGCGGCGGTGAGCAACTTGCGACATCATTTACCGGCGTGATGAACTCGAAGGATGGCACGAACAGAAAGCGGCCCGTCATCTGGCGATCGAGATTGAACACCGTGTCCGCGACCCCAAAAATTCGCACGGACCGTTGCATCAAAGCCGCCGCTCGTTCCGCTGAATGTTCGTCCTTCGGAATCTCGATTGTGATTTTCCAGCCATTCACCTCCGCAGCCAGAGTAAACGCAATCCCGCCCGTTTCCACCCCGGTGATAGTCGCACGCACCTCCACCCATTGACCGGTGAGTTCCGGCAAAAACAATTCGTTTTCGCGAACGACCCGCGGGGTGGGCCACTCCCCCTTCCCAAGCACCTTCACCGGGTTCTCACTGACCAGGGGCGCATGGTGGGAGTTCTCGGAATCAACCACCACATCCGGGTAAAAACCTCCGCGATTGCTCCACCCCTCCAGCCGCACCCGGTCCCCAGCTTTCAGTTTCGTGCCGGGCTGGCACTTGCCGACCCACGTTCCACCGGTGGCATCCTGCACAAAGAGATCGGTCTTGGCTCGGGAACCCGAACCGGGGTCGAAATAGGTGACCGTGCCCTCAATGCGCACCGGCAGGTGGCGGTCGGCGGCCTCCCAAGACAATGCCCGAAGCTTGGCAACCGTATCGATCGGCCCAGCCGATGCGAAGAGTGAAAGCCAGGCATCGAAAAATAAAAAACAAGCTAAGAGGCGCCGGTGCATTGGAGAGCGAGCCCGCCGTCCGCCGCATCGAAAGCGACACGGCCTTTGCACGGGAGAGCTAAATTCAATCACCTCTACCCGAAGGGAGTCAAGACGCGAAGACATGGTAGCGATGCCTCGGGTGCAGGACAGAATTCTTCCGTCAGGCAGCAAGAGGCAGGGAGTCGTTTCGAGCGGCGACGTTATTGGCGCGATCTTTCCAGAAGGCGGCGATGCGCTGGCTTCGATGGATACAGCGGAAGGCCAGGATTTTTTCGGCACCCGGGGTTGACCAAAACATCCCGATTGTTTGCACCGGGAGCCAACCACCGTCTTGCATCCGGCTTCGATGACGCCCGGGTGGGTAAAAAATGTATCACTGATTTTGTCGCTTAGAACCGCCTTGGTAAATCTATAACACGCTTGGAAATCGGCGCTGCCCGTTCGTCGACCCTACTGTCAAAAACGCCATGACACGGGTCGATGCTGCCCTGAAGCAGAGGCAATCCTGCCGGTGCGCCGGGGCGAGAAGCCCTGTTCGGCGTCGCCGTGGATGGGGCGTGCATAATGAATTGATTGATTCGGGTTATCCAAATCTGGAAAAAAAATGGCGGCCTCTTGTCGTCGGGCTACCCCTTGACGCGTGTAGTTGCGTGGTGTAGTTATGACACGCACCTGTTGCACGTCTCGCACGTGCTGCACGTCGCTTTTTCAGAGGGAAAGGCCGAATCGGTGTCGTTCCCAAGGCGGCCCGACAAGGCTCATAACCTGAAGGTCGTGGGTTCAAATCCCGCCCCCGCAACCACTTCCGGATTCCCTGAAGTGCCTCTCTCTCAGCCACTTGCGCATCGAGGCCGTTTTTCCGTTCGCCGTCCGATCCGGCGCTTTCGGCTTGCTGTGCCCAAAACTGCGCGGTTTTTGTGCCCAAAACACAACTGGCCGCGGGATAATTCGGGAAACGCGCGGTTCGCGGAATCCCAGATCTGGCAAGCGCCCAGATCTCCGTGAGAGACCAAATCCGCTCACGGTTGGATGTGGTTGCGTCTGGGGTTCCGAACCCGTCGTGCAATGAGCTTCAAAGGCTGCTATCCTGGGATGCTGCCTTGTGCCCCACGGCTCCCATGCACCCGGTTGTGCTGATGCTGAAGGAATTCCAGGGACTGGTGAAATCGCTGAACGCGCACAGTTCGGAGCTATTCGTTCAAATCGACAAACTTCGGGACTGCGCAATCCGGATGCAGGATGAATGCCTCAAGCTGCCTGCCGGTTGTCCTGAGATCGCCCGATTCCGAAACAGTGTTCTTGAGGTGGTGGGATACGCATGCGCACTGGATGCGGTGAGGCTGATGTACTACAAGCCGAATGCCCAGCATTTCGGCGGCACCTGCGGGTTATTCGGAGAGCTTACCACTGCTCTTGGCATTATTCCCGGCGGCGAAATCCTCTTGGAAAAGATCAGCCCTGAAAGAGGGTGGAAAAGCTGTGATTTTGACCAAAAGCTGGCTGCGACGATTCCCATACTGTTGCGGGTGCTCGGCTCCGAACCGTGGATACCGGCGAGCACGCTGTACGATGAAGTGGCACGTTCAACCGTACCGGGAACCTGCAAACCGGAGCCGAATCTGGCTGGAAGGGAATTGCCGGCGCCACCGGCCTACCTGACTGCCGCTCAGCGCACGGCTTGCGCCGAAATCGAAGTAACCGCACAGATCCTCTGGTCTTCCGAATGGAGTGGTCTTCCGGTGCGCCCGCGCTTTGCCAAACTTCTCGTTGGAGCTTCCGGCATAGGCAAAACCTTCGCGGTGCAGCGCGCCGCAGGTGAACTCGGCGTTCCACTGCTCCGTTTAACGTACGGCGATTGGTTGGTTGTTGGAGGATGGAACACTGCTCTGCACACCATCTGGGTTGTTCACGATTTTGTGCGGAATCACGATTGCGGCATCATACACATAGATGAATTGGACAAGGTTGGCGCCCGCGATACCTCTTGGGACGCGTCGGTGCGGGTGGAATTGTTCAACATCCTCGACGGCAAACCCGCGGGAAGTGATGAAAGGACGCAACGCGCCTGGACCCCTGAAATGCAAGAACGACTTCAGAGCCAATTCTTGATCGTCGGGTCCGGGACGTGGCAATCGCTTTGGATAGATCGCCCGCGGTCCATCGGCTTTGGTGGGGGAAACTCCGTTTCAGATGTGGTCGATTCGATACGCAAGAGCGCAGTCATTCCACCGGAACTTCTGCAGCGGTTCTGTGCGGAACTTTGCGTCCTTCCGCCCCTGACACCGGAAGACGCTCGGGAGGCCATCATTGAGATGGGAATGGAGTCCCTCGGATTGCAACCGACACCCTCGGTGCTCACGGAAATCGCCGAGAGCAATCTCGGGATGCGCTGGTTTGAGGAGTTCGCAACCCGAGCATTGATTCGACGCCGACAGCAGCCAGCGGATGATTTCGATATGTGACGCCGTTCCAGGAGGAATGAATCCCCGAGCGAATTCAGTTGCGATTGGATTATCGGTTGCAATCAGGGCATCCACCGTGTTGCTGTCTATTGGGCGATTTGGCTGGTTCGCTCGCATTAGTGTGGCTGCAGTGGGTATCATGGATCCGATTGGATCGGAGGGAATGGTTCAGTTCTTGATCCACGAGGGAAATCCCGATCAACAGCGCATCGATGAGCGACTGAAGGCCGCCGACCGTTCAAGTTAGGCGTTCTTGCGTCACCATGCACTTTGGAATTCCCGGATGAAATCTCGGCTTGTGTCTCCAGGGCGGAAGTTGGAAAATTGAGAATGCACAGGCAATCTCCATCCGTTTTCATCCTCGTAATCTACGCGAGCATCATCGGAGCCTTCAGCCTCGCCCTTCCTGTTTCCGCGATCACCGTGACGGGAACCACCTCAGACAATGGTTATCCAGCGCATTTGGTCACCTGGACAGACGCTTCGGGGCTGCCACGCTCCGCCATGATGGTGGATGAACGTTCTACGGCACCCTACACGGGCTACCTCAGACAGCTTAGATATCAGATCAATGGCGTGACAAGAATATGCACGGGTTCCTATAACTACGCCACAGATGGCCTCCTTGAATTCTCCGGCGACGGCTTTGTGCAGAATCATACCGCTGGCGGCGCGGACGTTTCCACGGGGAATGGAAATGGATCATTCCCCGGAACCACTGCAATCACACTACAGGGAGCGAGCCACGTTATCATTACTTATAACATCCCAACCTACAAAATTAGCGGGGTAACGGTGCCAACGACGATCCAATGGTTCTTTGCCGATGGTCGCTCTTATCCGATTTACGCGATCTCCCAGGACGCGTCGGCTTCGCCCGGGAACCTCGGAGCGGACTCCCGCTCGCCTTACGGCGATATGGCTTATGACGGCGCGACCACCGGCGATCCCATCACTGGGAAGGTGGTCGGAGGCTATTCCTATGGTGATCAGTACAAGTTTGCCACGCTGGCAACGGGACCGGAGCAGGTGAAGCGGTCTTCTCCCTGGAAAGCCACTGAACCCAACACCATTCCCTACGCCATGCAATGGGTCGATCCTGGGTCCGGGGTGGATGCCGAGATGGGACATGTGGCCACGCTGCCGCTCAGCCTGTCGGATCAAGGCATCGACACGCAAACCAGCAACTACGATACCCCTCCCGACCTTTTCGATCCCCGCACCAAGAGCTATCCCTCCGGACCCCTGCCTCCGGACAACACCCAGGCTTTCCAGATCATCAATGAAACGGCCACGCTGCCCGCATCGGCAACCACCAACAGCAAGCGCCTGGCCTGGGGAGCCCAATGGGGGCGGGTTGGCGGTTTTGACGAGTATGGGTCTTTCACGGACACCAAAAATTATTCAAAGCATTCAAATGATCCTGTTGGACAACCCCTCGCCGGCAGCCGGGTTAGCGGTGCTCTCATGGCTTATTCCATCTTCATCGTCATGGGGCCTCACCTCGGCAGCTACAAGACCGGAAGTGTCGGCCAGCAGGTGACAGAGATGGAGAACGTCCAACTTGCCAGCCTCACGGCAGCGACCGGGACCGTGGCCGCTTCGGGGCCTGCCGGGGTCGGCAACGCCTCCGCGACGACAATCACTTACAGTCCGCAGGGATACAACCCAACCTACTCCTGTTGGGAACTCCGCGCCGCCAATAATCAGTTGAGAGCAACCCTGGCCCCGGCGCAGAACACTTCGCTGAATCACCCCGTCTTTCTTGTCAATAACTATACAGCCGGACAGTTGCCCGCTTCGATTTCCGTCGGCAGTGGGTTGACCACCGCCGGCACGGACTATTTCGCAACGCTTGACACTGCAAACAAGTGCTTGTGGATCACGGTGAATCGTGTGGCCACATCCGCGATCAATGTGACTTTTCCATTGAGCACGGACGCTACTCTCTCCAATCTCGTGCTCAGCACGGGCGCGTTGATCCCGTCCTTCGCCGGCAGCACAACCAGCTACACCGCCACGGTCTCAAACTCGACCGCAAGCATCAGCATAACTCCCACCGCCGCGCAGGCCGATGCGACCATCACGGTCAATGGCACGGCGGTCACATCGGGCAATCCCAGCGGGAGCATCGCGCTCAATGTTGGCGCCAATACCGTTACCACGATCGTAACGGCTCAGGACGGCGTCACCACCCGGACTTACACGGTGACCGTCACCCGACTGACGCCAGTCGGCAACTGGGAGCAGACGTGGTATGGAAACTCTGCCAATGGTGCTGACAGTGCGGACCCCTACAAAACAGGCATCCCAAACCTCGCGGTTTACGCCTATTTCGGACCCACTCAAAATCCTGCCTTGGCCCATGTAAGCCAACTGCCTCAATTGCAGATGAGCGGTGGAAATGCGTTCTTCAGCTTCACCCAGTCGTCGGGAGTCAGCGGCATCACCTACGGCGCGCAATGGAGCACGACGCTTCAAGCCGGGAGTTGGAGAGCGATCACCGATACCGGTAACATCTCTGCTAACCCGCCACAGCATCTCTTCAGCGTTCCAATCGGAACCAATACGAAACTTTTCATCCGCCTCACGGTGTCCGATCCGTAAGTTGGAAGACAAGATGCAGGGATCTGCGACCGGTCACAAACTCAGATGTTCGCCAACGGCACGCTGGTCCAACCGCAGGACATTTCCCCCTACCGTTTTAGAAACTCTGGAAGGACTTGGCGGGGGCCGTCGGAGTGACAATCAAACGCCCGATTGATCTTTGCGGCGTAATGACTCACTGGTCGGGCCAGGTTTCCCTGCCGTCGAGGAAAACCTTGAGATGACCTTTGGCAGCAACGATGGCGACATGTTGCCAGGTCCCCGCCTTTAGAACGTTGGGGAAACTTACACTCCGGTCACCGACGATCAGGCGCAGGCCGAGTTCTGGATGAGTATCGAACAGGATGCCGTCGTTCACGCCTGCCGTCAGTTTGTCGATGATGCGGCCGCTCTCCTTCTCTGCGGGGTGGATCCACGCCTCGACAGAGACGGGGCCTGACACCAATCCGCAGCCTGGGTCGGCAGGATGTCTCCCGCCTTGGGAGTCACAGCCGAGGCCACCACCTTCGCGCCTGGGATGGGCTTCGAGCGGTCATTCTGCGCCATCGCGCGGACCTCCGGAGCCGACAACGTGCCGCGGAAGAGGGTTACACGACCGATGGCGCCTTTGAACTGATTCTGGCCGTTCGAATCGCAACCGATATGCAACGGTTGCTTGTTCTCGGGGATGAAAGGCGAGAATGCGGCGAGGGCCGGGGTTCCCACCACAACATCCCGGCGTCGGCAGGCCGGAGCGATGTCCCAGGTCAGCAATTTGCCGTCCTTGACCGCCCCGCTGAGCGTTCCTCCTCCGTTCAGGTGTAGTTTGAAATCGGCATCCGAGCGCCCGCACGCCGAAGATGCCACAGTTGGGTCCCCTCAAGATGGCTCCGTTCCAACTGCGGCAGTCGAGTCCGGCTCCTGAACCCGTTGCATGTTCATGGAGTGACTTGAATGGCGGGCTGATGGATTCGCAGGCTTGAAATCCCGCATGCCGGCGCGTTGACGAGGGTCAATTGGTGAGGACCGTTCGAGCAGTTTTGCAGCAAAACCGTTTCCTCGCCGATGGGCCGGGCAGGGCAGGGAGAGGAAAAAAGCGGGTAGGTTTTCCAGCGGATCTGGAACCCGGCGGGAAGCGGCAGTTTCCGGAAATCCAGGCACCATGCCAGGTGCCAGTCTGTGGGGTCGATCACCACACGCCCGGACTGGGAAACAAACTTCGCGTTACTGTAACCCTCGCCGTCGTCGCCGGTCTGGGAGCCGGTCACGCGGAAATGAACGCGTTTTCCATCGGACGTCGAGTCATCCAGGCAAGTGAGAGTCCAATCCTCCGCGACGGGTGCCTTGTCGAAGCTGACGCGCTTGATGGCTGGCATCCAGATGTCCGGCGCGGTGCTCGGGCGCGTGGCCGCCCACAGTTCGGGCCGGTCTGCCAGCGGTTTGCCGTCGAGCAAGATCTCCGCCGCGCCCGTTCCAAGGCCGTTGGATACCGCCACTACGCGGTTGCCGGTAAAAGGAAGAACCCAACGGTCCGTCTGACGGGAAATTTCCGGAGAATCGACGGGCACTTCGCGGACCGTCCCCGCCTGCGGCGTGGTGTTGAGTCCCGGGACGTGGATGATTTCCGGCGCGATGAACGATGCCATCAGGCGGATTCCGTCGTCATTCAGGTGGATCACATCGCTGAGAAACGCCTGCGGTGGCAGCTTGGCTTCCTGCAGGTGAGCGATCCACTTCCTGCGCACATCGATCAGCATGCAATCGTATTTCGCTGCGATTTCGCGGATTCTAACAATCCGCGAATCCGCATCCGGGTTCTTGTCCAATGTGTCGCCGGCGCCCAGATGGCTGGTCCAAAGGATGATTTCGGCAGTGGTGCGTGCGCGGACGTTGCGAATGATTTCCTCGTATTTCTCCACCGGACCATAGACGTGAAACACGAGCAGTTCCGGATACCACGGATAGAGATCGTGTTCGGCGGTGCGGATCAGATTCGGCGATTGAAAGCCGCCGATGGCCGGGTTGTGAAACTCGAATTGAACCGACGGGTAGCGCCTGACGAGGTCTTCTCCGACCAGCTTGGTCCAAGACTGCGCCGTGATGGATTGCCCGTAAAACTCGACACGCACCTTGGCGGGATTCTCCGGGGTGGAGCGCGCCACCCGGTTCATCGTGCGCTGGATGAATGCCACGCTGGGATTGGCGGGTTCCGCCGGGCTTCGCTTCGACGGTGAAGATCTGCGAGCACAGGATGACCGGTCGTCGTGCGCTCGCATGGCGACCGATTCTCGGTTCATGTTCTGGGACGCGGGCGCAGTTCTTCCCATCGGCGCAAGTGCGAACGAATTTCAGCGCTCATCCGGACTTCTCTGCCTCCTGTTGTAACCGCGCCACGAGGATCTTCTCGAAGTCACCGAGCGCCTCGAAGGAGTATCCCCCCATCCGGGGCAACTTGGCGGCGGGGAATGCCGAGATGGGGAAACCCTTCTCAGGCTCCGTGAAGCCGAGTTGCGCTCCGGGGGCATTGATGACGCGGATGGCAAGGTGGTTGAGTTGAAACAGCACGTCGAACGATTTTCCCGACTCCGCGCCCCGCCATCGCTTTTCCCTTCCATCAACGAACCAGAAGCCACGATTGATGAGGATGCCGATTGCTTCACGTCGCCGGATGTGTGCGATCTGCACCGTCAGCGATGGCGGTAACTTCCCCCGAGCGACCCCGATGGCGATCTCGCTGGGGGATACTGCGCTTGAGGGCACTGGCAAGGTTCGCAGTGATGGCTGTTTTCACGGCCCACCGCGCGATAACCTCGCTCCTTTTAACGGCTGCGCTAAGGAACTCGCTTTCCAACCTCGGCCACTCGGGCTCGATGAGGGGGCCGACCGCTGCGAGAAAATCCACTTCGAGATGGCTCATCCACCCGCTGTTGCAGGCAGCGCAGACTTTCCTCGTAACAAACTCATTTAGCCCGTGCGCGTTTCGGAATTCGCCGTCGCCCGCTTCCTCTCGGACTCCAATTTCGATTTCGATGCCGGAGATTTGCATCCGCCTCCGCACCACCGTGGAGATGATGTGCTCGCGGCTGTTCCCTGGTTTGCAACAGAAGACGCAGACTTTCATCGGCCAGTCACAGATTTTCGATGACGTGTTCGCGAACGAGGGTTGTCGCTTCTTCGCCGGTTAAAGAGCGCGCATCAAATAGCCGTTCGGCAACTGATTCGATTGCCCGTTTCACTTCATCTTGCCGCAGGGCTTTCCGAATCTCTTCAATCCATAAGGGCCTGTACTCCTCCTCTGACCCGTTCGGAACACAGCGGAAAAACTCGGTGACTTGTGCCAAATCGCTGTAATGGCTGGAATAATCATCTGCGGGAGGAGGGCAATACCAATCTTCAACGACACAGCCAGCCAGCAAAGTCATGCACTCGGGTTTTATCTGTTCCAGCGCTAGCACTCCCTCCGGACGCAAGGAACGATCCCACTGCGCGCAACCATCTGCTTGGCTGTCGCCGAGGCCGATTTCCACTCGGCGGAGTCGCTTGCCTGCGAGGACGCCAAACACAACGTGGCCAGCTTCATGATAGGCTTGCCCCTTGAGACTAGAATCGGAACTATAGTCGGACATGCACATGAATGCAATCAACCGTGGTTCCGCGAAAAAGTCGAGGCGAAGCACACGCCGGAACCTTTGGGTGTTATTTCTTTGTCGATCGGGTTAGGGAAACGAAGATGAAATTGGGAATTCGACTGACCCTCGATTACAGGATGAACCCGTTTCAGAACGCCGCAAGCCGCTGTTGCCCCACCGCTTGCGGGCGGCGACCGTTTCTTGCGCAGGGATTTCATCTTTCACGGGCGAGTTTTCCTAGCTCAGCATTTCATCGCATAAGGAGACCGCATCACACCAACGGAAGGGACATGGAAATCGACCCAAGAGCAAGTCGGCACCCAAAGTATGGCAGTCCGTGGGCCTCGCTGGTAGCTCGCCTCCTCCTGAACAGGCCACTCTGACCTCTATGGTGGCCACGCTGGATGGATTTTCGATTTTTGTAGAAATTTGAGGAGGTGACGCCATATTTGACTCGCCCCCCGGCAGTTTTCTTTCTTGTCCAACTAATGAATCATTGTTGAATGTCCGCTGACCTGCCCATCGCCCCCCACGGAAGCCGAGTCCTTGTTCGTGACGAGGAGCGGCCGGTGCGTCGCTGAAACACTGGATATCTCCATGCCCCTGCCCATCAATATTCACGATTTACTCGCAGGAAAGCCGGTCGAATGGGAGCGCCTTGAATTCAAGGAGGGGTGGAATCCGGAGAGCGTGTTGCACACGGTCTGCGCGTTCGCCAACGACTTTCACAACCTGGGCGGCGGCTACGTGATCATCGGCGTGGCGGAGAAGGATGGCCATCCGGTGTTTCCTCCCACTGGAATCACTGCGGGCGAGGCCAACGCCATCCAAAAGGAGATGCTGAACCTTGGCCACAGCGCGATCCTGCCCGCTTTCCATCCGGTGATGGTGCCCGAGGTGGTGGACGGGAAGCATATCCTTGTCCTCTGGGCGCCTGGGGGGCAGACTCGCCCCTACAAGGCGAAAGTGTCGCTCAGCAAAGGCGCGACGGATTGGGGCTGGTTCATCCGAAAAGGATCGAGCACCGTTCGCGCGAAGGGCGCGGACGAGCACGAGTTGCTCTCCCTCGCCGCCACGGTCCCGTTTGACGACCGGATCAATCAGCGGGCGGGACTGGACGATCTTTCCTGCGACCTGATCGTGGATTTTCTGGGGGAGGTCGAAAGCGATCTGGCGAAACCGGCGAAAACGATGCCGTTCGAGAAGCTCGGCAGGCAGATGAACATCATCGGCGGCCCCGACGAATCGCCTTTCCCGCTGAACGTGGGGTTGCTGTTCTTCAATCCAGAACCGCGCCGTTTCTTTCCCGTAACGCAAATTGACGTTATCTGGTTTCCTGACGGGCCGGGCGGTGACCGGTTTGAAGAAAAGACGTTCCACGGGCCGCTCGGACGCATGGTCCGGGAGGCGCTGGATTACATCCGGCGCAATTACCTCAGAGAAACGGTGATGAAGCATCCCGACCGGGCCGAAGCGACGCGCGTGGAGAACTTTCCTTATGCCGCCGTGGAGGAGGCCGTGGTCAATGCCATCTACCAACGCAGCTACGAGGAGCGCGAACCGGTTGAAGTGCGCATCAGCCCCGAAGAACTGGCTGTGTTGAGTTTCCCAGGGCCGGACCGCTCGATTCGGATGGACAACTTGAGGCGTGGGAAGGCGGTCTCCCGCCGATATCGCAACCGGCGAATCGGCGAATTCCTCAAGGAACTCGACCTAACCGAGGGGCGGGCAACGGGGATTCCAAAGATCCTGCGTGCCATGCAGGCAAACGGCTCGCCCACCCCGGAGTTCGAGACGGATGACGACCGCACCTCCTTCCTAATCCGCCTGCCCGTGCATCCCCAAGTCGAGCGCACTCAAGCAGTCGCCGGGGAAGTCGCCGGGGAAGTCGCCGGGGAAGTCGCCGGGGAAGTCGCCGGGGAAGTCGGAAGACTTTTGGCGGCTTTAGTCGGCGACATGAAACGCACCGAGCTTCAGAAGGCACTGGGACTCAAGCACGAGGACCATTTTCGGAGCGCCTATTTAACTCCGGCCCTTCGATCGGGCCTGATCGGAATGACGGTCCCAGACAAACCGAAGAGCCGCCTGCAAAAATACCGCCTCACCGACAAAGGCCGGGCGTGGCTTTTAACCCATCAATGAGATTGGGCGTAAGATGTTGAGCCGAGATGGCTTTGAGGAAGGCTTTTTCGTATCAACTCAATCCGGCAAAGCAGAAGGTTCATCCCTTTGCCTGCGTGGAGTTGACCAGAATCCCGCACCGGACCAGTTCTTCAAAGTGCTCAACGACGTCGAGCACCGTGCTCCGTTCGCGGACGATCACGCCCAATTCCATGTTTCGGTTGAAGGCGTCGTCTGTCAGGTTTGCACTGCCGATTACCGCCGCATCGTCAATAATCGCACACTTTGCGTGCAACTTGCTCGGTCTGCCTGCCGCCTGAGACGTTGGTTGCGAATCGAAATCGGCCTCACTGATTACAGAACATGAAGCGAAATTCATAATCACCACGGAGCATACAGCAATTTTCGTGTTTCGCTTTTTTGGGCCGGTGGATCGGTGAAGCCGAATACCGATTTCCCAAGAGGAATCGCTTTTAGCCGGCTGGTTTTACTTCTTTTCTGGTTTTTTCATGGTGAAGGGAACGCCCAAGAGGAAATCTCCCCTGAGATCACGTCCAGCAGAAAACCGCCAAAAAAGCATTCGTCCTTCAGCCGTCTCTGCGCCCGCAAATGTGACTGAGCCTCTGAATGGCTGCGCTTTTTACTTGATTGGATAGTTCTTGCTACTGGAACGGCAAGAATTACCCTCGCCTGCGATGCCGAACGAGGCCGATACATGCCGGAAATTGGTGGTTCCCAAGCTGGCAGGCGGTGGGATGGGACGCGGATCCCCATTCCATCGCCGAACAGCGGTCGATCACGGACGGTCGGATTGTGCCCGTCGGCAAAGGGTTCGTCCGGAAGCCGTCCAAACGCGTCGATTACCTGCTCCGCTTCCGTCGCGATTTTTCGCTCGCCGTTCTGGAGGCCAAGGCCGCTTACAAATCCGCTGCGGATGGAATGCAATAGGCTAAGCAGTATGCCGAAATGCTCGGCCTGAAGTTCGCTTACGCCACGAATGGCCACGAGATCCTGGAATTCAACTATTTCACTGGGAAAGAATCAGTTCTCACCGACTTTCCTGGCCCGGACGAACTTTGGCGACGCTATCGCGCCGGGGCCTGCCTCACCGACGACACCGCCGCGGACCGTTTGCTCACGCCCATGAACTTTTCAGTGGGCAAAGGAGAGCGCTACTACCAGCAGATCGCCATTAACCGCGCGGTCGAGGGCATTCTCAAGGGGCAGCGCTGGCAGTTGATCACCATGGCCACGGGGACGGGCAAGACCCCGGTCGCGTTTCAGATTTGTTGGAAGCTTTGGAACTCGCGTTGGAATCGCACCGGGGAACATCGACGCCCGAAGATCCTCTATCTCGCGGATCGGAACATTCTCGTCGACGACCCCAAGGACAAGATGTTCGCCACGTTCGGGGACGCCCGGCACAAGGTCGAAGGTGGTAAGGTGGTCAAGAGCAGGGAAATCTATTTCGCCATTTACCAGTCGCTGGCCGAAGACGGACGCCGGCCCGGCCTCTACAAGGAGTTTGCCCCCGATTTCTTCGACCTCATCATCGTGGACGAGTGCCATCGAGGGAGCGCGCGCGAGGATTCCACCTGGCGGGACATTCTCACATGGTTCAAACCGGCGTTTCAGCTTGGGTTGACCGCCACGCCGCTGCGCGAGGACAACCGCGACACCTACCTCTATTTCGGGAATCCCATTTACACTTACAGCCTGCGCGACGGGATTGACGACGGCTTCCTCGCCCCCTACCGCGTCCACCGCGTCATTTCCGAATGGGACGCCGCCGGCTGGCGACCGTCAAAGGGAGAACTGGACCGGTACGGCCGTTCCATTCCCGATGAGGAATACCAGACAAAGGACTTCGAGCGAGTCGTCGCCCTCCGCGCCCGGACCGAAGCCATCGCCAAGCATCTCACGGCATTTCTCAAGAAGACCGACCGCTACGCCAAGACCATCGTCTTCTGCGTGGATCAGGAGCACGCCAGCGAGATGCGCGCGGCGCTCAACAACCTGAACCGCGACCTCGCCCAGCAGCTTCCCAACTACGTTTGCCGCGTCACCGCCGACGAGGGGGACATCGGGCGCGGCCACCTTGGGCGGTTTCAAGACGTCGAGAGCATGGCCCCGGTCATCCTCACCACCTCGCAGCTTCTCACCAAGGGCGTCGATGCGCCCACCTGCAAAAACGTCGTTCTGGCGCGGGTCGTCGGTTCCATGACGGAATTCAAGCAGATTATCGGACGCGGCACCCGCGTGCGCGACGATTACGGCAAGCTCTGGTTCAACATCATCGATTACACTGGATCCGCCACCCGCATGTTCGCCGATCCCGCTTTCGACGGCGATCCGGTGCTCGTCACCGAGGAGGAGATCAACGCAGCCGGCGAACCGGTGAATCCGCTGGAACCGGATGAACCGCCACCCGATGAGTCGGACGACTCTGCTGAGTCACCCGATTCAGCCCGCGAGGAGCCGCATAACGTCGATCCCCCCCGGAGGCGAGCCGCGCAAGCTTTACGCGGACGGGGGCAACGTGAAAATCGCCACCCACCTCGTCTACGAAATCGATCCGGACGGGAAACAGCTTCGGGTGGTTCGTTTCACCGACGCCACGGCCAAGGAGGTGCGCACCATTTGCCACGACGCCCCCGAACTGCGGAAACGCTGGGCCGACCCGGCGCAACGCTCGGAGATCATCGCAGCCCTTGCGGAGCGTGGCATCGGGTTCGAAGAACTGGCTGCGGAGGCAAAGCAGCCCGACGCCGCCCCGTTCGACCTCCTCTGCCACCTCGCCTTCAACGCCCCGCTCCGCACCCGCCGGGAACGCGCCCAGCGTCTCCGCGAGGACCGCAAAGACTTCTTCGACCACTACGGCCCCGAAGCCCGAGCCATCCTGGACCAACTCCTGGAAAAATACACCGAACACGGCACCGCCCAGTTTGTCATCCCCGACGTGCTGAAGGTTCCGCCGATTTCGCAGCACGAGAACATTAGTGAAATTATTGAGACCTTCGGAGGATCTGAGAAGCTCCGCGAGGCCGTAACGAGATTGCAGGCTCTCCTTTACGCTGCTTGACGCTTATGAATGAAAAACCAAAACAAAAGGAACCCATCGCTGAACAAATCAACGTTGAACAGCAACGTCTCGAAGATATGTTCAAAAAGCACTTCTGGGGAGCAACGCGGCTGACATTACTCGGTGTATTTCTCTTTATTATTGCCGATGGAGTAGTTGTGTTTGCATTTCGGGAACCAACCAACACCGCGCTTATCAAGCAGCTTGAAATATCAAACACAACTCTTTGGCAACTTACTCAGGCAGCAATCAACGCTCGTTCCGCCAATACCCCTGCCTTAGCAGAGTTATTGAAAGTGACAGCGACTCAAGCAGAGGTTCATCAAAGGGCTGTTTTGGAACTCCAGACAAAGGAAAAAGAAATCCCAAAGGAGGCAGCGTCTTTTCTACAAATCCTTGGTGGTTCAGTTATCCTTGCCCTTATCGGTTTTTTGGGAATTCAACGACTTCAATCCATTGACACCGAAATGCAAGGATTGCGTGAGTTTATGTTCAAACAGATTGGGGAGAGAGTCGCAGAACAGAAGGCACTTTTAGAATCCCTCGTCCGTGGAGAGGTAGCCAAGGCGTTTGGCGAAACAAAGGCAGAGCTAGAGGAAATCAGGAAAGAATCCGAGAAATTGGGCCTAGACGCACAAACGAGTTTTGCCAAACAAGTCGAAGAGGCTACGAGTCGCATCGCGGACGTTCAGGCAAAGGTCAGCGAGTTGATTGCCAAATACTCTTGGTTGCAGGATACGGAACTCAAGAGCGCAGCTGACGATTTGTCTCGAATAGTTTCAGTTGAGCAGGCTCATAACAGAGCGGTTCAATTCAGGAGCAGCAATGACGTGAATATGGCGCGTCTTGCACTTCGTCAGATTCTTGAGCGCCGTCTTACAGGCGATGCGGACGAGTTTCACAATGCCCATACGGAGGCGTTTCGTCTTGATGATCCGGAGTTAGCATTGAAACTTTCGGAACTTGGACTGGAGAGCTTCTCAGATCAATTCGATCTAATGGCCGATAAGGCACGTGCTTTGGTGTCCACAGGACGACGCGATGATGCAAGAGCATTGCTCGAAGATTGGATGGATCGCAAGCCCAGCGAATTCTCGCGCAGTTGGAGGCCGTTTACATTTTACACGGACATCGTTGGATCATGTGAGTTGACTGAGGCTTCGCTAAAGCGACTCGAAGGGGCATTCGTAAGTGTGACCACTCATCTCCCTTATATAGACCACCCTTGGGGTAGATATGCCCAATTCCTCACAATTATAGGAAATATCGCCAAGGCAGAGAAAATCGCAAGGGGAGGTCTTGAGAAAAATCCATTTAGCCAGCATTTATCGTTCGTCCTCGCAGACATTCTCATGAAGCAAGGATGTGCCAAAGAAAGCGCCGAATGCCTTGAACGCGCATTGCGTTCAGATTATCAAGATCAATTCCAGCATTCAGTAAGTCAGGATGCTGTTACATGTTTGTTAGCACAAGCCTATGAAGCATCCGGTCAAACGGGCAAAGCCGAAGAACTCTACCAAGTGACGATGCAGATCGGCAAACGAGAGCAAGTGAAGGAATATTCAAAGAATCGGATTATTGCCATCCGTGTAGCAAAGGAGTTGGCTCCATCGAATGAGGAACAGGGATCAGCGAATTCCACCCCGAAAGAATTTAAAACTACACCACTCTAAATCCTCGTCGGCGTCTTAATGTACTTGTTTTTTGGGAGCATTGAATGACTTACAAGAAGCCCACCACCGCCCAATCCCTCGGCTCCCTCGTCAAATCCGCGCGGGATATTATGCGCAAGGACAAGGGGCGGGAGAGGAAAGGGCTAAATGCTAAATGCTAAAGGAGACGCGCTGAATGAGCGACAGACCGCTGGATTTAAAACCACGAACCAAGGCGTTTGCGCTACGGGTGATTCGGATGTATTCCGAACTGCCGAAGGGCGACACGGTCGCGCGAGTCATGGGGAGACAGGTGCTGCGGTCGAGCACCTCGGTCGGAGCGAACTATCGCGAGGCGTCGCGGGGACGCTCGAAGGCGGAATTCGTTGCAAAGATCGGCGACTGCCTCAAAGAAATCGAAGAAACCGAGTATTGGCTCGAATTGCTGGTTGAAAGCGGGTGCGTCGCGATGGCCAAAATGGGCGATCTGATTGACGAAACCCGGCAGTTGATCGCGATCTTCACCTCCATCGATAAGAAGGCGAAAGAAAAGGCAGAAGAGAAGAAAATGCTAAAGGATGAAGGCTAAATGCTAAAGTTTCCGCCCATTCGCGCAGTCTTTTCCTTTAGCCTTTAGCCTTTTGCCTTTAGCATTCTCCGATGCCTTCCCCCACCACCGCCCAATCCCTCGGTTCCCACGTGAATCCGCGCGGGACATCATGCGCAAGGACAAGGGCCTGAATGGCGACCTGGACCGACTGCCGATGCTCACTTGGGTGATGTTCCTGAAGTTCCTGGACGACTCGGAGCGGATGCGCGAGCAGGAGTCAGTGCTGGCGGGAGAACGCTTTGTGCCCGCCATCGTCGCGCCTTACCGGTGGCGGGACTGGGCGGCGAAGGCGGACGGGATCACTGGGGACGAACTGATCGCGTTCATCAACCAGCAGGAGTGTATCCGCCCCGATGGCAAGCGGGGGGCGGGGTTGTTCACTTATTTGCGTGGACTGGAGGGGGAGAACGGCGGCACGGACCGGCGCGATGTGATCGCCACGGTGTTCAAGGGGACGATCAACCGCATGATCAATGGCTATTTGCTGCGGGACGTAATCGCCAAGGTAAACGAAATCCATTTCGATTCCACTGAGGAACTCCACACCCTGGGCCATCTCTACGAGTCGCTCCTGCGCGAGATGCGCGATGCCGCAGGCGATTCCGGCGAGTTCTACACCCCGCGCGCCGTGGTCCGGTTCATGGTCGCCGTCGCAAATCCAAAGCTCGGCGAGTCCGTGCTGGACCCCGCATGCGGCACTGGCGGATTTCTGGTGGAGGCGTACCAGCACCTTGCCGCTCAGTGCAAAACTGTTGCGCACCGGCGAACGCTCCAGCAATCGAGCATCTTCGGCGGGGAAGCCAAGCCGCTCCCGTATTTGCTCGCGCAGATGAACCTGCTCCTGCACGGGTTGGAAGCGCCACGGATTCGTCCCGGCAACTCGCTCGACGTGAAGCTGACGGAACTTGGCGAGCGCGACCGGGTGGACGTGATCCTCACCAACCCGCCTTTCGGCGGCGAGGAGGAGCGCGGCATTCTTTCCAACTTCCCCGAGGACAAGCGCACCGCCGAAACCACGATGCTCTTCCTTCAACTCATCATGCGCAAACTCCGGCGTGCGCCGAAGCCCGGTAGGGCGGCGGTGGTCGTCCCCAATGGCACGTTGTTCGGCGATGGAGTCTGCGCTCGCATCAAAGGGGATCTGCTCAAGGACTTCCGCCTGCACACCATCGTGCGCCTGCCCAACGGCGTTTTCGCGCCCTACACCGGCATCCCCACGAATCTGCTCTTTTTTTCGACCGTTCCGGCCCGACCAGGGAAGTGTGGTATTACGAGCAGCCGCTGCCCGAAGGCAGGAAGAACTACACCAAGACCCAGCCGATCCAGTTCGAGGAGTTCGCGCCGTGCGTGGCCTGGTGGAATGACCGAAAGGAAACCGACCGCGCCTGGCGCGTACCCGCCTCCGATCTGCTCGCCGCCGGCTGCAACCTCGACCGCAAGAACCCAAGCGCCAAGGAAGACATCGCCCATCTCCCGCCGGAACAACTCGTCGCCAGCATCCTGGAAAAAGAAAAGCGGATCGCGGAGATTGTCGGGCGGATTCAGAAGCTTCTGGGGAAGAAGCGAGCATGAAAAAGCCGAGTTTCCGCGTTTACATTGACGAGTCGGGCGAGGAAGGGTTCGTCTTCAAGCCCGACAACGCAGGCAGTTCCCGCTGGTTAATCCTGTCGGCCGTCATCACCCGGATGGAATCCGACCGGGTTGTTGTCGATTTGATGAAACGGGTGAGAGTGATGCTAGGGCGATCTCCGAAGCAGGCGCTGCACTTCTGCAAAATGGATCACCAGCAGCGCGTGCCTTACGTCCGCCAGATCGCCGAGACCAAGCTGCACACCGTTTCCGTGCTCATCCACAAGCCGTCCATTGCCGAACCGGAAAAGTTCCAGGCCGAGAAACACCTGCTTTACCGGTACGCGTGCCGGATGCTTCTGGAACGGGTTTCCTGGCTCTGCCGGGAGCATCGCGTCCACGGAAAGGGGGATGGTACTGCGGAAATCATCTTCTCAAATCGCGCCCAGATGTCCTACGACGATCTCCGCGATTACATCCAGAGCCTGAAAGACGAATCCGACCCGCTCGAAGTGACCATCGACTGGACGGTCATCAAGCCTCGCGAACTGCGCGCCGTAGAGCACTCCCAACTCGCGGGGCTTCAGGTGGCCGACGCCGTCGCATCCAGCCTGTTCGCCGCGGTGAACGTCAACCGCTATGGCGAGACTGAGGACCGTTACATCCGCATTCTGGCACCGGTGGCGTACCGGCACAAAGGAGCCCTTCTCGGGTACGGCTTGAAGTTCTGGCCCGAGACATTTGAGGGTCTCAAAATGCAAAACCCGCACTTGGCGGGTCTCGCAGAACTACTTTTAAAATGAAAATGCAGGCCCCAGGTTCGAGGATCCCACCCTTACGGGCTGCCGCTGTCGCCAGCGACCTCTACAAACCCTGCGCTTGCCTGCGGGCTTAATAAACCGCACGAATGAGCAGATGTCAACCGCTTCCCGCCCCAAATCCTTTCTTTTCCGTGCTTATTCCTACCGCATTCTTATTGCTTCCGCCCCTCCGCCCCGGCATCAGGAATTACCCGGTGGAAACTCCGGGGCCTTTCCCTCATGAGTAAAGCGTGGCCAAGAGTGAGGCTGGGGGAGGTTCTGAGGCGAAGCGAACTAAACGTGTCCGTCGAGGCGGCAAGATCGTATCAATTCGCCGGTGTTTATTGCTTCGGTCGCGGTGTATTTCGCGGGCAGGAGCGAATAGGGAGCCAGTTTGCCTACCGAAGCCTGACCCGGCTTGAGGTGGGCGACTTTGTCTATCCGAAGCTTATGGCTTGGGAAGGGGCCTTCGGCATTGTGCCTTCCAACTGCGACGGATGCTTCGTATCGCCGGAGTTTCCAGTTTTTAAGCTTCGCCGGGACCAGATTATTCCACAATTCCTCAGCCTGTTCTTTCAGCTTCCGCGCGTTTGGGAGGAAATTTCAGGAAAAAGCACAGGAACCAACATTCGTCGCCGGAGATTGAATCCAGACGATTTTTTGCATGCCGAGATTTTCCTCCCTCCGGTAGTCGAGCAGCGACGCATCGTCGCGCGAATCGAGGAAGTCGCGGCTCAGATCAATGAAGCTCAAACATTGCGAAAGCAATCCGCAGGAGAGGCAGACGCGATAAGCGGGGCGACTGCTAGCGAACTGTTTCACATCTGCTCGCAGCGAGAAGCGGTTGAGGCTCTCTCCCGTCGAAGGACCGCCGCTCGGCAGTCGCGAAGGAATATCTCTTGCTCGCGTCGGCGGCGGTGCTCCGGCGGGAAGGTAGAGTGGAGAGATCTTCCAAAAAAGTGGCGGACACGGGCGCGGACAATTTCCCTGCGTTGCACCACACAGAAAGTTCCCTTTCCCCAGGTTAAATCCGCAAAAGAGAGCAAAATTACATCAGGTTCATGATCGTGATCCGCACCTTAGGAACTCCGCCGCACCCCCAACTCGGAGGACGAGAAAGAAGGGGGGAATACCGGGATTTTCGCGAGCGCAAGGGATGTCCCCCGGGCCATTTTGACTTGCCAAATACTTGCCAAAAAAATGGTCGAAAATGGCTGAATTTGGCCATTTCTGGCGACCGCCCGACTTTGGAAAAAATGAGGGATATCCCTTCGGAATCCTCATAAACACAGGCTTTAGAAGCCTTTTTCAAGTATGTCCCCGGCGGGAATCGAACCCACATTTAAGGTTTAGGAAACCTTCAGTACACCTAGGGATGCGGGACGTACTGCCCTCAAACTGCCCTCGGTAGTGCTATCGAGATCCCTCCCTGCATCTCACCCGCCGCAGCCCGCTGTCATCTGCCAGCCGGATGGACTGTGGGTGAAGCAGCAGGCCCGGAACTTGGTTGCGGACCTGTCGGAGCGTGCTTAGAGGGCAAGATATCTGCTCACGGGCGGCGACACCAAATTCACCGAGAAATTCGACGTTATTTTTAAGAGCGAGGGGATCAAGGTGAAGAAGCTTCCATTCCGTTCTCCAAATTTGAACCCTTTTTCCGGTCGCTGGGTTCAAACCGTGCAAAAGTCTAGCGCTGCGGCAAAGTGGAATCCCTCAAGGTCACACGTTGATCACGGACCAACGATGTGGTGAACTGGATGGAGAAACATTTTACTAATCAAACTCAAAAACTCGAAAATGAAAACCTCCATCAATAGTAATCTGGGCTGCGCGATGGCGCTCACGGGCATGCTAACTTGGGTGCTTCAATGTGCCGCCGGGCCGTCCACACAAGCCAATGCATTGAACGCGGCCGTGCATGATGTCCGGGAGTTCGGCGCCACTGGTGACGGCGTCACATTTGATACGCCCGCGATCCAGCGGGCCATCGATAGCCTCTCCAAAGAGGGCGGCGGACGCCTGGTCTTCCCTCCACCGGGGCGTTACCTTACCGGAACCATATTCTTGAAGGACAACGTCACGCTCGACGTCCAGGCCGGAGCCACGATACTCGGCAGTCAGCAGCAATGCGATTACAGCAAGGACGTTGGGCGTTTTCCGTACCTTACGGAAGCGCAGAATCGCGTCCTGATCGACGCCAGCAAGGTCCGCAACGTCGGACTCACCGGCCGGGGCACCATCAACGGGAACGGCGCTCCGCCCACTCTTCTCAACCCGCCCCCCGGTGAAGCGGCGCAGCGGGCGATGCTTGTCCGATTCGATGACTGCACGCAGATTCGCGTGGAACAGTTGACAGCGACTGAAAGCTTCGGCTGGGCCTTCCATTTCGCCCGATGCAAGGATGTGCGCATCGACGGCTTGAGCATACCTAACCGCCGCCAGGACGGCATCGACCTGGAGAGCTGCGAAGATGTCACCGTCGCCAACTGCAATATCAAGGCAGGGGACGACGCCATCGTCATACTCTCCAACCGGAACATACCCTGCCGCAACGTGACGATCGACAACTGCATCCTTCTCTCAAAGTGGGCGGGAATACGCTTGGGCCCGTTGTCGTACGGCGACATCAACAACATTACGGTTGCCAATTGCATCATCCGCGACGGCGAAGGCGGCGGCATCAAGATAGCCATGCTGGAAGGCGGCGAGATCCGCAACGGGCTCTTTTCGAACATCGTCATGGACAACGTCGTCTGCCCCATCCTAGTCATGCTGGTCGGCAACTACGAGCAGACGGATAACCCCCAGCATCCCCGAATGCCGTTGGGAAAAATCTCGCATCTCTCCTTCTCGCACATTACCGGGACAGCAACGGGGGGCTTGGTCAAGGAGCCGGACGCTCAAAGCGTAATCTTCTTGCACGGACATCCCCAGCGGGATCTGGAGGCAATTGCGTTGAGCGATATCGACCTCGTGATGGCCGGCGGCGGCACCGCTCAAACCGCGGCGGATCGCGGAATGCTCGACGCAGATGCATCTCAGATTATCGAGTCGGGAACGTGGCCCGAACACCGGCCGTGGGGGGTATCGCCCGCCGGGGCCTTACACGCGCGCCACATCAAAGGTCTAAGCCTCGATCGGGTGCGTTTCGGCATGGCGAGGCCCGATCTTCGCTCCGCCGTATTCATCCAACAGTCCAGCGACATCAACCTTTCCAGGATCTCTACCGACAACCAGGCTTCCAAACCGGCGCCTCGCGTGACCCTGGTCGATTGCCAGGACGCGTTGATCGCCGGCTGTCTGGATCACCGGGGCGGAAATGCGTTCGTTGCGCTTGAAGGCGCGAATACAAGGGGCGTCAGTCTTCAAGGCAACAGCCTCGCCAGTTTTTCCAATACCGTCCGACGCTCTTCCGAAACGCCGGCGAATGCGGCGGTTGCCAAGTGAACGGAAGAGGACGGGCGAGATTGACATTGCTTGGCGAATTCATGCGGGCGTATTCTTTTCCGATGGATTTATTTCCCTCTCAATCCGCATCTGGAACAACTCTTGCAGTAGCCGACACGAATCCGTCAACGGATACTCCCCTGCGAGCACACCTCTTGGGTCAGCGGCGGATGACTCGACTGCTCCCTCGGGGCTTGTTCTCGCTCATTGGCGCGGCGGCAATCGCCTCGCTCGGGCTTCATGCCAGGAGCATGGGCGGGGAAACCGCTCCAAAAGGCACCAAGGTCACCATTGATCCGTGGTGCAAGAGACAAATCGACGGAATTAGCGAATTGCGCAGGGAGGCCTATTTTGGGCTTTGCGACAATGGCACGGATTTCGACAAGCGTTGCCAACCCGATGGGCGGTACGATTTGGTCATCCGGGAAAATGGAGCGACCTTCGGGAGTATGCTTGGAGTCGTGAAGGGCTTGGAGCAATGGAAACATGCCATTCGGGAAGATGCGAAGCGCCCTGGGTTTGCCGACCTCGGATTTCTGGCCGCCAAGCTGGCTTCCCTGCCGCATTCTCCAGGCGAAAAGTTCCTTCACGATATGAATGGCCGGCTCGAACTCGTCGCTCACGAGTCGAACTCGGCATTCCCGGAGTTCATGGGCCGCTACCTCACCAAGGCGCTACAAAAAGAGGCCAAACCCGCTTGGCTTCCGCAAAATCTCCAAGCTTCAGCGGAGTTAATCGCGGCAGCGCTCAAATACAAGTTCAGTGACTTTGATCGCCCGAGTTATTACGAACTGCTTAACGAGCCGAATTGGTCCTACTTTCGCGACCAGCATTTCGCGGATTGGCACCTGGCAGCTCAGGAAACAATTCACCGGGAACTGCCCGGCCTTAAAGTTGGTGGGCCTTGCTTGAGCATCGCCTACTTCTACAAAGACCAATATAAGGCATTTGAAGGCATGAAGACCTTCATCGATAATACCCGGTGCGGGTTGGATTTCTACTCCTTCCATGTGTACGATTTCCTGAGAAAAAAGCAGACCGGAGTCGGGGGCAGGATCACCAGCGGATTGCCGCTTGAAGGCGTGCTGGATTTAGTTGAAGGGTACACTCAGCTTACTTACGGAAAGAAAGTGCCGCTCGTTATCAGTGAGCATGGCGAGACCGGGCCCAAGGAAATCATGGGGCAACTGGCCGCGGAAATGAAGTTCCCTGAAGAGGGCTTCGCTTTGGAGATGAAAAAGAGGGCCATCCACGATTTCGTCCATGTCAGCAGCGTCATTGCGAATACGCTGGTGTTCATGGATCACCCAGGGACCGTGGTCAAAGCCGTCCCATTCATCTTGTTCGAAGCCCCGTGGGACCCGACCTACCGCTCCACCCTCTACGTTCCCAATGATTTCAAGGACAAGAACAACCTGATTGCCACCAATGTCGTTTTCTTTCACCGGCTCTTCCGCGATCTAAAAGGATTCCGCGTGGCCTCCACCTGCGCCGATCCCGACGTCCAAGTCCGGGCGCTGGTGGATAGAACAAGCCTGTTTGTGGTCCTCAACAATCTTTCCAACCTCGAAAAGCGCATTGAGCTAACCCTCCCGGACAGCGCGCGACTGGTGCTTCGGCGTTTTGGCCCCCGGCAGGATATGACTCCCTTTTTGGACGAGTCGGAACCGGTCTCCCTGAACGGGTTGACCCTCAAAGGCCGGGAGACGATTCTCATCAAGGCCGAATCGAAAGCGCCTTTTCTCCCTGCTCGCACGGTCAACGAACTCTCCTTTTATGGCGACAAGATACGGGTTCAGGCCCAACAACCCGCGCGGATAACAGTTCAAGTTCCCGACCCGGGAAAGGTTCGGTCTGCTCAATTGCGCATAGGAGTGAGCCGGCCTTCAAACAAGGGCTCAAACCTGAAAGTGGTCCTCAATGGAAAAGACTTGGAGGTTCCGCAAGAAGGATGCGCCGAGCGGCTTACAGACGAGAAAGGCGAGTATGCCTCTTGCAAGCTCATCCGGCTCGATCCAGCAACTCTATTAAAAACCAACGAGGTGGAGGTCTTGTTCCCCGATGGCAAACCGGGCACGATCGGAGCTGTCGTAATTCGCGCCTCTTATCCATCCGGGACGGCGACACGAAGTTCCGTGCGGGATTCGGCGAGATTTTCACCTGTTCCGATCACCCGATCTGAATGACTTTTCCGAGCGCTGGGTTCAAACCGTGCAGAATGAGTGTCTAAACCATTTCGTGGTGTTCGGGGAGCGCCTCCTGGATTACCTGCTCCGGGAATTCGAGGATTTTTACAACACCGTGCGACCGCACCAGGGACTCGGGAACCGGGCAATTGGTGTGATTTCAATGCCGAGTGCCGGAGTGCGTTTTCCTTCGGAAATCGAATGCGAATCCAGCCTGGGCGGACTGCTGCGGCACTACCGTCGCAAGGCCGCTTGAGCTTGATCACGCTCGCCTGCCACGGAAATGTGAACAATCCGAGGTTGGAACGATGTTTTTGCAGAGGGCGGCTTGTTGCAGTCAGATGTTGCTTTTTAGCGTTACATTCGTTGACTTTCCGTGTGCAATCGCTCTGAGTGTAAAGGGGACCTTCCCTGCCATGACCAACTCTCCGGGATTCAGAAACCCCAACCAGAAATCAATGCCAACAATGAAAATCAAGTTCATCACAGCGATCGCCTCCCTGCTGCTTACCGCCCAAATGGTATTTGGGGCTGATTTGCCGGTCGCCGTAGAAAAGGATCCGCGAGTTCAGGCCAACGGTCAGCGCTGGCGCCTCGACAAGGCGGTAACGACCGATCCGACGCTGCCCCGAGTTCTGCTCATCGGCGATTCGGTTCTTAACGGCTACCAGAATACGGTGGCGAAGCTTTTAAAAGGCAAAGCTTACGTGGACGCCTGGGTGAACCCCTATTGCCAGGGCGAAAGCTACAACACGTTGCTGGTTGATGTGCTCAAGCAGAACGGCCCGTACGACGTGATCCATTTCAACATGGGCCTGCACGGTTTTCAAAAAGATCGCACGGTGAAGGGGTCAACCGAAAAATTGCCGCGGATTCCTGATGGCCAGTTTGAGCCGCTCACCAAGGCATTCGTGGAGGTAATCAAGAAGGAGAATCCCAAGGCCAAAATCATTTGGGCCAGCACCACGCCGATCTCCCTAAAGGAAAATCCGATGGAGTTGGATTCCCGGAACAACCCAATCATCATCGAGCACAATAGGATGGCCGCCAAGGTGATGGGCGAAGAGAACGTGCCGGTCAACGACCTGTACACGCTGATGGCCAGCCATCCCGAACTGAAGCAAGACGGGTTCCACTGGAAGGATGCGGGAAAAAAAATGCAGGGCGAAGCCATTGCCGCCGCAGTGCTAAAGGTGCTCCCGGAAAAGAGGCAAACCGCGTCTCCCGCTCAAGTGCCTTCCAAAGGCAGCCCTCAGGAACCGACCAATCCCGAAGAAGCCAAAGCGAAAGCTCTGGCTGCCGAAAAGAAAGCCGCACGGGAGGCCGCCGTGGCGGAGAAATACAAGGCCTTGGTCGCGACGTTGCCCCCAGAACAGCAGGCATGGGAACGGGTGCTGCAAGCCAATCTGGGCGGCTTCTATCTGCCCTGGCATGAGTCAGAGAAAATCGCCCACAAATCGAACGCATGGGACTTTGTTCTAGACGACCCCAAACTTCCACGAGTGCTCCTGATTGGCGATTCCGTCTCGCGCGGGTACACGCTGGCCGCCCGTAGATACCTTGCAGGAAAGGCCAACGTCCATCGAGCCCCGGAAAACTGCGGCAACGTCGCCAAAGGTTTGACGAAACTGGACATCTGGCTGGGCGATGGGAAATGGGACGTTATCCACTTTAATTTCGGGATTCACGACAAGGGCACCCCTTTGGATCAATACAAGCAGCGGTTGGAACAATTCATTGCAGGGATTCAGAAAACGGGAGCCAAGCTGGTCTGGGCAAGCACCACTCCCATTCCGGACAATCCCGCGAAAAAAGAAACCGCCGCTTCCATTGTCGAACACAATCAAGCCGCCGCTGAGGTCATGAAAACGCATCAAATCCCGGTGGACGATCTGTTCTGCGCCGTCACCCCTCACGTGAGCGAGTATCAACTGCCGATGGATGTTCATTTCAAGGAAGCGGGATACGACTTCCTGGGAAAACAGGTGGGGGCGTCCATATCCGCCGTGCTTGACGGCTCGAAAAAGTAAATGATAGTGAGGACAGGAATGGGGTCAGGCAACAATTCTTGACAAACAGAGTCTTTTTCGGCGGAAAAGTGCGAGGCTGACATCGGGAACGGTCGATGAAAAGGACTGTCGATTTCTGGGCGGTCGTCCATCGATAAATGGGTCAGCCCACTATTGACACAACTCGCCGATTTTTGCCGCTTGCCGCAACGGGATGCAGACGTGGGTCCACGCCCAAGTGACACCTACACCACTATTCACGAATACGCGCTGCGTTTACCGTTTTGGCATCAACGCTGGAGTTCAAACTCAACCGGGCCGTCTTTGAGGGAAATCTCCAGCGTATAGCAATGAGCATCGGCGCTCCAATCCCCGAGTTTCTTTGCCGCTTCAGGAGTTACAACCACTTGCGGTTTGGCCGGGCAGTCGAATTTCACCTGCAGGATTCGCTCCGGATTCGGGAGATCGCGGGTCATTTGTGTATCAAAACCAAAGTTCGCCTGGAACCAGAGCGAACTTCCCGCCTTTTCCACCTTTCCGATCAAGACTTGGTGCAGTTCAACATTTCCGGAGATGCGCCGGGCTGGACCCTTGGCGAGTGGCATTGAGAATCCTTGACGGCAACTGCTGTTTTCACGGCTGTGGGTGACGATGATGGTTCCATCACATTCCCACTGAAAGGCTTCACCATCAAACCGCTGGGGGTAAGCGCCGTTGAACAGGGCCGTCGCGCGTCCCGGCGCGAGCAAACTCAACTGAGGCACGAGACGCGTTTTCGGTTCGATGCAGGGAGCTCCTGGAGGCAGAAAAGCAACGATCCCGTATCGGCTGTTGTCAGGGATGATTTCTTGGAATGCTGCCAGCTTCGGAGTGTATAGCTCGTTCAGAAAGCCAAGGGCGCCCCCATAGGAATTTTGGTGCTTGGCGCGGGCTGCTTCGAGATCACTGGAAACCGCTAGTTTAATGCTGTCAAGAAGCGCTTTCCGCGTAGGAATCAAATTATGCTTCACGACGGCGGAGATGAATGGAAGATAGTAGCGCGCATAGTTCTTCTGGGCGTGTCCATCGCGGGACCACGGATGGGCTGATTCGATATGGAATGCAGTGGCTCCGGAGACAATGCCCATCAGCCACATTTGCAAGTCGTAGCTGTAGGGGCACATCTTGTCGCCGGTCTTGCTGTTAGCAACAAATTCGTCCGGCTTTCCGAAAAGGCTTTTCCCCCAGACAAATTCGTCGGCCCAGATCCCGCTATTTTCCACCCATCCGGCAGCCAGCAGCCCCTCGACAGCTCCGAGGGAATGAAGGGCGACATTGTTGACGGTTGATTTAAAACTCGGGACGATGTTCTCCCGATACTGTTGAAACTCATCGGCTAAATCGTGGCTGATGATCGTCCATTTGCAGTAGCCCGATTCGCCATCCCCGATGAAATAACGGCGCCCGTATTTGGCGCAGAGCGTCCAGGCGCGCTGAACGTAATCCCACTCCGAGATGTTTCCTTCTGGTCCGCGTTCCCACCCCCAACTCCAGAAATGCTCTCCTTCCGCAGCGCCCACACAGTGTTTAAAATTCTGGAATAGGTATTCGAGCCAGGCGAGCGAAACGCAACCGCGGTTGGACCAAACCACGAAGTTAACTCCCATCTCCTCAAATTTCCGAGCGCGTTCAAGCGCTTGCGAAGTGCCTTTGCCAATCAGAACGTCGTCAACGATAATGGTGCGCTCGTACCCCGTCGGGATAATCTCTGGCGCATTTGCCGGAGACTTGACCGGATCCCATTCGTAATTGCGGATCACGAAAAGAGGATTTTTCGGCCCGAGCGGTAAAACAAGCTCCTTACGGATGGAATGCGTCTCGTTGACCTTGAAGTGAAAGACAGGGCTCCAGGAAGCGTCGCCTGCCCGGGAAGCGGTCCGGACACGCCAGCAATAGTCCCCGATTTTCAGGATATCTTTCGGAAAATAATTGTGCTTGTGAAACTCTACATCCTTGGTACGCCGGGTTTTGACCAACTCCTTGAATTCCGGGTCGCGTGCAATCTGGATTTCGTACTGGTCACAGCCCGGCACCGCTGTCCATTGAAAGTAGCTGGCAATGTCGGTTATTTCCATACCGTCGCATGGTGCCAGCAACTGGGGAATCCCACTGGGCGAGTCTGGAATGCCAGCAGGCGGGGCCTTGTGGGTCTTGATCGGGTCTGCGGCCCCGAGGGCAATGCCAGACGTGAGGATAAGCGCAATCAAGGCCCTCGCCAGTGGATGAGTGGGCTTCAAGCTTTGTGTGCCGTCCCGAAAAAGGGAAACTCCGATTGGATTCGGCGAGGAAAGCCGACAATCGCTCTCGAATCCATTCGTGGCGGAACGGACTGAGGAGGGTGTCGATCGGACTTCGGTTAATGGTTCCCCGGAATGCATTAAGGCGATGTGTAGACGAGCGGATGCAGAATGTCGAGAATGAGGGAAAGGTGTTTCTATTTTTGCTGACAGCCGCATGCGGGATGAATATTTTCGGGGGCATGAAATCCTCCCTTCTTGCTTCAGTTTTTTGCATTACCATGCTGGCGGTTGGTCAGGCTGCTGACCTAAATCTCGAGCCGGCACCGCTGATCGCCAAGACCGTGAAACCGGAGAATCCGGCGCTGGTCGATGTTCCCGACGTGCCGGGGTTGCCGCGTGTCATGCTGATCGGGGACTCGATTTCCATCGGGTACACGCTGAAGACCCGGGAACTGCTGAAGGGGCTGGCGAACGTGCATCGGCCGCGGGGAAACTGCGGCGATACCGCACGCGGTTTGGCCAACCTCGATCAGATGCTGGGGAAGGAGCACTGGGATGTGATTCACTTCAATTACGGGCTTCACGATCTGAAGTATCTCGACGCCAAAGGGGCCTATGTTCCTCCGGACAAAGGGAAGCAGGTATCGCCGCCGGAGCTTTATCGGAGGCAATTGCGCACGATCACGCAGCGCTTGAAAGCAACCGGGGCGAAGGTGGTGTTTGGGACGACGACGCCGGTGCCGCCTGCCTCCCTGGGACGGGTGGCGGGGGACGAGAAGATTTACAACCAGGTGGCCGTGGAAGTGATGCGGGAGGAGGGCGTTGCAGTGGATGACCTGTGCGCTTATGTGGCGGAGCAGCAGAAGAAGTTTCCGCCGCACCCCGCCAGCGAATACGACCCGAAGCACCATGCAAAGACGCTTCCGGGCGAGCTTCAGCAGCCGTTCAATGTGCATTTCACCCCGGAAGGGTACGACCGCCTCGCTGAACTCGTCGCTGCGAGCGTCAAAAAGGAACTGCCCGCGCGGCCGTAGGGTCGGCGGGTTCAACATGCATTTCAGCCTTTCCATTCGAGAAATCTGAGGTCTGAAATTTCGAGGCAACGGTGGAAATTTTCAGATACGGCAGGTTGGAATTGGGACCGGTGATCACGGCGAGTATTTGCAGTAATCGTACGTTTCACCCGATCGCGGGAAGGGCAAGACAAGTTCGTCCCGGCGCAGAGGCTGTGACCACCCTACGAGGTGCACGGGCTCCCCTGAAAAAAACGGCCGCCCCTTTCGTGGCGGCCGGTTGAGGGGTAAGAAGAACGATGTTATTTGGGCTGCGCCGCGGGCGCGGAGACTGGCGCCGCGGTGTTGGCCGAGTGGGGCGGGGCAGCAGAGGCAGCCGGAGTAGGTGCGTGGGGGGCAACTGGCGCCGCGGCTTTCAACTCATTTTGCGGCCAGTTGTCAGTGCGGAACGGAACGGCCGGCAAACCCGCCGCATTGACCAAGTTCACATCGGGATTATTGGCCCAGGCGTAGCGGACAGCCACCGGTTTGGGCACTTGGGCGCAAGTCAACACAATGGCGGGTTCCGCGCCGCCTTTGGATTTGGCGCTCGCGTTGGATTTTTTCCCGCCTACAGAGGCCTGAGCCGCGGAGGGATTGATGATTTTGGCGTCGGCCCAGACGAAATGTTTATCCTCGTCGGCAATGGCAAAATATTTCACGGAGCCGTTATCGGTGGTGGCCAATCCTTCCGCGGTGCCCGGCTTAAAGGCGACTTTCGCCTCTGCGCCCTCAAATTTAACGGAATCGAGCAACGGCCCGGAATAGACGAGCTTTTTGCCGTAGGTTTTGGCTTCGGCGACCAAGGCGAGGCGGCGGCCGGTCCCCCGACAACACCAAAGCCGCATCGAACGCCGCCTGTGCCGTCCGGAAGGGCCGCGCCGGATCGCCCAACGCCGCCGTTGCATCATTGCCCGCCGTCGAGACAAATGCATCGGTGCCCCTGCCCGGCAGCGCATCCAGCCGCGTTCGAAGATCGTCGATGAGCGCCGCCAGCGCGTTGAATTGATCGCGAAGTTCCGCCGAGGTGATTGTGGAATCGTGCGCCGGTTTGGAGGGATCGAATGCCATGATGGGGAAATGGTGTATCAGAAGCCGCGAGAGAGGCAATGCTCGTATCCTCGTGTGCGTTCGGGGCGTGGGACGAGGGTGCGGCTGCGCATGAAATCGGGGGCTTGGGTGTTGGCGACGCGGCGGAGCTAAGCTCCGAAGATGGTCTGCCCAGTGCTGCTACTTCAAATTCTTTCCCGTCCGTTTCTTTGCCTCAATCGCACGCTGAATTATGTGGTGCAACATGTGATAAGAATCGTGCAGCATCATTTCTGTTTCGGGACTGTCGATGTATTCCTCCATGAGCCCACCCATAAGCATCTTCTCGGAACGCTCAAGGGAGCTAAGCAGCCGCTCCGCCTCCCGAATGCTGCCAGAGTTGAGCATTCTATACGCTTCAAGTCCAATTTCGTACATCCACGGAAAGTCCTCCCGAATTAGGCTTGCCATGATGAGCAGTCCCATCGAGTCAGGCTCGCCCTCTGACACGAACATCAACTTATCGAAAAGCATGGGATGGAGTCGACGCATTCTCCGCCGCCGCCTCAACGGTCCGCCATCCGAACCTCTTTCATCGATGCGCCCCGGGAGGTCCCGTATCATCACCTTCATCTCCTCCATGATCTTCGCCGCTGCACTGTCCGACGTTGAGTCTTTCTTCTCGGGCGACGAATCCATGCCCTTGATAATCTCGCTGACCTTCTCCCTAAAGGCATGGACTTGGGCTTTCACGACATCGGGATCCAGATCAAGGGATTGAACACGCTCAGCCAACTGCTTGAGCAGCTTAACCAGCGAATCTTCACTATCATCAGAGTTCTGAAACTGGAAGAATGGTCCAGTCCCAACCGCGCTTAGGGATACTCCCAATGCCAACCCGAGAACGGGTTTATTCAATTTACCCTTCGCGACACCAGCTTCATACAGAATCCAAGGACGGGCGATGCTCCGCTTGGTAAACAGACAAACGACATCCGACGCTGAATCCAGTCTCTCCATGAGCCTCTTGTACCATTCATCACCAAATTCTATTCCTTCGTTTCCTTTCTTGTCTGAGGAACGGAACGACTTAAGCATTCCGGCACTCACGCTTCGGAGAAGCTTACTGAACGCTTCTGCCAAGTCTGCGTCACGGGAGTCGTGACTGATGAAGACCAGCGGGTTAACCGATTTGCGTGGGGTTGTGTCACCTATTTCAGAATTGTTCTTATCGTTGTCTGGCATATCTCTTTCCTCCTCGTGACGGAGCTGCGCTCCGTCACGCGCCCATCTTCGGAGCTTTGCTCCGGTGCGCCACGAGCGCGAAATCAGCCGTGAGGCTGATGCAGTGCGTAACTGCACAACTGATGAGGGAAAGGCCCCTCGGGATCGGCTGACAGAA
>Ga0316222_1000996_pt1 | contig 37516 bp, 44 predicted proteins | sample TBH18011metaG_FD_206008 | JGI IMG/M metagenome (GOLD analysis project Ga0316222, IMG submission 206008) | Freshwater microbial communities from Trout Bog Lake, Wisconsin, USA - TBH18011 | ecosystem: Environmental > Aquatic > Freshwater > Lake > Hypolimnion/Profundal zone | place: USA: Wisconsin... | reverse complement strand
CGCGGTGGCGCTGGTCGAAGCGTTGCCGGCCTGGGTGGTCGCAATGCCGGCTTCGGTGGTTGCCGTCGTTGCCGCCCCGCTGGCCGTGGTCGCCGCCGCCGCCGCCGTATTGGCGCTGGCCAGCGCCGCCGCCTGGGTGGTGCTGATCCCCGCCTCGGTGGTCGCCGTGGTCGCCGCCCCGCTGGCCGTGGTGGCGCTGGCCGCCGCCGCCGCCGCCGCCGCCGTCACCGCCGCGACGTTGACGGCCAACGACCAGTCGCCGCCGGCCAGATCGGCGGCCCAGGTGCCGCCGGTATTGGCCACCAGGCAGTAATAGAGGTTGCCGGTATTGGCGCCGGCGGCGCCATCCTGGACCACGTCGCCCACCGCATAGACCGTGCCGGACGCCCAGGCGCCGCGCCAATGGCCGATCGGCGCCACGGCGATGACATTGCCGGCGGCGTCGAAGCCCAGGCTCATGCCCGCCCGCATCACTGCCGGCGGCAGGGTGGCGTTCAGCCCGGCGGGATCGGAGGCGGGAAACTGCAAGGCGCCGGCAAACCACGAGATCACCTGCTGCACCAGCATGGTCAGGCGATCCAGCGCGGCATTGACTGCCGAGGCCGGGAACTTGGAATTGTCGACGAAGGCGGTTTGCTGCAACGCCGCCACCGCCCGGGCGACGGTGATGCGGTGATTGCCCAGCGGCGCGGTGTTGAACACCACAGCGGCGCCGGTCAGATATTCTCCGCTGACCGCATCCTGGGTTCCGGACACGGTGTAATCATAGGTGCCGGCGCCGTTCAGCACCGGCGCCGGGGTCACCGCCTGGTTGAGGCTGGTATCGAACAGGGTGACGGAGAGATCACTGGGGACGAAGAAGACATAGGGGAAGCTGAACGAGACGCTGCTGCCGTTGCCGGTGTACTGGATCTTGGAGGTGGTCGAGGAAAGCGTCATGGTCAGCCTCCAATTCTGGGCATGGCGACGGCGCCGCCAGTGGACGATCCGGCGCCGGGGGTCAGCAGGCTTTGGCCGCGCGCCTGCCAGCCGGCCTGGACCGTGGCGGCCAGGTCCGGATATTCCGACAGCAATTGCTGCTTGGCCTTGCCGCGATAGGTGTTGACCACACGCTGGACGGTCAGGGCCTTGGCGGCATCGGTCGCCTGATCCCATTGGGCCTGGGTGGCGGCATCGGGATGGCTGCCGGTGACCAGGGCGTTGAGGGTGTCCTTGGCGCCCAGTCCGGTGCGCGGATCCTGCAAGCCGTTGCCGGCCTGGACCTGGTAATGGTCAAGCTGTTCCGGCGTCAGGGTGGCCTGGGCCTCGACGCCCGGGCCGGCGTCGAAGTGCTGCACCAGCTTGTTGGGCCTGGTCAGGCCCAGCCGTCCATCCTCGCTCTGGGCGAAGGCGGACCGATGGTCCCAGATCCACTTGTCGATGGGTTCGGCACCGTCCGCCGGGGCGGTGGCCACCGGCGACAGCATGCGGGCGGCGCCGGTATCCGACAGCGGCGGCATGAAGGCGTCCTTCCAGGCGATGGGATCGCCCCACAGGGTGCGCTGGGGCGGCAGGGTGGCGGAGCCCCAGCCGGGAATGCGGCTTTCGATGGTCTGCAACAGATTGTAATGGGCGCGGATCCAGGGATCGTTGGCCCGGGCCAGACCGGCGAGGCCCTGCGGCACCACCATGGAGGTGGCCAGGGTGTCGAAGAACCGCTTGGCGCTGCGGTCGGGCGAATGCAGGGCGTCGAAGGCATCGGCCACCCCGCTCATATAGGTCTTCGACAGCATGGAATTGCCGATGCCGAAGGCCAGCGACAGGGCGGCCTGCTCGCCGTCGCCCTGATGGGCGAACTTGACGATGTCGGCGGTGTCGGCGACGGCGCCCAGCATCTGCGCCACCGGCTCGACCCGGTTATACTGATACCACTGGTCGCCGATCCGCACCGAATAGGGCTGGTTGCCGGCGGCGCGCCACGCCCGGTTCATCTCGGGGTCGCTGGGGCCGCCGCCGGTGATGTTGCCCATGATGGCGAAGGGCAGCGTCGCCGCCGCCACCGCGGTGCCAAGCCCGACGCGGGCCTGGGCGATGTCGCGCCGGGCACCGCCTGCCGCCAGCTCGGCCAGATAGCCCTCGGAGGGGAAGGCCAGCGGCAGGGGCGAAGTGCGATAGGCGGAAGCCAGGATATTGGCCGGCACCTTGACGAAGGGCATGATGATACGGCCGACCGGCAGTTCGAAGCCGGAATTGCCGATCTTGACATCCGCCGAGTCCACCAGGTCGGACAACTTCGCCGCCAGGCCGGTCAGCGGTTCCTGGAAGGTATTGGCCAGTGCCGCCGCCCGGGCCTGTTCGTGCAGGGCCTGGGGCGGATTGTTCAGCACGCCCTCGATGTGATTGGTGAGGGCGGCGCTGTCGACGGCGCCGCTGTCATCGGCCAGGGTCTTGACCCCGTCGCGATAGGCCAGGGCGTGCAGTTCGGCCCGGTAATTGGCCACCTTGGCGAAATCGTCGGCGGCGCCCAGCCACGAGGTCGGCAGGGCGGAGCGCAAGAATGACAGCGCCGCCTGGGTGGGGGCATTGGCCGCCAGATCCTGGGGGGCGCCATTGGCCAGCATGGACAGGCGCGAGGTGGAGTTGAGGCCGTCCATGCTTTGCAGGTCGCCCTCGAACTGGCTGCGCCCGGCCCTGATCGCCTTGCCGGCGGCGCGGATGGCATCGCCCATGGATCCGACATAGCCGCTGAACAGGGCGGCGGTCTCGCCCGCCGCCACCGCCCCCGATCCGAAATTCTCGGCAATCGCCCTGGTGGTGATGTTCATCAACGCCACGGTGGCGTCGGAGGCCAGCTTCTTGACCACCGTCGCCGGATTGGACAGCAGCATGTTGTAACGGGCGAACAGCATGCCGTCGCGGCCGGTCATCCAGCGCAGCGCCGAAACATAGGGCGCCGCCTTGGCGGGATCGTCCATCATGGCCAGGCCGCGCACCGCCTGTTCCATGTTGTCGGGGCCGACCTCGGCCAGCACCTGCTGGATCGCCTTGGTGTAATCGTCGCGGGCACCCCAGGTCAGCTGGCGGGCGCGGAAGGCGCGGGCCTGATCCGACCCAGCCTGTTCCCACTCGCCGATCAGCTTGTTCTGCAGGGTGAAGGCGCGGATGGCGTCGGACCAGGCTTCGGGGGTGCCGGACGCCACCGCCAGCTTGGCCTTGCCCCAGGCTTCCCGGGCGGCCGAACTGATCAGCATGCCCATGGCCGCCACGTCCTGATCGGTGGGCATCTTGCCGCCGAACCCGGCCAGCACATCCTCGGGCGACTTCTGCAGGGCATAGGCGCCCATCTGCAGCACGTCGTCATGCTTGACCGCGCCGGGGGGGATATAGGACGCCGCCCGCGAAATGGCGTCGTCCAGGGCGCCGTCGCCGGACAGGGTTTCCAGACTGGCCTGGATCGGATGGGGCCCCGCCTCGCCCTTGGCCCAGGCCTTGGCCTGGGCTTCCATCTTCGGCGCGTCGGCGATGGGGTCGAAGCTGAACTTGGCCTGCCCCGGACCACGATCCGGGGGTGCCGCCCCGGCTTCGCCGGCGCCGGGCGGCTCGTGGGCGGGAAAGCCGAAGGGGTCGCCGGCGGCCGCGTTGTCGGCTTTGGCCGCCGGTGCTATACTGTCCGCAGAGTTGCTTTGGGCCGCAGCGTTACCGTTGGCTCCTCCGGCTTCGCCGGGGCCAGATGCGTCATGCGGCACCGTCTCGCCGGTTGCGGTCGCGGGGGTTCGCTCTCCGCGCCAAAGCAGCTCCTTCCCCTCGGTAAAATCGTCACGGTAGATGCCGCCCGACTTGACCTCCCAGGCCGGACCGCCGGAGGAGTGGGAGATCTCGACGAACATCATGGGTGAGCTGGGGTCGGTGGTCCGCTTGACCAGGATCAGGCTGTCGCCGGTACCCTGGAACACCTCGTTGAAGTTATGGCCGACATCGTCGACCATCTGCCCCACATCCTGATAGCCGGCGGCGGTGATCTCGTCGGCCTTGCCGCCCCGGATCATGTGAAGCTCGCCGGTGGTCTTCGCCGATCCCTGGGGCAGCATGATCGCGCCGGGATCGACACCGATCTTGCTCGCCACCTCGGCCGGCATCTCGCCGAATCCGGTCGAGCCGTCCACATGGGCGACATAGCTCTTGTTGCCCAGCGCCACATAGCGGCTTTCGCCCTGGGCGATCTCGGGCAACGGTGCCGCGACGGCGGGGGCACCCGCCGCCGCCGAATCCAATTCGCCGCTTCGCATTTTCGCCGCTTCGACCGGATCGACGAAACTCACCGCCTGCTCGCCAGCCCCGGCGCCGCCTTCCGCCGCCGCTCCGCCAGCCCCGCCCTCGGCCGCACCGTCCCTCGCCAGCACTTCTCCCCCCGCCTTGACGCCGCCCATCAGCATCTGGGGAATCATGGCAAGATTGGCGGCGGCGGCCTTGGGATCGAAAGGGACCGTCTGACCATCCACGGTCTGATCGGGCATGATGGGGGCGATGGGTCGCGTGAGGTGATGCTCGATCAGGGCGCGAAACTGCGGCCCCAGGAAGGCGAGGTCGCCAGCGGCACCACCCGCCGCAAGCAGGCTGAGCGCCCGCTCGATCACATCACGGTCATTATCGCCAAACTGGTTGAGGTGGTCGCGGATGGCCGACAGATCGCCGGAGATTTCCGATGCCGCCTGGGAATTGGGCCGCAACACCGCCTGGTCGGCGAAGCGCTTCAACGCCTGGGTGATGCGCATGCCCAGCGGCTGATCCGACGCATCGGGCGCGCCAGCCGGAGCGGCAACGCCGGGAACGGCGGCGGCCGGGGCGGGTTTCTGGCTGCCGAAGGCGGCGTTCAGCGCCGCCACCGGATCACCGGCGCCGGCCCGGGCGCGGGTGGCGGCGAAGTCGGCCAGCACCTGGCCATCCCGGGACGCCAGCACCGGTGCGGGGGCCGGCGGCGGGGTCACCGCGGCCGGCGCATCGGCGGCGGCGCCGACCAGTTGCGGGTCCTGGGGATCGATCATAGGAGCACTCATGGTTCATGTCCCTCAAACGCCGGGCGGGCGCGCCCTTGCTCGCTTCGCTCGTCCCTGCGGGACCGCATCTGCGATGCATCGTTTGCCCGATGGGCTGCACGGCTCCTCCGCTGCGCTCCGGGTCGCTCAACGCTCCCGCGCTCGGCTGACGCCTCGCTCATTGGCCACCTCCCGGCGCGCCGGATTTGACGGGTTTGGGTGCGCCGGCCTGGGCGGCGGCGACGGCGGCGTTGCGGGAATCCTGGTCGGCGAAGAACTGCCGGTACTGGTTCAACAGCGCCGCCTGAGCGTTGAACTGGTCTTCGCCCATCTGACCCGCATCATGGGCGGCCTGGGTCTTGGCCCAGACATCGGCCACATCCTTGGTGGCGAAGACCCCTCCCAGGCGTGGGCGGTCCCAGGTGGCGGGGGGATGGTCGGGGCGCTGATAGCGGTTGACCATGTCGGCCAGCACCGCCTGGGGGTCCTCGGTTCCCGCCACCACCCGGCGGGTCCACTCGCCCTGGGCCTGGGCCCAGCCCAGCGCCTGCTTGACCTGGTCGGTATTGCCGAAATCGACCAGGCCCTTGTCGACGGCATCGCCGCCCAGGGCGGTGCGCAGGGTAGCGAAGGCGGAATGCTCTGTCTGATTGTCGACACCGCGATCCTTGGCCGTCACCGCCTTGATCATATCGGCGCCGGTGGGTCCGCTGATCTTGCCCGCCGACAGGGCGGCGGCGATGTCATCGGGCCGGGCGGTCCCGTCGCCCACATGCTGCCACAGCTGCACCGTCGCCATGGGATCGTCGCGGCCGGACCGCGCCGACAGGATGGCATTGGCCGCCTCCGGGCTGTAACGCTGCTTGGCGACGGCGTCGGCCACCTGCGACGCATTGGGGCCATTTCCGGCCAGCGCGGCGGCGAAATCCTGCGAGAAGTTGAAGGCCTGGGCCGCGCGATGATCCTTCTCCGCCTGCGCGGCGTCGCGGGCGATCTTCGCGCTTTGTTGGATCAGCAAGCGATAGGCGGTGCTTTCCAAATGCTGGCCCAGCGCCACCCGGGTTTCCGGCAGCAGGCTGGTGAATTGGGACGGATCGGCGACATCGCGCGCCAGTTTGGTGACGACATCGGGATCGCGATTATCCGGATCGAGGGCGGCATTCAGTTGCTGGCGGATTCCAACTTCGGCAATGCGTGATTTGAACAGCAGATCATTGCGGGCCTCGGCCTCGGGGGTCTGCCAACCGCCGGCGGTGGCGGCTTTGTTGGCGGCGGTGTATTGATCGATGGAAAGCTTCTGGCCGAGATCCGTTCCCGCCGTCGCCGCGTCATTGGCGTATTGCTCGCGCAACTGTTCCAGCTTGCCGACCTGGCCGGAGGACTCCAGCCGGAAGGCGGCATCCTGCACCGCCAAGCCATGGACGATAGCGGTCTGGCCGACCTGGCTGGTGACATGGGCTAGTTCCAGCGGATTGGTGATGCCGGCCAGGGCCTTTTGCTTGAACCCTTCGATAGAGTCGTTGAAAGAGGCGGTGGTGGCTTCGCGCGACGGCAGGCCGGTAACCGGGTCGGCCAGCGGATGGGTCGAATAATTCTGCACCAGGTCGCCGGAATCCTTGGAGAACTGGGCGATGCGGGCGGCGGCATCCATGGCCCGCTTTGATTCCTGGTAGCGCGCATTGAATTCGGCCATGGAATTGCCGAATTGGGCGCCCCCGGCCGCCTGTTGGTCGCCGACCATGCCCCAGGCGCCGGGGCTGGCCTGGGCGGGTGACGGGGCGCCGGGAACCGCGCCGGGAGAAACCTGGAATTCCGGGATCATGGGCATGTCAGGTATCCCCGAACAGGTTGACCATGCCGGTCAGCAGGGTTCCACCCCCCTTGGTCAGGGCGGCCGCCTGATAGATCGGCGCCTGGGCGGCATCCAACGCCGCCTGATTCATGCTGTTGGTGGCGCTGACCTGGCCGCGATAGAGATCAAGCTGGCGGGCCAATTCGCCCTGGCTGGCCTGGTCGTACATCACCGCCAGCGGCGTGCCCTGGGTGGGGTCAACCCCGGAGGCGCCGTAATTGGCGGCGACGCTGCCCAACTGCCGCTTGGTGGTCTGGGCCTGCAATTGCGCCTGGGCATTGGCCTGGCTCTGCGCTTCCTGGGCCTGGATCTGTTCGGCCTGGGCGTTATAGGTGGCGGCGGCGGCCTGGGCGTTGCCGGCCGACAGCGACCCGAGCGCCGAACCGCCGAGGCCCAGCATGCCCAGGCCTTGCCCCGCCGTCATGGAGCCGATCAGCGGCGTCGCAAGCATTTCAGTCATCGCCCTGCACCCGTTCATAGAGGTCATAATCGGCGCCGTCGGGGGCCCAGCGATGCAGCCGCGCCACATGGCGGAAGCCCAAGGCCCAGGCGAAGTCGCCCCCCCAGGGGGCATCGGACCGCACATTCATTTCGATGCGGACCCAGCCGGGGTCGCGGGCGAGGCGGTCCATCACCGCGACCGAGCGGCGGGCGGCGGCCACCAGGTGACGGCGGCGGGCCAGATGGGTGACCAGCCACCAGCCCTCGCCGCGGCCATGCCAGTGCTGGACGAAGCCGCCCACCACCGCCAGCCGGCCGCCATCGATCAGGGCCAGGGGCGACTCGCCCGACAGCAGCCGGGCGCGATAGGCGGCGGTCCCCAGCAGGGCCGCCATTCCCGGCGGCTGGGCGGCGATCGCCTGATTGAGCAGATCGGGCGTCAGGGGGACAAAGCGGAGCGCAGCGACTGGACCACCGCTCATTGCATCTCCCCCACATTGGCCTTGGCCGCCAGGGCCAGGACGGTCAGGGGCAGCGGCCCGCTGGTGGTGATCTCGATCTGGCATTCCTGGTCATAGCCGCCCGGCGCCGCCAGACGACGGATGCCGCTGAACAAGGCCGGCGGCTGGCCCATCATGTCGGCGGCGGAACGGGTCTCCAGCGGCTCCAGCCGGTCGGCCACCACCCCCGTCATGGGGTCGGTGCGGCGGGTGCCGAAATTGCATCCCAGGCTTTCATGCAGGCGGAGATAGAGGTGATCGATCCGCTTGGCCTTGCCCTGGGTGACGGTGGCCAGGGCGCGGGCCGGCTCGAACGGCATGGTGATCAATTGCGAGACATAGGGCAGGCCGGCGGTGACCAGGGCGGCAGACTCCGCCAGCGCCAGGGTGGATGCGGCGGTGGCGGTTCCCAGATCGGCGCCGTCGCCCAACAGCGCGATGGATTCGCCGGCCAGATAACCCAGCCCGCTGACGCTGCCGCTTTGCGGGGTGCAGCTCCAGGCATTGGCCGCCGCCGGAGCGGTCGAGGTGGCGGCCCGGTACCAGTCGCCCACCACATGGGTGGTGCTGGTGAACCCGCGCACCACCGCCAGGCCGCCATTGAGGCGGATCAGATCGCCGACACTGGCCGAGGTGAACACCGGCGCGCCGGCGGTAAAGGTGATTCCGGTTCCGCTGGCGGCCGAGGCGGTCAACGTGGCGGCGGGGAAGGTCAGGGCCGAACTGGCACCGGCATCGACGAAGAAGCTCTGCTCGATGGGAGCCGCGTCGAAATAGCGGGTCATCACCTCGTTCATGCGGGTCGGCGTGCCGTTGACGGTGCGCAACACCGACAGCCACAGTTCGTCATAGGAGCCATCGGGCGACGGGATCACCGCAATGCTCTCGACGATGGGCGGACCGCCGTAATACTGGCCGCCCAGCTGGTGGCGGTGCCAGCCCCAGACCTGTTGCTCCAGCAGATAGGTCAGGCCGATCAGGGTGCCATCGGCCCGGATCGCCCAGATGATCGAGTGGGGCGATTGCTGGTAGGCCATCTGGGTGATGCCGCCGCGGCTGATATGCTCGGCATTGATGGTGCGGTCGAAGGCGGTATAGCCGTTGACCTGCCACTGGAACTGCCAGTCCAACATGCGCCGCCCGGGACGATCGACGAACAGCACGCTTTTCAGGATGCGCACCGGCTGGACGTTGGGGGCGGAGCCCAGGCTGGTCTCGCGGTAAACCTGCAGATTGGTGGACGACAGCGCCTGGGTGGTGCTGGTGGGCTGCATCACCTCCTCGCCGCCGGTGGTGCCGATCGCCAGTTGCGCCATCTGGGCGGCGCCGGCGGCGATCAGCCAGTGGCCGGCGTTGACCTGGTCGTCGGAGATGACGAAGGACAGGGCGTTGTTGTCGGCCACGGTGCCGTCATCGGCGGTCGGCGCGAAATTGGTGAAATCGGCGGTGACCGAACCCTCAAGCGCGTTGGGCTGGTTTGGCGTGCCCAACAGCATCAGGCGCTGCTGCCAGAAGGTGACGCACATGGGGTAATTGCCGGTCCACCACTTGCCCAACTGCCAGTTGACGGTGGCGCTGGTGCCGTCAAGCGCGGCATCGGCGCCGTTGGCGACGGCGGCCTGGACCACGGCGGTGACGGTGGTGGTGGTGGTGACGGCGGTGATCAGGCACCAGCCCCACTTGGCCGAATCCTTGATCCGGATCATGCGGCCCACATCGGTGGCCAGGAATCCCTGGCCGGTGTTCTGGGGGGTGGCGTTGATCCCCACCACCGACGATGCGGTGATGGTGATGGTTCCGGTGGTTCCCGAGGGGGTCAGAGTGGTGGTGGTGGTGTTGATCGACAGATAGGGACCGTCGCGGAACGTCATGGCCTGATAGGACCAGCTGATATGGCTGGACCGGGTCAGGGTCGCCGAGGGATAGCCGGGATGGGTGATGTAGAGGGTATCGTCGGACTGGGTGAATTTCAGCAGCGGCAGATCGGCGGACTGATAGGGCAGCCCGGTGACGATCACCTGCGACGATCCGTTCATCACCAGACCGTCATTCATGTAAACCCGGACCTCGCCGGCGGCGAATTCCAGCATATAGGCCTGAAGGGTCGAGAAGATGAAGGGCACCAGACGAATCGGATTCGCCACCACCTGGGACAGGGCGGTGGAGACGAACAGGGTACCGGGCCGCCGGGTGGCGCCGCCCTGGGGCATGGGCACCATATTCAGCAGCGTGTCGCAGCCGTTGAAATATTTCTCGACATCGATCCGCCCCTTCAGGCGGGGCGACAGCTCGCCGCCGGTGAAGTTGGAAAGATAAATGTCTTCCCTCATTTGTTTATGCCCCTCAGTCGCCGGGCGGCGGAGCTTCGTCCGCCTTGGCTCTCGCGCCAACGATGGCGCGGGGCCTCAATGGCCCAGTCGCCTCGCTCCATGCTCATCGCCGGCTCCTCAGCAGCACGTCCTCATCCCATTCGCGCGGGCTGTCGCCCTGCGACGCCACCAGGCGGGCGGTCTCGCCCTTGTCGTTCAGCATGGCGGCGAGACGCTGCAGCTTGGAGCCATCCTGGGCCAGCGGCTCGACCAGCTCCACCCCCAGGGCATAGGCGATGGTATGGACCAGCAGGGGGTCGAACAGGGTCGGGTCGGTGAGGTCCCTCACATAGACCAGTTGCAGCGGCGCATCCTCATCGGTCAGCAGGGCATTACCCTGGATTTCCCACACCGCCTCGTCATTCTCCGGCAGGTCGACCATGCGGATGAAATCGGCCGGCAACGGATAGGCATTGGCGAAGGTGAACAGCGGCGGGGTGGCGGAGGCCGCCAGTAGCGCCTGGACCTTGGCGCAGGGCCACGGATGGGAACGCAGCACGGCGCGCCGCACATCGTCATAGCGGCCGTTGCACAGGATCGCCCGCTTGGTGTTGTCCTCAAGTGACACGATGGGATCCTCGCCCAGCGCGAACAGGGCGATGTTGCAGATGGAAACGATGCTGTCACCGAGGGCCATGGTGGTACGGGGCGCGTCGCCGCGCCCCGCTCCTCTTTTAATCGATCAGGTATTCGGTCTTGATCAGCAGGTTGCCGCTGCCCGGCAGCGCCGCGACGCCGACGGTCAGGGTGATGTCCTCATAGGCCGAGGCCTGCGCTCCAGATACGCAGTCATAACCGGTCAGGATGGGATTGCCGTGTCCGGCCGCCGATCCCGCCCGGAACGGGGTATTGGTGGTGGTCAGGGTGAAGGCCGGGCTGTAGGCGGTGGCGTTGTTGGTGTCGCCCACCGAGATGGTCGACGTGGACAGCGAGGTGTCGGTGATGAACTCGATACCGATGATCACGGCATTGAGGGGGATGCGGGCGATGCCGATCACGGCGCCGCTGGCCTGGGCCGCCAGGGCCAGATGGGAGACGAAGGTGCGCTGGCGGCCGCCGACCAGGTTGACGCCGGGCAGCGACTGCACCGCGCCGCCGGCATTGCCGGTCAGTTGGGCCAGTTCGGTGGAAAAGGTGGTTGCAGCGGTCATGATGGAAAAATCCCTTCAATTCGAAACGGCGATGCCCGGCGCCCCACCCGGTGGAGCGCCGGAGGCGGTCAGGTCACAGGCACTTGATTTCCACCAGCTTCTGCTCTTCCAGCCGGGCGGCGCCCAGGCTCATGGCGGCATAGGCATAGGTGGAGAAGCCCTTGTCGGGGCGCTCGGCCACCCGGGTCCAGATATCCTCGGCGACGCCCAGGCCCATGGCCGATTTGCGATAGGCGGCCACCCTGGTGTAGCTGTTGGAATCCAGTTGCAGGCGCTGCGACCGGATGACCTCGAAGCCGAGGATGGTGGTGATCTTGCCGTCGCGCAGCGGCGCCAGATCATCCTTGGCGACGCCGAATTCCTTCAGGGTCGCTTCGGTGGTGGCCAGCAGGTTGCCCTTCTGCTTGGCGCCGATCACCAGGTAGCGCTCCTCCTCCTCGTCACCTTCGGCGGCGTCCAGGGCGACCATGGCCGAGACCAGCTTGGAGATGGTCAGGCCGATGTTGCCCGAGCCGTTGCCATAGGTCCAATCGTTGACCGCCACCTGGGTTCCGGACGGCTGCGACGGCGAGCTTTCACCGTCGCCGTTGGGCCAGGTGACCGAGGTGGACCCGGAGACGCCGGTATAGGCGGTGGCGAAGAAGGCGCCGATGATTTCGTCGTCCTTGGCCCGCCGCATGGCCATGCCGGCGTTGCGGGTATAGGCCGACTCGGGATCGATCAGCGCGCGGACCTTGTCTTCCTTGTCGATCAGATCGCCCCATTCCCAGTCATAGGGGGCGATCCGGCGCCGCAGGTGCTGCTGCGACATGATGGGGCTGTCCTCATGCCGGGCCTGGCGCTTGCGCGCGGCGGTGGGGGCCAGTTGTTCCATGTACGAGCGGTCGCCGGTGATCTCGTCGCGGATCACCGTGCGCTCCAGCCGGGAATCCGACTGCTGGCCGATGAAGCGGATGGCGCCGCTGAACTGCTGCACGAAGGCGGTGTTGATTGTAAATGACATTGTTCTCTCCGTCGGTTTTCGGCGCCTCCTGGGCCGAATGGTTTTCTCTCGACGGCTGAGCTCCCCGATCCCACCGGAACCACTCCCCCACCGGACCCCAACTGCTGGAGCTCCCCGATCCCGGAATGGCCCGATCCCACCGGACCCGTGCCTATGGTCGTCTCGTTGTTCCCCGGCGAAGGAATCACCCTTCGCCGGGATAGGCCTGCGCGTACAGCGCCTGCATCTTGTCCAGCGCCGCCTGGTGGCCAGGGTCGCCCTTGTCCTTCCATGCCCTCAAGAAGGCCTGGTCCTTCATCATGCCGTTGATCTGCTGCTGCGCCTCGGTCGGCGCGGCGATGGCGGCCGAACCATTGGCCTTGCCGGTCAGCTTGCCGTCCTCGGCCAGTTGCTGGCCCAACTTGGCGAAACCCTTAAGCATGTCGGGATGGTTACCGAGGCCGGTCTTTTCCAGATGCTCGACCATGGCATCGCCGAAATATTCGGCCAGCGCCGACTTGGCCAATCCCAAGTTCTGGTCATAGGCGGCGCCCCAGTCCTTCTTGAGGACGGTTTCAGTCTGGGCCGCGACGGCGGCTTTGGCGTCGGCCTGGGTGCCGGCATCGGCGACGTTCTTACCCAGATACCAGGACACCAGGCCCTGGAACTGGGAATCGGTGATGCCACGCTTGTGGGCCTCGGCAGCGAATTCGCCGATGAAGCCCTCGTTGAGGGTCATGCCCTCGGGAAGCTGGACCTCGGGACGGGTGTATTTATCGGCGGCCTCCGGGCGGCCCAGGCGGTTGTAAAGCTTGTCCCAGCCCTCGGCATCCTCGGGGGGGGGCACCGTGAACAGCCCGTTGGGGTCGCGGTTGCCCAGCATCTTGCTGGCGTTGTAATAGGACTTGGCCAGACCATCCAAATCCTTGATATCGCGGAACACCGCCTCGGCGCGGATGTCGGCGGGCAGGGAATCGGCGAAAGACGGCGGGGCGGAACCGGGGGCGCCAGCCGGAGCGGCGGCCGAGGCGGCAGGAGCGGCGGCAGCGGCGGCAGCGGTGCCGCCGGATGCGCCGCTGGCGCCACCGCCGGAACCATCCTCGGGGGCGAAGGCGATGCGCAGAAATTTCATGTCCTGATCTCCTCGATAGCGGTCCTTTGCAGCGCCAGGCGCAGCAGTTCGGATTCGGTGAAACGCAATTGCGCGACGATCTCCAGCGCCAGCGAGCGGCGGCCGTCGCGGAAATGGGTGGCGAAGGGATCACCCTCGACCGTCGCCACCTCCAACATTCCGGCGCGGCGCAGCAGATCCGTCAGTACGGTTTCGCCGTCGCCGGCGGCGAACACCCGGCGATAGGATTCGGCCAGCGCCAATTGCGCCTTGGCCGGTTCCAGGCTTTCCTTGATGCTGGCGGATAGGCTGGAATCGGGCGTATTCATGCCAGACACCCCAATTGTTTGGCCATGCCACGCGCCACCGATTCCAGCCGCTGGCGGTAGCGGTCGCCGAACACATCCATGCAATCGACGAAGCACGAGAAGCCGAAATCGCAGACGAAGCCCTGGGGGCGGTTGCGCTTGGCATGGGCCTCGATCATGGCCTGGCGGCGATCGGTCAGCAGCATTTCCGGGGTGAAGGAACCCTTATGGTCCTCGCAGGCATGCAGGCCGGTGGTCCACACCAGCGGCGCATGGGCGGGATCTGCCGGCGTGCGCGACTGGACCACCAGCACCAGGGACCACAGCGGCGGCGTCTTGCAGCCGGCATGGTCACAGCGCAGGGCGTCATACAGGGCGCTGACCTGGGGCGACCATTTGGGAGTAACGGGGATGGCGGCGGCGCGGGTCATTCGCCACCGCCTTCCAGGGGATTCTCTCGCGGGGCGTTGGCGGCATGGATGCCACAATAGGTCAGTCCGCCGATGGTGGCGTCGGACGCCTCGCCGCAGATCACGCAGGGCCTGGGCGCGACCGGCGGCGTCGCGCGCAACTGGCGGATCTGCGGTCCCCGGATCTCGGCGATCTGCATCACCGCGTCGCGGTCCATGCGGCCGGCCCGGTAATCGGCCAGTTGCGGACCCATGGCCGCCTCCATGGCGCCATCGGGATCATCCACGTCGATGGGGTCGGCGGGCGCCGCCATGGGCACACGATTGGCCGGGCGGCCGACCGCGGCGCGGATCTCGGCCATCCTCGGAGCGGCAACGCTGGCCACGACCGGCTGGGAGGTCCGCGCCACCGGAGCCGGGCCGACCTGGCCGATCCCGGCCAGGGCACGGATGGCGGACAAGGCGTCGTCGCCATCGATCCGCTTGGCCCGGTGTTCCTTGACGATACCGGCGATCAGCACCATGGTGGTGTCTGGCGTCATGCGGCCTCCGATTGCTGGGCGCCCGGCGCCCCTTGCGCCTGCTGTCCACCCGCGCCAATTCCGGCCTGGGACAGGTTCTTCAGGGCGCCGGTGGCGTCCTGGGCGGCGCCGGCCAGGTTCGCCACCTGGGCATGGGCGTTCATCTGGGCTTGCGCTTGGGCGGCGGCCTGGGTTTCCTGCTGGATCTGCTCCGGGCTTTTGATCAGGGCCGGCGGCGCGTTGAGGATGCGGCCGCCGGTGCGCAGGATCGCCTCGGAGTCCAGCAGGCCGCCCACCTGCGGACAGATCGGCACCAGGCTGGTGGCCAGTTGGATCAGCCGGTTGGTCGAATCCATTTCGCTGGTCTTCTGCGCCACCGCGATGGGGCTGACATATTCGACCCGGAGCGGCACCCACGACAGTTCCGGCGGCGGTGGCGGAAACGGCGATCCGGGACCGAAGCGCAGGGCTATGCTCTTGCGCCACAGGATGGCGAAGACGCGATCGATCAGCGGCCCGAGGAACTCCAACTGCTGCCGCGCCAGCATGGGCGACAGCATGCGCATCTTCTCGTCCCGCTGCTGCAGCACCCAGGTGGCGGTGACGCCCTTGCCGGAACTGGCCGGATCGGTCATGTCCGACGGCATCACCAGCCATTCCACATAGAAGGTCTTCAGAATCTGCTGGCGCAGCGCCTGGATCATGTCGAGGCCCAACTGCGGCTGGCCCTTGGTCTCGATCGGCTCGATGCGGTCGCGCGACCCGGCGCGGTAATAGTTCAGCGATCCGGGATAGGTCTTGATCGGCATCAGGAAGCCGGCATCGGGCATCTGCAACGGCGGATCGATCAGCTTCTGCGCCCCCTTCAACACCATGCGCATCAGCTCGTTGAGCATCTTGACGTCGGGCAGCGCGGTGGTGCTGGGTGACCGCCCCCAGGTCTCGGACGCATTCTTGCGGAACCGCGGCACCAGGAAGGGGAACTCGTCGAAGCCGCCCTCGTCTCCAATCACGGTACCATCGTCCAGCGAGACATAGAGCGACTGGAACGGCTTGTTCTTGCGGTCGCGGCGTTGGGGGTCGCGGTCGCGGCGAGGGCCGACATCGTGCAGGAAGGTGAAGGGCGCATCCTCCTTGCCATCGGCCATGGCCTTTTCCACCGACGGCCCCGCCGCCTTGCCCCAGGCGTCCCAGGCCTGCCCGGCGGTATAGGTCCACTGGCGGGTGACGCTGTCGACCCGGTCTTCCTCGTTCTCGCCGATCACCACCTCTTGCAGGGGGCGGGTGCTGAACAGGATGCCGGAGCGCGGGCTTTCCAGCACCCCCATGCAGGCGGTGCCGGGGCCGGCCTGGTCGACGAACAGTTCGTAGCTTTGAGCGGCGAAATTGTGCCTGGCCGAATTGAAGATGCTGTACATGGCGTCGCTGGCGGCTTCCAGCCACAGCAGGACCGAGTCCTGGCGATTCAGGCCGTTACTCTCGGTCTGCAAGGTGAACCAGCGCAGATAGGGCGACACCAGTAGCGAATGCAGCCCGGAGGCCAGCATCTCGATGGCCCAGATCGGGGTGGAGTCGAATACCGATTCCATCCGCTTCATGCCGGGGCTGCGCTTGACCAGATAGTCGGCGCGATCCGGCTGCATCAGATTAGCGATTTCCTGCCAATGGCTCTCGAAGGTGCCGCGTTCGCCCTTGCGCATCTCCCAGCGCTTGATCGACCGCATTGCCCTCGCATCGCGATCCGCCATGGCGATCAGCCTCCCAACAGGGTTTTCTTGGCCACATTGGCCTGGGAGGTATCGCCCTGACCGCTGGTCAGGATGGTGGAGGCGCGGCCGGCGGATTGGGCCATGGCGGTGGCTTGGGCCTGAGCGGCGGCCTGCACCGACGGATCGGTGACGGTCGGCGCCGCCGGAGGCGCCATGGGAGTGACCTTGGGCGGCCCCGAGAACATGCTGGTGACCGCGGAGACAATGCCGCCCATTACATCAGCCCCACCAGACGAGGTTGCGGGTCGGTGGACAGGCGGGGAACCGAGATCGGCGCCACCGGCGGCGCCCCATCAACCGCCGCCACCGCCGCCAGGATCTGGGCCGAGGTGGGTGACGGATTGGCGCCGAACAGGGTGACCAGGGCCGATTCGGATTCCCGCGTCAGCACGTATCCCGCCGGAAGCTGCGAGAAGATGTCGGCGGCGATCATCCCAGCCCCACCAGGTTGGTGGCGGTGGTGCTGGTGGCGTTGATGCCCTGGAACTCCAGTGGCAGGATGGTTCCGGCCGGAACCGCGTCGAACACCACGGCGGTGGTCTGGCCCAGCGGCACCACCGCGACATTGCCGGCGCCGCCGACATAGAGGGCGGAGAATGGCCCGATGGCGGTGTTATCGGTCGGCGTGATCGCCGCCATCTGGCGATAGCATTCGTGGACCTTGGACGGGATCTGCGTGGGAGCGGCGCTGTAGCTCATGGCGTCCTCACCGTGGCGGTGACGGGGCCTTCCGACTTGGGCGGCGGGTCCAGCACCAGATAGGACTGGTTGGTGCTATCGATGCCGGTGACGGTGAAGTCGCCATTGTTGGAATTGGTGCCCAGCACGATGACGCTATCCTGGACGGCGAAGGCGGCGAAGGTGCCGTTGGCGGCCTGGACCTGGGCACTGCCGGCCACGAAGGTCATGGAGGCGGCGGCCAGCTTGGACAGCCCCTGATCCGTCGACAGCGACTTGGTGCACATGGTGTCCGGGGGATGGCCGCACCGCGCGGTGGCGCGCGAGCGGGTACCCTGCATCAACGGATAACTCATCGCTTCCCCCTTCCCTTCCCGTCAATCATCGGCGAATTGGATTCGCCGGAATTCCGTGATTTGTTGATCATCTCGACGAGCACCCCCGCCACCGCGCTGCCGACCGCGACCGCCAGATCGGCGTTGCGCCGCGCCACCAGGACGGGATGGTCACCGCAATATTCGCTGTCCTCACGCGATCCGCCGTCACGCAGCATGCAGCGCCCCAGATTCTCCGATCCGGGGGATTTCAGGCGCCGCCAGTGCGGGCAGGTCGAGCAGGCAAGATCATCCATGCCCCAAGGCTCTGAGGAAGATGTTGCAGGATCAACACCGAAGATGTTGCAACAAGTGCCTATTTTGTTGCATTCGGCCGCAACAACCGCCCACCGCCACAAGGTGGAGCGGTCGCGGCCCCAGCGCCGCTCGATGTCCTTCCACGTCATGCCGGCATCGCGCGCCCGCTGTACCGCGGCGCCGATCTCCAAGCGGTTATCGGTCCCCGATTGCGAATCGTTGCCGGCCATGACCACCACCCTCCTCGGATATGGCCGTGCGCTGGCGCGGCTGGCCGGAATTGCGTTCGTGGCGATACATCACCGCCAGATCCTCGCCACCGCCCGACAGGGCGTATTGCAAGGCGTCATGGGGATGGCTGAAATCGTTCTTGTCGATTTCATCGCCATAGCGATCGGCGCCGCTGATATTCAGCTTGCGGAAGCGGTAGCCGGCATTGAAGCCGCTGCGGATCACCTTGCAGCGCGAGCTCAGCAAGAACCCCGGCTGGCCATCGATCAGCCGGGTCAACGGCAGGCGCACCGATTCCAGCCGCCGGATGATGGAATTGGTGGGCGCCGCCAGCACCGGGAAGCCGATCTCCTCCTCGACGATCTGCAACCAGGACAATTCCTCCGCCGCCTTGTCCTGACCATGCTGGGCGGCGGGGTCGGCGTAGAACACCACATCGAACCCGGCATAGCGCTCGGACAGCAGCAGATTGAGGCGCTGACCGAACCGGCGCGGCCCGACACCCGGCTCCGTCACCAGCTCGTCCAGCCCCCGCCATTGGCCCGAGGGCATATGCTGGCACAGCATGGCGGCCGGGCGCAGACCGGCATCCAGTCCGCCGATCAGGCGGATACCCTTGACCGGCTCCAGATCGCCGGCCGGCACATGCAGGGCATCGTTGAACTCCGGGTAGACCGGCTTGCCGGCGCGCGAGTAGCCCGGCTTGTTCTCCAGCATGCGGGCCACATACCAAGCCGGCTTGTTGAGGGCCTGATTGTGGTAATAGCCGGCGCCACCATCCAGGTTGGCGATATTCTCCGCCTCGGCCGACAGACCCGAAGGCTGGCGGAACAGATCGATGTTGCCGGCGGCCAATTCCTCCGCCGACTTGGTGAAGACATCGTCATACAGCCACGAGCCCAGCTCCGGCGCATTGCAGTCCATCAGCACGCCGCGCCAGCTGGGGCCGCCCTCATCCATGTCGGGATAGCGGCCGACACGGCCATCGGCGAAATCCCAGACCTCGCGCGCCAGCAGATCGGCCTCGTTGAGGTAGAAGGCGGTCGGCTCATAACCGCGTAGGACATCCTCGACCGCGTTCTCGCCGATCGCCACGAATTCCACCTGCAGGTCGACCTTGCTGCCATCGCCCAGGCCGAACTTCACCCGATGCTTGGCCGGGGCACCATCGGCGCCGATGAACTCGCCCACCTCTTTCGGCACCCGCTTGAACCACGACGGGATCGTCGTTTTCCACAGCTGGCGATAGGTGTCGCGGACGATGCAAAGCTTGAACTTGCGCACCCCATCCCGTGTCGACCGCCTTTGCGCCGCCGCCAGATGAATCCCCTTCATCAGCACGGCCGTGGTTTTTCCCGACCCGATCGGCCCGTTGATGATCTGCGTGCGCGCCGTCGACGCCATGAACCGATCCGCGACCGAACCCGGCGATTTCCAGGTGATATCGATGAAGCCGCTCATGCCCACACCCTCGCCCGATCTGCCGACCGCAAGTTTCGCTCCGGCCCGAAAACTCCGGGAATGGCGGAAAACCACGCTGGCAGGGGGGCGCGCGCGCAATTCGGCGCGAAACCGGGGGTACCCCCCCCGCCGAAAGCGATATCGCTTTGGAAGGCTCCGGCGGTGGCGACCTTTCGATGTTCGATCCATTGCGCGAGAGGCGCGAACCCCAGCATTTCCGCGCCTTTCAGGCCGACTGTCAGACCGCGACTGTCAGACATCGCTTTCCCCCTCGTCCGAGTTGTCAATAATTTCAATGACTTGCAGCACGTCGCGGACCGGATCAGGACGAGAGCTCTCGACGATGGTCAGCCTCACCTCGCGATGGTCGGTGAGGTCGACCGCCAGCGGCTGGCGCTGGTGCAGGTAGGGCAGCGCCGCCGTGGCGCAGTGGCGCTTTTCTTGCCATGCCTCCAAGAGGCTGCACCCCAGCCGCTTGGCCATCTCGTCCACCGGCATGTCGGCCATGCGCACCAGGGTCAGCAGCGGCGGCGAGCCCTGCCGCAGGATCCACTCGGCCATGTCGGTGGTGCGCTTGTTCCGCGCCCCCTTCGGTCGACCCGGCCGGCGCGAGCCCAGCTGCTCGATCTGCCCGGCCGGCAGCACCGGCAGGCCCAGCAGATCACCCAGCGCCAGCTGTTCCGGCTCGTCATCCTCCCCGGCCACGTCCATAGCCAGATCCAGCGCCGCCTTGGTGCCATCGCCGCTCATATCACCCCCGTATTTTATTCAAGCTGGCGACCAAACCCGCCCGATCCACCGGTTTGGTCCCGGTTTGGCCGCTGGTTAGGTTGATATGTCTCTGATTTCTCATGTCTATTTAGTCCTAGAGGTAGGAACCAAACCACCAAACCGCGTTCCCCACATGTAAGCGGATCGTTCCGCTTTGAGCCGGTTTCGCTGTTACGTCAGGCGCGGGAGAGGTTTGGCGGTTTGGCGGTTTGGTCGCGTCGCAACCCATTGATATAGCTGCATACTCTCCAAACCGGCAAACCTAACCACACCCTAACCCGAAGGTTGCCGACAAGATCGCGCGCGAATTCTTGCCTGTAGCCATCGGGTGGGGGCATGGGCATGGGAGTCATGGTTATAGCCCCGCCAATGGGTCGGGGCTGGGGGCCGAGGACGATAGAGCGGGGTCGGCCGCGCTCCGGTGGCTCGCCAATCCTGCCGCCGTGCCGCTATCCACGCCAGAGCCAGGCGAGCCACCTGCGGCCGACAAATCGTCTTGCCCGCCGTCCGGCGGGCCTTTCAGGCAGAAATCAATGGGCACGAGGGTGGCCTTGGTCTGAGCCCCGGACCAGTAGGGGATATTGCCACGCGCCCCGGGCAACCAGCCCAGATGCTGCACCCAACCGCCCTGAGTATCGGCACCGCCTTGCCATTTGGTACGATCGAACAGCCGCGCCAGCTCGGTATGGCGATTGGCCACCCAAAAATAGACTCCGGGCCATTTGGGGTCACCGGTGGCCTTGTCACGGGGCGCCAGCCGCACCTCCATGCCATAGGACTTGAGAATATCGTTGGCGATGCGCGCGTCGTCGCTGGGGTGGCCGAAGGCGTCGAGATCAGCCGCCTGTTTGACCCACTCGCCGATGGTCTTGGCCACGCCGCCGCGATAGGCCTCAAGCCGGCGGGTCAGCAGATACAGCAGGCAAGCCTGCTCGATGGCCAGATCGCCGGCCAGCTCGGCCAGATCGCCGACCCGCAGCCGCTCCGTCCACCTGGCCAGTTCGTCACCATCCGGGACATGATCGTGGCGGACCAGATCCTGGCAGGCCAGCAGCGTCCCGAACACGTCAGCGCCGCGCGCCGTGTGGCCAGCCAGTTCCATGGCCTCGCGATAGAGGGTCAGGGTATCCGCCCAGCGCCCCCAGTTGTCGACAATGCGGCGCAACAACCGCCGGCCCAGTTGTTCGAGGCGCCGAGGTGCCAGATTGGGCGGCTTGATCCCGTCCGGAAGCTTGTGCAGCTGCAGGACGACAAAGCGAGATCGATCGGCCGAGTTGAGCGGAGGCACCGCGATCGAGGACAAGCCGAAGGTCGAGCGGGCCGCGAATTCGCGTCCTTCGTGGTCGGCGCCGCCGCGCAACACCACGCCGCCGCTGGCCGCCTGCCGCGCCAGCCCCAGCAGGGTGTTCATGCGGCGGTTGTCTTCCTCGCCCTCGGCCTCGTCGATCGCCACCGGCCGCGAATCGAAGCCCAGCTTTTGCCAGATGCCGGCGCCGGTGGCATCCGAGGTCGAGACCAGCCAGCGCCCCAGCAGTCCTTTGCCGTAATCGTGCAGGGTGGACTTGCCGGTGCCCTTGCCGCCGGTGGTCCATTTCAGTGGCCGCCATTTCAGCGCCCCGCCCAGCATGCCTGCCACCATATGGCCCAGTTCGAGATAGGGATCGACCTCCGGCCGCGCCCACATCCATGTCTTGAGATCGCCGAGGATTTCGGCGGCGGCGCCGCTGGCGGGCTCGCGCTCGGTGGTGGGTTGGGGCAGCGAGGGACGTGACGGATAGACCAGGTCACCGATTTTACCCGGCTCGCGACCCTGGGCGGCCGAACCATCGGCGCCGTAGACCACCACCCGCGTGCCGTAATGGACGATCAGCTCGCCATCAGCGCCCAGCCAGGCACCGGCACCGCGAACCTTTTCGGTGGGTGACCAGACCCCCATGGCGGCGCAGGCAGCCTTCAGCGCCCGCGACACATCCTCGGCGCGCCAGCCCTTTTCCTTTCCCTTGGCGTCGAGGCGGGGCCAGTACTGTTCCAACAGATCGGGCTGGCGCCCCATCAATCCTTCGATGTTCTTCCGCTCGATGTCCTTCCAGGCCAGGTCCTGCAACTGGTGCAGCTCATCAAGGAAGTAGCAAACCCGCCCCTGGACACCGAGTGCCTTCACTGGGAAATCCAGCGGCAGGAAGTCCTGCCACTCGTCATCGGGCGCCGGATCGGCGGCCGGCGGCTCCTCCGGCAGCGGATCAGGATCCCCCTCCGGCTTGTATTGCCGGCCCTTGGCGCGCGCCTCTTGCAGCACATGGACATTGGCCGGGACGGTATTGGGCGGAGGGGTGCCGGCGGGTTTGCTCATCTGTCGTTCCCCTGCAAGACCTCGTTGGGGTCTTTCCATTCGGGCGGGATATCCACCACCACCACCCGCTTGCCCTGGGCATAGGTGTTGTTCACCGCCCGCTCGAACTGGCGCGCCGCGGCAGAATCCGCCGGATCGTTCTGGCGCCAGAAGCGGACTTGCTCGATCAAGGGCGGGAAGGCTAGGCCGACCATGTTGGACAGCGACACCCCCGCCACCACCCTGGCATCGGGGCAGGCGATGGCCACCGACAGGGCGTCTTCGATCCCCTCGGTGATATCGACCTCGCCCGGGGTGGTCAGCTCGCCCAGCTTGCGGCCGTAGAACACTTCTCCGGTCTCCGGATCGAAGCGGCAGCCGTTCCACAGCCGGATCACGCCGCCCTGATAGGGTCCATAGGTCTTCTTGGGATTTTTCAGCGCCGCCTTGACCCATCGCCCATCCGGATTGCGGCTCAGATAGGTGCGATGGACGCCCAGCACCGCCCCGGCCATGCCGTTGATCGGTGCCACCATGGCCGGCAGATAGGCCGAGTCCTGATCGGGCTTGCCCAGCTCGGCGCAATAAAGGCGCGGATGGAAGCGCAGGCAGCGCATGGGGTATGGCAGCGCCCGGATGTCGAGGCCGCGACCGCGCAGATATTCGTCCACCGGGGTGTCGACCAGACCGGCCGGGGCGTCGAGATAGATCGCCTTGGCCCGCCGCCGCTTCTTCTCGACCTCCTCGGCATCGGAATCGGCGCGGTCATCATAGGACACCAGCGCCCGCTGGGTCTGGCGCAACGCCTCCGGATTGGCGCCATCCAGCCCGCCCCAGGCCTTGGCCCAGCGCACCGCCGCCCCCATGTCGCCGTTGTGCAGCAGTTCGGCATGGAACGACAGGGCGCTCATGGCATCCTTGCCCGAACGGCCGAACGGCCCGGCGAAATCCTTGACCATGCCCTGATAGGGGCCGGAGAGGGAGACGCGGAAACTCTTGGCGGTCTTGTCGCCGCGCAGCGGGTTGCGGCAAACCCAGTCATGTCCCTCGCGCCAGCCGTCGCGCAGATCCCAGGGACCGCGCACCAGGTCGAAGACGCGCGACCGCATCAAGTCGGCAATGCGCTCCAAGGTGGCGCGATCCTGGACGCTGTCCCTGGACGGCGGCTTGCGGGTCGGGGCCGGGCTCATGGCTTAACCAGCCCATGGGCATAGCGCACGATGGGGCCGGCCTGGATCTCCACCGCGCGGGCCTGGCGGATCAAAAACGCCATGGCGCCGGCATTGGCCGGATTGCGCGCCGCCAGCTCGACCAACGGCCAGTCCCGCAGCAGGACGGTGAGGGTGACGCAATCATCCACCAGGTCGCATGACGACCGGTTGGGATGGATCATGGTCACCCGCACGGTGCGGGCCAGGCCGGCATCATCCAGGCCCACATGGATCAGATAGGCGATATTGCCCCACACCAGGGCATGGGCCAGTTCCAGCAGGCGCGGATTATCCCGGCGGACCGCAGGGAACGCGGAGCGGACAATCGGATTGTCGCGGCGAATCGGATTCGCCGCCTTGGTTCCATCGCCGTTCATGCCGCCGCACCAGGATGGGAGGCGGCGGCGGGAGGATCGGCCGCCGCCTCCCGGCCGGCTTCGCCGGCAACCGAACCTTTCGATTCGGCGCCTGCGCGCCGGGAGCCGGGCGGCGTGTCCAAGGCCGCGCCGGCACTTTCCGGCGGGGAACCCGCAACCGCGCCGGAAAACAGGGGTTCCTGGGTCAGAAGCTTGCGCGCCGCCTGCAACGAAATTCCCCGCTCGCAGGCCAGCGCCACCGCCGTAAGGGCCGCGCCCGATGCGGCGCCGCTCATGGCCAGAACCAGCCGGACAGCGCCAGCACCAGGGCGAAACCCGCCGCCGCCACTCCGGCCAGATCAGGATATCCCAACATGCCTCCCCTCCCCTGTTAGCGGTTACGGTCCCACTCGACCAGTTCGATCAGCCAAAACGAGACCATCCGCAGCCACCAGGCGAAACTCAGGATCAAGGCATGCAGCAGATGCCTCATTCATGGCCACCGCCGCCGCCGATGCGCGCGAAAAGGCGATCGAGGCGCCTCAGATCGGCGCGCGCCTCGGCCAATTGATCCTTGATATCCCCCTGGGTCGGCAGCGGATCACCCAGCACCTCGGCCAGGAACGACCATCCATGCAGCCGCCACCCGGCGACCAGGTGTCGCCGCAAGGGCGCTTGCCCGGATGCCCACCCTTCGGCGGTTTTGAGCGAAACACCGAAACCGGCGGCGCAGGCCTTGATATCCAACGACCCCCGCCGCTTTCCGGGATAGCGCCGCTTCAGGGCTTCGGCCCAAAGCCGTCCCTGCACATCCACGTCCCCGCCCGCAACCGGGGAATTCCCTGTCGCAGTTCCGCCCTGCGCGGCGTAGACCAGGGAGGGGTCAGGCGGCATGGGAGGACTCCAGATGGCCAGCGACAGGAGTGAAGGAATCGTGCGGGATGGTGTCGCGGATGAACTGGCGAACCCGTCCGATGGTCCGCAGCGTCAGATTGGCCTCGGTCCGCACCCGGCTGACCAGATTGGCATCACCCACCGCCTTGCGCCCAAAGGTGGTGGGTGCCATCCCGGTGCGGGACAGGTAGGTCTCTATTTCATCACGGAGGGTCTGTAATTCGCTCATGACCGAGAATTGTCGGAAATATCAGATTATGTCAACTGAGATTTCAGACTGGAGTCTCAACATCCGGTGTCGGATAGTTCCGACATGACACAAAATCGAGTAGCCATCGAGATCAAAGCGCGAATGGATCACCTCGGCCTGACCGCCGCCGAACTGGGGCGACGCGCTGGTGTCGGACGCACATGCATCCCCGATATTCTGACGGGCAATTCCATCAATCCACGGGCCGATACCCTGCAAAAGATTGCCGACGCCCTCGGCTGTACCCCCAACGATCTTGTTCAACCGCCTCGCTACACCCTGACGATCAGTAATGGTCCCGGCGAGGAGCCCACCGTCCTGACCGTCATTGACCCGCCAGAGGATGCGGCCAGACAGCGCAAGCTCGACATCCTGCTTGCTCATGCGCGTCATTTACCGGATGGGCAACTCGATACCGCCATTACCCTTCTTGATGCGCTGGAGAAATCGAGCGCCAGATCGGATCGAAAGGACGGCAGTAACGGAGGCTAAAAAAATTTGCCCGGAACTGCTCTTAAAAGGTGATGCCCATGAGGAGAATTGAAATGATCGCGGTTTTTGCGGTAATGGCTTCATCCATTGCAATTTCCGCAGCAATCATGCTGGCGCACCGCTGGGTATTTGCCCCCTCTGTTCATCCCAATTCATTCGTTCAGGCTGATCTTTGGACGGGAAAGTTCCGCGCCTGCCGGATGAGCTACGAAGGGGAATCCTTTGAGTGCACGGCATTTATGCCCCCGAACTCAAGCGATGAAGGCATATATGCGCCTAATAACCATAGATGGAGGTGACTCTTGTCATGATCAAGATACTTGCAGTCGTCGTTTTTGGATTATTTCTATCGGGATGCGCCATAACCGAACCGGTTGTTGTCATCGCTCAACATGGTCAAGTCTTACGAGGCACCACCACCGCCAGCATGGTAACCGGAGGATCATTCAGCGTGACGGACGGAAATCTGATGTGTTCCGGCGATTACAATGCCTGGAACACGTCCAGGACAATCACAATGCAGGTGCTCTGCTCCGACGGGCGGAAAGGCATCATCATCGCCACCAGAGAAAAGAGCGGGATCGCCGGCAGCGGGACCGTTCATCTCAATGATGGAACGGAAGGCACATTCATTTTTGGGCCAGCGGCTGCAAATTTCTAATGGTATCAGGGTATCAGTGAGCGGCGGGAAGATACCGGATCGCGGCCAGGATGACGCCAACGGCGACGACCAGAACACTCCCGAACCAGATCTTCAGATCCCGCTTGAGAATTTCCAGATCGTTCTTGGTGGTCATTTCCTCGCCAACGGCTTCGGCCAGGGCTTCGGCTGTGTCGCCGGCCTGTTTCGCGGAGAAGCCGGCGGCTTCAAGCCGCCGAGCCAGTTTGAGGGTGTCGAAGGGTATCGCGCTCATGCCTACAACATCGGCTCTGGGGCCAAGCCTGTCAAGGACGCCAGGCTGACATAATGCATCGTCTGATATTTCAGATGATGCACTTGACAGTCTGATTTATCCGACAGATTATCCCCTCCATCACATCCCATGATGGAGGTTGTCCCATGTCCACCACCAAGACCCGCAGAGTTTCCAGCCGTGGCCGGCTGGCCAGCGGCGCCCCCAATCCGGTCGATGTCCATATCGGCGCCCGCATGCGGCTGCGCCGCACCCTGCTGGGCATGTCCCAGGAGAAGCTGGGCGAGGCCATCGGCCTGACCTTCCAGCAGGTGCAGAAATACGAGCGCGGCGCCAACCGCATCGGCGGATCGCGCCTCTATGACCTGTCGCGCGTCCTCGACGTGCCGGTGTCGTTCTTCTACGACGACATGTCGGACAGCACCCAGGCTCAGAGCCCCCTGTCCATCATCAAGGGCGGTGCGGGCCTGGCCCCGGAGGAGGTGCCGTTCGAACCCGACCCCATGGCCAAGCGCGAGACCCTGGAACTGGTGCGGGCCTACTACACCATCACCGACCCCACGGTCCGCGCCCGCGCCTATGCCCTGCTCAAGGCCCTGGCCGCCACCACCGGGGCCAGCGAATCGGATTGTCGCGACGAATCGGATTCGTCGCGTCGCTTGCCTTCGGCTGCGCCGCCGAGCCATCTCCCCCATGCGGCGGAGTGACGGCCATGACCGCCACCACCCCCTTCGATCGCGTCCTCGCCCTGATCCAGACCGCCGGCACCAGCGAGGGGGCGGCCTGCCTCGCCGCCGGCCTCGACCGCACCGCCATCGCCGCGTCGCGTAAGCGCGGCGGTCGCATGGACCTCAGCACCATCGAAAAGTTCGCCGGCCATTTCGGCGTATCTGTGTCGCAGTTGCTGGGCGAAGCCCCGGCGGCCACCGCCCCGGCCGATCCCACCTTCGTGCGGCGGCCGCTGGCCCGGCTGGCGCTGTCGCCCGCGAATGAGCGGGTCCATTTCGACCCGGCATCCATCGACGTGCTGGCCGAGGACATCGCCCATCGCGGCCTGTTGCAGCCGCTGATCGTCTATCCCGATCCGCGCCGCGACGGCTTTGACCTGGTGGCAGATGGCGGTCGCCGCTATCGCGCCCTGGTCCGGCTGGAGGAAGCCGGCGAGATCCCCGACGAGATCGACCAGTTGGGGGTACCGTGCAGCAAGGTCGCCGACGAGGCCGAGGCGCTGGAGGTGACCGTGGTCGCCAACCACCAGCGCGAGGGCGTCCACTTTTTGGATCGCGCCGCCGCCCTGGCGCGGTTGCGCGACGAACTGGCCTGGGACACCGACCGCATCGCCGACCGGCTCAAGATGGGGCGCCGGGTAGTGCAGATCGCCCTGCAGATCCACGACAACCTCGACGACGACAGCCGCGCCCTCGCCCTCGCCGGCCACCTGACCCAGAGCGACTGCCTGGAGCGGGTGCAGGCCCCCAAGCCGGCCCCGCTGGTCGGAGCGTTGCAGCCGGCCGAGGCCGAGCATTACCAGCAGCGGGCCGAAGAGATCGGCGGACAGGCGCGGGCGGAGGAGGAGGAACCGCCCGCTTTCCTGCGCCGCCATGATCCCGCCGCGGCGCCCCCCGGCCAGGACGTTTACGCCGCGGAGCGCGAGCGGATCAACCAGCGGATCGAGGCGCGCCGCCAGGCCATCGAGACCTGGCGCCAGGCCATGCGGGTCTGCATGACGGTGCGCGACGCCATGAAGCTGCTGCTGATCGACCGGCTCTACCACTGGCCGGGGCAATATGACCATCAGGGCCCGCTGAGCTACACCGCAGACGGACTGCCCACCGCCATGCTGTCCAAGGGCACCGGTATCCTGGGCAATCTCTGCGATCAGGTCGGACCGGCCAAGGACGGCCGCAAGGGGTTCAAGCCCGGCGCCATCGACGCCGGGGATGTGTGGCAGGGTCTCGGCAGCGACAACGTCAACGAGGCCTTGGTTGCCTGGGTCACCGAACGCCTCTATCTGCCGCCCAACGGCGCCGCGCCGCATCCCCTGCTGCTCCACCTTTCCAAGCTCTGGCGCGTGCCGTTCCCGCCGGTATTGCTGCCCGATCAGATCGACATCGAACACCTCGCCACCATCCCGCCGCTGGTGTCGCTCACCACCAGCGACGAGGTCGCCGACATCCTGGCCGACGCGGTCGGCACCGCCAAGCTGCGGGCCGGGGCCGAGCCGCCCGATCTGTGCGAGGACGACGACCGCTGGGTCGAGGATTACGGCCTCAACCCGGCGGTGCTGATCGAGGACGCCTTCGAGATCAAGCTCTCGGCCGCCGACACCGCCGCCCTGGCCGGTGGCACCTTCGGCCAGACGGTGCAGTACCTCTGCGACCGCCTCGACATCCCCACCAGTCAAGCAGCGGAGTAACCGACATGGCCACCACTCCCAACTGGACCCGCTCCGGCGCCATGCTCGGCCGCGAACGCGCCATGCTCGACCTCAGGGCCGGTACCGTCACCCCGGTGGACGGGCTGTGGATCCCCGACAGCGCCCCGCCGGAATACGCCGAGGCGCTGCGCCGAGCCTATGCCGCCACCGTCGCCGGCGAAACCGCCTCGCTGGAGATCTGACATGGCCGACCTGATCACCCGCGCCGCACTCGCCCGCATGCTCGGCCTCACGGTGGAGAAGCTCTACAAGCGCCAGAAGGAGTTGGAGGCCAACCCGGTCAATCCGCTGCCCGGTCCGGTGCTGGGCAATATGTCCGGCGCCCGTTGGGACCCGGCGGCGATCGAGCGCTGGATCGCCGCCGGCGGCGAACACGCTCCGGCCAATCCCGCCACCACCGCCCCTCTGGCGTCCGCCAAGGCCAGCGTCGAAGATTGGGGCGCCCAGCTCGACAGCAATGCCCGCCGCCTGGCGGTGGGAGGCTGACCATGGCCAACGATCCCCGCCTCGTCACCATCGGCTCCGGCGCCGCCATTCTGCTGCATCCCTGCCGGGTCTGCGGTGCCGAGGCCAGCTTCGGCTCCGGCGTGTCGCTGCGCCAGGATCGGCTGGGGACATGGCATTGCGCCCAACACCGCCCGGCGACAGCGACGCCGGAACGTCCGCCCTATTCCCTCCCGGCGCCCAAGGTGGCCGGACAGGGCAAACTGTTCTGATCGGGGGAATAACCTCGTCATTCAGACCGCGCCGGGCGGCTCCCGGCAGAAGAGGAGACTGAACATGCAGACCTATATCGGAACCAAGTTGGTGAAGATGCAGCCCATGACGCGGGCCGAGTACAACGTCTACCGCGGATGGGATCTACCGGCCGACGAGAACGGCGCCGACGATGGCTATCTCGTCGAGTACCTGGACGGCGGCAAGCCCAACGTCGCCGGCCATGACGGATATGTCTCTTGGTCCCCCAAGGAGCAGGCCGACGCCGCCTACCGTGTGACCACGGGTATGTCGTTCGGCCTCGCCATTGAGGCCATGAAGAAGGGGCATCGCGTTGCCCGCACCGGGTGGAATGGCAAGGGCATGTGGCTGACTATCTCATGCGACGGCACACGGGAAATCCCGGCCTCGTCTTTCTGGTCGCCGAACAACGCCGACTACGCCCAGAGCCAGGGCGGCACAGCCAAGGTGCTGCCCAGCATCACCATGAAGACCGCCACCGGTGAAATCCTCATGGGCTGGCTGGCGTCCCAGACCGACATGCTGGCCGATGACTGGTGTATCTCTCCCGCCGCCTGACCAATATCGGGGCGGTCGAAACGGCCGCCCCGTAACCGCCTCACCTCGTTTAGACCGATGAAATTGTGAGGAATGTCATGAAGACCTGCGCCGACGCTGATCTGGTCTATCCGCGCGAAGCACTGTGCCAGAACTGCCTGAGAATCCATCTGGTCACTACCCTGATCCCAGACGACAACGATCCACCGGGAAGGTGCCCCACCTGCGACGGACAGACATGTTCATGCGATACCTGCATGGCCGACGCCGCCGACCTGCGGGACGGCCTTTTCGACGAGATCAACGTCAAGCCGTGGCTCCGCGTCGTCGCTTGGACCGCCGACGACGGTGCGACAGTCATTCACATTCCTACCAAGCTGGATCGGGACCGCGGCTATGGAAGGTCCAGCTATCGGCTCGCTGGATATCTCCCCGGGCGCCGGGGCGCTCCGTATGTGGACAGTGACAAAACCATTAGACGGCGGAAGCGGCCGTGGTGCGATCCCCCGCGCCGCTTTCGGGGCCACGATTACTGGCTTTACCGCTTCGATCCCATTCCTTTTTGACATCGGGTTTTTCGGACCACTCTTGACCACGACACCCGATCCGGGCGTAGCATAAGACACGGCAACCGAGGATAAGACCATGGCCAATATCAAGGTCAAATTCTTTACCACCAAACCCGGCCGTGGCGGCAGTGAGCGCTATTTCTGGGAGCCATCCCCCACCTTGCGCAAGCTGGGTTGGCGGGGCGAACGGCTACCTGCCGACCTCGCCCAGGCCATTGAGCGGGCCCGCGAAATCAACCGCCAGGTCGAGGCTTGGCGCAAGGGCGAGGACCCGACCCGGCCAGCGCCGGCAGCGGCCCAACAGCCCGGCACCATGGCCGACCTGATCCACCGCTATAAGCAGTCGTCCCGCTACCGCACCAAGGCCCCCGCCACCCGCAAGGGCTATGATTGGTGCCTCAATGCCATCCAGGCTTGGGGCAGCAAGGTCCCCGCCGCCATGGATGGACTCGCCCCCATCGCCTCCATCACTGCGCCCCGGGTGCAGCGCTGGTACGAGGAGATGCACGCCACCAAGCCGGGCACCGCCAATGCGGTGCTGCGGGTGATGCGGCTGCTGTTCACCTTCGCCCGGCGCAACGGCGATATCACCACCAACCCCGCCGCCGCCCCGGGCCTGATCACGCCGGCCAAGTCGGGCAGGATCTGGACCGATGCCGAGGTCGACCTGTTGGTGGCCACCGCCGACGCCATGGCTATGCATTCCATTGGCGACGCCATCGAGCTTGCCTTCTGGCTGGGGCAGCGCCCCACCGACATCCGCCGCCTTCGCTGGGACCAGTATAAGGCTGGCGTCTTCGCCGTCACCCAGTCCAAAACCAATGCCCGCGTCACCATCCCGGAATCGCCCCGGCTGCTGGCCCGGCTCGAAGCCGCCCGCCAGCGCCAGCAGGACACCAAGGTGGTCAGCACCACCATGGTGGTGTGCGAGGCCACCAAGCGGCCGTACACCGAATATCATTTCAGCCATACCTTCGCCGAGATCCGCGCCAAGGCGGCCGAGGAATTGCCCTCCCTCAAGGGGCTTCAGTTCAAGCATCTGCGCCATACCGCCGTCACCCGCCTGGCCGAAGCCGGCTGCACCATCGCCGAGATCTCCCGCATCACCGGCCACAGCCTCAAGACCGCCGAAAGCATCCTCGAACATTACCTCGTCCGCACCGACGACATGGCCGCCACCGCCGTGGCCAAGCGTCTGGCGCGCGAACAAAAAGCGTGAGATGTCGGACAGTCCGACCAAACTGTCCGACATTCCGCCTTCTCGTTCTTCCCCTGTTCTAAAAGCGAACCCCCTAATAAGCGAGGCTTATCAGGGGGTTGAGATGGTGGGCCCGCCGGGACTCGAACCCGGGACCTCTCGATTAAAAGTCGCTTGCTCTACCAACTGAGCTACGGGCCCGCTCGAAAGGGCGCTCACCATAGGCAGGTGAGCGCCCGCCGTCAACGGAACGAAAAGCTATTTCTTGGCATCGGACAACATTTGTGCCCGGATCAGCTTGTCCGGGTTGGACACCATGCCGTTATCGGAGGGATCGCCCTTCTTGATCCGATCCACGGACCCCATGCCGTCCAGCACCCGGCCGATCATGGTGTAATGGCCATCGAGGCTCGGCGCCGAACCCAGCATGATGAAGAATTGGGAATCGGCGCTGTCGGGGCTGGCCGAACGGGCCATGCCGACGGCGCCGCGCACGAAGTGTTCGCCGGAGAACTCGGCACGGAGCTTGGTGCCCGAACCACCGGTGCCGGTGCCGGTGGGATCGCCACCCTGGGCCATGAAGCCGTCGATCACCCGATGAAACGGCGTTCCGTCGTAAAAGCCCTTGCGGACCAGTTCCTTGATGCGGGCGACATGATTGGGCGCCAGTTCGGGAAGCAGCTCGATGGTCACCTTGCCGGTGGCCAGTTCCAGCACCACGGTATCGTCGGGGCCGGCGGCCGAGGCCGGCTGGGCAACGGCGACCAAGGCCAGGGCCGCCACGGCAAACGCGAAACGTTTCAGAACAGTCGTCATGGAATGTCAGTCCTTGCAATCCGCCGCGACACGCAGGCTGATGATGGAATCGGGCGACTTGACGGTACCGGAACCGGGAGCGCCCCGCTTGATGGCATCCACATGCTCCATGCCCTCGGTGACCTTGCCCCAGATGCTGTATTTGCCATCGAGATGGGGCGATTCGTCGAACATGATGAAAAACTGGGAATCGGCACTGTCGGGACTGCTGGCGCGGGCCATGGAACAGGTGCCGCGCACATGCTTCTCCTTGGAGAACTCGGCCTTAAGATGGGTTCCCGAGCCACCGGTCCCGGTCCCCTTGGGGCAGCCGGTCTGGGCCATGAAGCCATCGATCACCCGATGAAACTTGAGCCCGTCATAGAACTTCTCACGCGCCAGCTCCTTGATGCGGGCAACGTGGTTGGGAGCAAGGTCGGGGCGCAGCTCGATCACCACACGGCCATCCTTGAGGTCCAGGTAAAGAATATTCTCGGCGTCCACACGGTCCTCCATGGTCCTTGACCGGCTTGTTAAAAGCCAAATTTTTCGTCCAGTTTCATCTTCACCCTGGGGCTGACGAACTGCGAGATATCTCCACCCAGGCGGCCGATTTCCTTGACGAAGCGCGATGAAATGAACTGGCTGCGCTCGGAGGCCATCAGGAACATGGTCTCGATATCGGGCGATATCCTGGCATTCATGCCGGCCATCTGGAACTCGTACTCGAAATCGGAGACGGCGCGAAGCCCGCGCACGATCAGATTGGCGCCGCAATCCTTGGAAAAGTTCACCAACAGGGTCTCGAACGGCCGAACCTCGATGCTGACGCCAAGGGTGGCGGAAATGGCCGCCGTCTCGGCCTCGGCCATGGCCACCCGCTCGTCCAGGGTGAACAAGGGGCCCTTTCCCGCATTGACTGCCACCGCCACGATCAGGTGATCCACCAGCCGCGCGGCCCGGGAAACGATGTCGAGATGACCGTTGGTCACCGGATCGAAGGTCCCGGGATAAAGGCCGACCCGCTTAGGCATCCTCTCCTCCCGCCGTGGTATCGAGGATATCCCCATCCTCATCGCTCTCGTCGCCGTCACCGGCCGGTCCAGCGATATCACACAATCGCGCCGCCGACACCACCCGCTCGCCCTCGGCGGTGCGCAACAGCGTCACCCCCTGGGTCCGCCGGCCGACGATGCGGATATCGTCCACCGGCATGCGGATCAGCTTGCCGCCATCGCTGACCAGCATGATGTCGTCTTCGTGATCGACCGGGAACGACGCCACCACCGGACCGGTCTTGTCGGTCATGTCGATATTGGCGATGCCCTGGCCGCCACGGCCGGTGATGCGGTACTCGTAGGCCGAGGTCCGCTTGCCGAAACCGTTCTCGGTCACGGTCAGCACGTATTGTTCCTCGGCGGCCATCTTCTCCGACTGCTCCGCCGCCAGTTCGCCGCGCAGGAAGGCGTCGCGGGTCTCGCTGTCGAAGGTCACATGCCGGACGATGGACATGGAGATGACCTCGTCGCCGTCTTCCAGCCGGATGCCGCGCACGCCGGTGGAATCGCGGCCCTTGAACACGCGGACATCGGGCACCGGGAAGCGGATGGCCTTGCCCAAACGGGTGGCCAGCAGCATGTCGTCGGTCTCGGAACAGGTCTGAACCGCGATCAGGCGCTCGCCGTCGCCCAGCTTCATAGCGATCTTGCCGTTGGCCCGCACCTCGGTGAAGTCCGAGAGCAGGTTGCGCCGGACATCGCCGTTGGAGGTGGTGAACACCACGTGCAGATCGCCCCAGCTGCCCTCATCCTCGGGCAACGGCATCACGGTGGAGATGCTCTCGCCCTCGTCCAGCGGCAGGATATTGACCATGGCCTTGCCGCGCGCCTGGGGATTGCCCAGCGGCAGGCGGTAGACCTTCAGCTTGTAGGCGATTCCCGAGGACGAGAAGAACAGCACCGGCGTATGGGTATTGGCGACGAACACCTGGTTGAGGAAATCCTCCTGCTTGATGTTCATGCCGGACCGGCCCTTGCCGCCGCGCTTCTGGGCGCGATAGGCCGAGAGCGGCACCCGCTTGATGTAGCCGGTATTGGTCACCGTCACCACCATGTCCTCGCGGGCGATCAGGTCCTCGATATCGGCCTCGAATTCGTTTTCCTCGATGGTCGTGCGCCGAGGGGTGGCGAATTGTTCGCGGATTTCCAGCAATTCCGCCCGCATCACCTCGAACAGGCGGGGACGCGACGACAGAATCTCGAGATATTCCTCGATCTGACGGCCGATCTCGCGCAATTCGTCGCCGATCTTGTCGCGTTCCAGCCCGGTCAGGCGGTGGAGACGCAGATCGAGAATGGCCTTGGCCTGCAGTTCCGACAGCGAATATTTGCCATCGACCACGCCGCGGCCCGGCTCGTCGATCAGCTGGATCAGCGGCCCCACATCCCCCACCGGCCATTCGCGCCCCATCAATTGCTCGCGGGCGGTGACGGGATCGGGAGCGGCCCGGATCAGCCGGATGACTTCGTCGATATTGGCCACGGCGATGGCCAAGCCGGCCAGGATATGGGCGCGGTCACGGGCCTTGCCCAGTTCGAAGATGGTCCGGCGGGTGATCACCTCCTCGCGGAAGGCGATGAAGGCCTTGATGATGTCCCGCAGGGTCATCATCATGGGCCGGCCGCCGTTGAGCGCCAGGCTGTTGACGCCGAAGCTGGTCTGCAACGGCGTGAACTTGTAAAGCTGCGCCAGCACCACGTCGGCGATGGCGTCGCGCTTGATCTCGACCACCATCCGCACGCCGTCGCGGTCGGATTCGTCACGCAGATCGGAAATGCCCTCGATCTTCTTGTCGCGCACCAGCTCGGCGATCTGCTCGAGCATGCGCGCCTTGTTGACCTGATAGGGAATCTCGGTGACCACGATGGCTTCGCGGTCCTTGCGGATCTCCTCGATATGGACGCGGCCGCGCATCACCACCGAACCGCGCCCGGTCAACTGGGCGGCGCGAATCCCCGAACGGCCGAGAATGGTGCCGCCGGTGGGGAAATCCGGACCGGGGACCAGTTCCATCAGACGCTCGGGCGTCACCTCGGGATCGTCGATAAAGGCGCAGCAGGCGTCGATCACCTCGCCCAGATTATGGGGCGGGATATTGGTGGCCATGCCGACGGCGATGCCGCCGGCGCCGTTGACCAGCAGATTGGGGAAACGGGCCGGCAAGACCACCGGTTCAAAGGTCGATTCGTCGTAATTGGCCTGAAAATCGACGGTGTCCTTGTCGATATCCTCGATCAGCGCATGGCCCGAACGGGCCAGACGCGCCTCGGTATAGCGCATGGCCGCCGGGGGATCGCCGTCCATGGAACCGAAATTGCCCTGACCATCGATCAGCATCAGGCGCATGGAGAAGTTCTGCGCCATGCGCACCATGGCGTCGTAGATCGAGGAATCGCCATGGGGGTGATACTTACCCATGACGTCGCCGACGATGCGGGCCGATTTTCGGAACGGCTTGTTATAGTCGTAGCCGGCCTCTTTCATGGCGAAGAGGATGCGGCGATGAACCGGCTTCAGTCCGTCTCGGACGTCGGGAAGCGCGCGGCTCACGATCACGCTCATGGCGTAATCGAGATAAGAGCGCTTCATCTCGTCTTCGATGGTAACCGGAGTAATGTCGAATTGCGGCGACACAGGAGGCGTGGTCAACGAAATCTTCCCGTCGGTTCCCGAGAAAGGCCGATGTCTGAATCGGCCGAAAATTACGGTGGCTAGGCTGCCACGGTGGCGCACGCTACCAGATATCGTGCAGTGCGACAACTGCAAGGGCGTCGCGAACCGGGGTAATCGGGTGAACCCGATTACCCCGGCCTGTTCGCGCCCTCAAACGCCGGGCGCTGCCTCCGGCAGCTTGGCTTTCCGCGGCATAAGCCGCACCGGCCCTTGGCCGCAACTCCTCGCCAATGCATAAATGCTTTGGCTCGTCGATATCGATGGCACCGCGTCGCGAACCGACGAAGACGTCCGCCGCCGGTTCTGGCATAATGGGAACCGACGAAAGGGACGGCACACCATGAAAAAAGTAATCGCGGCACGCCAGGTGGTTTCGGCGCGGACCTCCGATACCGGGGATGCCGTCCGGGTCGTCCTGCTCGACGAGGCCGGCGACGAGTCGGTGGTGATGCTGCCGCTGGATCAACTCGCCATCCTGTCCTCCTGGCTGGAGCAGGCCGGACGGCAGGCCGAAGGCGAAACCGCCTCTCCCAAGCGGGCGGCCCTGCCGGTGATTCAGATCGAACGCTGGACGGTGGGACCCGACACCGACGAGGAATACGTGGTCCTGGGTTTCCGCCTGGCCATGGGTGCCGAGGTCAAGCTGCGCATGCACCGCACCGGCGCCGCCGCCTATGTCAAGGCGCTCGGCTCCCTGCTGGGACGGATGCTGCCGGCTTCACCGTCCCGGACCAGGCATTAGAGCGGGATGATTTCAAGTCGACTCATCCCGCGACAGAGGCCGTTGAGGCCGAGGCCAAGCAAACCGGAGGTTTGCGCCCGGCGAGGGACATCCAAAATGGCTAGAGCATGATGCGACCTGATC